>MDTE01094054.1_pt1 | contig 17207 bp, 13 predicted proteins | sample 811231 | NCBI WGS metagenome assembly MDTE01 (sample SAMN05326651, study PRJNA326480) | marine metagenome | isolation source: seawater | place: Indian Ocean: Red Sea | collected 2010
GCAGAACGGGCAGACCCGGTAGGTCAGGTAGGACGGGGAGTCGTTTATGGGCTCTTCGCAAAAAAGGCAACGGTCATGGACCACCGACAGATAGGTGCGGTCGGCATCTCCGTCGCGGTTGAAAAGGTGGACCAGAAAGTTGGCCAGGTTGCGCAAGTAGCTCCTCCATGAATTCCGATGGCGGCAGGTCGGGGCCGTCGGCGCGCACCGATGGCGTGCCCGACGTCCCATGACGCACACTATCAATGATACAAAACCTACGCTGATATTGAAATCCTGAACAGGCCGATTTGTCATGCCGTTCAGGTTGGCGGCTCCCGTTTTCGCCGGTTGCCACCGCTGGCAATGGGCGCGACCGGGGAGCTGTCAGGCGTCAGAAAATCCCCGAATCTCCCAATCCGATTGCTTTCCATTCGGTGTTCCGCTAAACTCCGCCTACTCTGGCCCCAGATCAGTTATGTAAAGCTGGTTTGGCGCCAGTGCCCGGGTCTTTTTGAGATGGACCCGGCTCATTGAGAACGCGGCCCCCGGGCAACGGGCGGTTCTATATTTTTTACTGCGGTGAGCCTTGGCTTGTGCCGGAGCCAGAGCGTCGCAGAAAGACACACAGGAGGAGGCACAGAGCATGCCCGCGTGTTGGGTAGACATCAAAGTGGACAAGAGTCCTGAAAATAGCACAATGGAAGGTTATCTCACCCTGCCGGAGGCCAAGGGCGGGCATCCGGCGATTGTGGTGATACAAGAAATCTGGGGCGTGAATTCCCACATTCAATCGGTGGTGGACCGGCTACCCTCCCAGGGCTATGTGGGACTTGCCCCGGCGATGTTCCATAGGGAAGGACCCATGACCACCGGCCTGCACGAGGAGTTGGACACCGCCATCGCCCGTATGCGACGCAGCACCGACGCCGACATACTCTCCGATGTTAGGGCGGCGGTGGACTACATTAAGGCCCAGTCCTTCGTGAAGGGCGACAAGATCGGCATCGTCGGCTTCTGCTATGGCGGCAGGGTGTCCTACCTGTCGGCCTGCAACATCTCCGACCTGTCGGCATCCGTGGTCTTCTACGGCGGCGGCATTGGCATGGCCTTGGGCGACGGACCCTCGCCCCTGGAGCAGACCGCCAACATCGGATGTCCGGTGCTGGGACTATTCGGTGATGAAGACGCCAATCCAACCCCGGAAGATGTGGCCAAAATCGACGCGGCCATGACCAAACACGAAAAGACCCACGAGTTCCACTCCTACGCAGGAGCAGGACACGGCTTCCACTGCGAAGCACGGGCGAGTTACCGCCCTGAGGCCGCCGCGGATGCCTGGTCCAAAGCGATGGCCTGGTTCGACAAACACCTCAAATAAGACTGGAAGGCATCCGTAAGCGAAGAGGCCCGCCCGGGAAATCCCCGAGGCGGGCCTTTTCCTTTCCTATTCCCGTTCCTAAATGGGTGCGCCAACTGATCGGGGCCAACCGTGGTAACCTTGCTTAAACGGATTTCGAGATAAGAAGCAGTACTCGATATTTGGCATGACCCACAGAGCAGCTTCCATCCAAGCCCGTCCGGCAGGCAGCGCCGGCATTGATTCCGATTGCCGTTCGCCCCGTATGATGACCGAGTGCCGGTCCGCCCCCAGGTTTTCTCTTGGCGCATAGCCCGCCGCCGCCCACCAGTACGCGCTTCACCCCACGGAGGCAGAGTAACTTCTGGGTTGTCTCCAAGTACCGTGATTTCCGGTATCTCTGGATAGGCAACTTCTTCACCGTCGGGGCCCAATGGATCCAGGTGCTGACCGTGGGCTGGCTGGTGTTGGCACTCACCGAGGGCAATGCGTTTCTGACCGGAACCGCGGTGGGAATCCGCACTTTCCCCATCCTTTTCATCGGCCCCTGGGCCGGGGTGTTGGCCGACCGCATCGACCGTCGCAAGTTTGTGATGGTCACCCAGATCTGCATGGCCGTGGCGGCGACCGTCTTCGCCTTCATGGTGCTGGCCACGGACCTGGACGCCGATCCGGTGAGCGGCCCCCTCAAATGGTGGCACGCCTTCATCTACATGGGCATCTCCGGCATCGCCCATTCCATCGTCCAGCCGGTCAGGCAGGCCATGGTGCCCAACACTGTGCCCAGAGAGGCGTTGGGAAGCGCCCTCACCCTGAATGGCATAGCCCACCCCAGCATGCGCATAGTGGGGCCGTCCTTGGGCGGAGTACTGATCGCAACCCTGGGTTTCAATTGGAACTTCTTCATCGAGGCCGGGTTCTACGCAATAATCGTCCTGGCCTACCTGCCCATGAAACTGCCCTACCGGGAGGAGATGTCTTCCAAGAGGTCTTCCCTTTTGGCCAGCATGAAAGAGGGACTGGCCTACGTGGTGAAAGAACGCACCATCCTCCAATTGACGTTGATGGCGTTCATTCCCAACCTGGTGTTCCAACCGGTGGTATTCGTGCTGCCGGTCTTCACCAGCGAGGTGCTGGGGCGGGGCGCGGACTCCGGCGGGGTCTTGGCCGGAGCGGTGGGGGCCGGAGGCATCATCGCCGCCATAATCATCGCTGGCAACGGGTTCTTCATCCGCCGGGGACAGGCCACCATGGCCGGCCTGGTGGGCGGGTGCCTGTTCATTTTGCTGTTCTCCCAGTCCCACTGGTATCTTGCGTCGATAGCGTTCCTGGCGGGACTGGGCTTTTTCCAGTACATGTTCCGGGTGGGGAACAACACCCTGATTCAGACCATCGTCCCCGATGCTCTGCGCGGGCGGGTGATGAGCATTTACATGCTGGATAACGGCCTGACACCCCTGGCCACCATGGTCATCAGCTTCTTCATCCACATCTGGAGTCCAACCGGCACATACACGGTGATAGCCGCAATCAGCCTGACGCTGGCTGTGATGCAGGCGGTATTTTTCAAGCGGGCCAGGGATCTGGAATAGCCTACATCACAGATCTGACCACACCGCCATCCACCAGGATTGTGGCCCCGGTGGTGTAGCTGTTCTTCTCCGATGACAGGAAGGTTACCAGGTCCGCCAGTTCTTCGGGCCGTCCCAACCGGCCCACCGGAATGGTCGCCGAATGGGCTTCCAGAAGGTCCTCCACGTTGGCCCCCGTCTCCTGGGAACGGGTCTCAAAGATGTGCATCATCCGGTCGGTGAGCAGGTAGCCCGGCGCCACATTGTTGACCAGAATGTTGTCCCGGCCCACCTCATCGGAAAGGCTCTTGGCGTAGGCGACGGCGCCCATGCGGGTCACCCCGGAGGTAACCAGGTTGTCGATGGGCTGGTACACCGAACTGGCCAATATATTCACGATGCGCCCCCAGCCCTGGGTCTTCATGTGGGGAACGGCCTCGCGGCTCATGCGGATGAAGAAAAGTAGGGCCATGTCGATGGACTGAAGCCAGGTCTCCTCCGCCGTGTCGGCGGCCCGGCCCGCGGGAGGCCCACCCGAATTGTTCACCAGGATATCGATGCGACCAAACCGGTCAACTGTTTCGCGAATCAGAGTTTGAATGTCAGACAGTTGGGATAGGTCCCCGGCAACGGTCAATACTTCGGCTCCCGACTCGGCTCTGATCTCTTCCGCCGCCCGGTCCAGGTCGCCCTGGCTGCGGCTGCAGATGACGAGGTCCGCTCCCTCTTTCGCCAGTGAGTCGGCACAGGCCCGGCCCAGTCCCTTGCTGCCGCCGCCTATCACTGCGACGCGTCCTTTTAGTCCCAGGTCCATCACGGCCTCCATCTGAAAAGTGCCAACATGCTACCAACGGGACAACGGAGTGGCAACCTGCTGGCAGCCGGCCGGAAACCCGAGGCGCCACCGAATTTCCTTGACACCCGTTGGTGCCTGAATTATGCTGGCGCAAGCCTGGAACCGGGCTCCTTTTTAGGACCCTTCCGAACGCCCCATCTGCCCCATTTTTTCTGCATGGTGAGACCTTGAGCAACGTAGACCGCATACTGGAAGGCGCCCTGGATATTCATGTGCATTTCGGCCCAGACCCCAAGGTAGAGCGGCGGGCCGGCGCGATGGAGATTGCCTTGCAAGCGCGGGATATGGGGATGCAGGGGATGGTGTTGAAGAGCCACGAGTACCCCACCCATCCAGTGGCCGCGACCACCAGCGAACTGGTACCGGAGTTGAATATCCTGGGCGGCATCGCCCTGGACTATGAGGTGGGCGGTCTCAACCCCGCCGCAGTCGAAACCACTGCCCAGATGGGCGGCAGGGTGGTCTGGATGCCGACATACTCGGCCCAAGCCGACCGCCAGGCCAAGGGTCTGGACGGTGGAGTATCACTCCTGGACGATTCGGGTTCGCTACTCCCGGAAGTAAATTCCATCTTGGAGATCATCAAGGCCCATGACATGGTGCTGGCCACCGGCCACATTTCCACCGCGGAAAGCATGGCCCTGATCGCGGAAGGCCGTAACATGGGCATTGGCCGGATGGTGGTCACCCACGGCACGACCATGTCCTACTGGACCGGCATGACCGTTGAGGACATGAAGGAACTGGCCGGCATGGGTGCGCTCATCGAGCACTGCCTGCACGTCGTCATGCCCACCACCCACCGGATGGATCCCAAGGACCTGGCCAAGACCATCTCGGCCATCGGTCCGGAGAAGTGCATCCTGAGCACCGACTTTGGCCAGGACTTCCATCCCATGCCCGCCGAGGGTATGCGCATGGGTATCGCTACCATGCTGCGGTCGGGCCTGGAAGAAGTCGAAGTGGGGATGCTGGTCAAGGACAACCCCTCTCGCCTGCTGGGTACCTAGCCTAACCGGGACTGAAACTCAGCCAGACCACGGGCCCTTCGCCATCCACCTTTGCCCAGTCGGCCATGCGGTGTCCCACCACCCAGGCGATTCCGCCCGCGCCTTCCAGCACCGGCACGCTGCCCCGCCAATCCCTGGGCACATGCAGGTCGGTGAACAGGTCCTGCAGCTTCTTCTGGCCCCGCATGCCCAGAGGTTGAATACGGTCTCCAGGCCGCCACGCCCTTACAGTCAATGACTCTCCCAAGGTCCTACGGCCAAAACACGCGGTCCACGGGTCCTGGGTTTTCACTTCGTCGCCGTCGGCGTCTCCCCACCTCATATTGACCCGCCACGGTCCCACGGCGGCCGTCTTTTCGCCACTCAAATCAGCGGGCAGGTGCACGGTGAATTCGCCGGTCAGTTGGGGGTAGGGGCAGTCCAGGTCCTTGGAACGAGTCAGCACCAGATCGCCGTACTCCTGGCGCAAAAGCACTCCTCCGGGGAGTTCCAATCTCCGTCCGCCCTTGGCGCCCAGGGCCAGATCTTCCATCGCCACCAGGTGGCTCTCCCTAAGACGGGTGGCTTCACCGGTGACCAAGACGTAGGCCCTCCGGAGGGCCAGGCGTTGGAGCAGGGGATGAAGCTGGGACAAGGCGGCCTTGGCAAAACGTATTTCTTCGCCAGAAGTCTGGGCCAGTCCGGGCCAGACCCGGTCCAACTCCTGCTCCACGAAGTCCAGACCTTCCGCTGCGGTGCGGGCCAGCCGGGCCAGGGCGTTTCTCACCTGGGGGTTGTAGTCCCCGGCCAGTTTGGGCATCAGGTCTTGGCGCACCTTGTTGCGGGTGAAGCGCCACATATAGTTGCCGCTGTCCTCACGGTAGGAGCGCCCGATCTCACGGCAGTATTCGGCGGTCTGGGCCTTGGTGATCTCCAGCAGGGGCCGGAAAAGCCGCAGTCCATTGGCGTCGGCGGGCCAGGGCCACCTGGAAACTTCTTCCATACCGCGCAGGCCGTGCAATCCGGAGCCGCGGAGCACGTGGAGCAGCACCGTCTCGGCCAGGTCGTCCGAGGTATGGCCGACGGTCACCGCCCTGGCGCCAGCTTCCCTGGCCACCCGCGCCAGAAACGCGTAGCGCATCTCCCTGGCGCCCTGCTCGAAGGAAGATATGCCCCGTTGGCGGGCGTATTCGTGGGGGTCCTCCTTGGCGACGGTGAAGGGAATACCAAGTTCTTGGGCGATGTCGGCGGCGAAGGCGGCGTCGTCTTCGGCTTCCTGTCCCCGGAAGTTGTGGTTCAGATGGGCCACATGGAGAGACAGCCCGTGGGACTCTTTCAGCCGGTCAAGGGAATAGAGCAAGGCCGAAGAGTCCGGCCCACCCGACGCGCCCACCACCAGGGTGACGCCGTCGTTGGAGTAGCCGGCCCTTTGCAAAGCAGCCGATACCTGTCGTTCCACATCGGCAACGGTAGACACGGTATGCTCCGACTACCGGTTCTCTGGGGAGAGATGGCTGGTGGAGTTGTAGGTAAGGAGGCGGCGGCCCCTCTCGTCGCTGTCAAAGGTGCAGACCGAAGCCAGGCTCAATGACATGCGGTGGAAGTTCTCCAGGGGCACGCCCAGAAGCTCACCGATAATGGAGCGGATGGCAAAGTTGTGGGAGATCACCACCACCGAATCGTCGCCCGAGTGTTGCTGCTCTATCTCCAAGATCGCCTGCCAGGCCCGCTCACGGAGTTGCCCCAATGACTCTCCGTTAGGCATGGAGACTTGGTGGGGGCCAGCGCGCCAGGCTTCGTAGATGTCGCCCCAGCCCTGGCGCATCTCCTCGCCGGTGACACCCTCCAAGTCGCCCAGGTCCAGTTCCTTCAGGCCGTCCTTTTCCACCACCCTAACCGGCGCGACCTTCACCATTTCGTCGGCCACCTGCCGGGTACGGATGAGTGGACTGGTGTAGATGGCGGAATGCCCCCAGTGGGCCGCGCTCACGGCCGTCTCCTTGGCCTGGGCCAGGCCGCGCTCATTGAGCTCAATATCCTCGTGGCCCTGGAAGCGGCCCAGCTTATTCCATTCGGTCTCGCCGTGGCGCACCAGGAAAAACTTCACTGGTCGGCCTCGACCGGTCCGGCGTTCGAGTTCATTCTCCGTAACTCGACCTGCTCGATCCTGACCCCTTCCATGATCTTGATTGTGATTCTCAGATCGTCGAATTCCATCACATCACCCACCTCGGGAATGCTGCCCAGGCGGTCCAGGATGAATCCGGCCACCGTCTGGTATTCACCCTCGGGGATGCCCAATCCCAGCTCTTCGTTGATGTCTGAGATGGCCAGGCCGGCATCCATTAGGAATACCCCCTCTCCCAAGGGGGTGACGGGTTCCTCGGGGGCCGCACCCTCTTCACCCATCTGCCCGACAATGACCTCCATCATCTGCTTTAGGGTGGCCAGACCTGCGATGCCGCCAAATTCGTCCACCGTCAGCACCACGCTGTGTCCGCCTGCCCGCATCTCATTGAATGTCTCGCTAACGCTCTTGGTCTCCGGAACAAAGAAGGCGGGACGGATGTATCCGGTAACCTGCCCGCCGGCGTCCTTCTCCAGACCGCGCATGGCGGACAAGACGTCCTTCACTGACAGAACACCCACCACATTCTCCATGGTCCCGTCGTAAACAGGGAAGCGGGTATGGGTATTCTCGGAATAGATGGGCAGAAATTCAGCCAGGGTCGAACCCAGTCCGATCCAAACGATCTCCGGACGGGGAGTCATAATCTCCCGCATCTGACGGTCACCGAAACGGAACACCTTTTCCAGCAATTCGGCTTCCCCGGCCTCCACGGTACCGGTCTGCGCTCCAGCGGCGATCATGGTGCGTATCTCTTCCTCGCCCATCTGCGGGGTGACGGTTGAGATACCCAGGAGCCGGTTGGAGGCGCTGCTAAACACCTGAAGCAGCGTCACCAGAGGTGACAGGGTCCGCTCCACCAGGCGGATGGGACGGGAAACGGTGAATGCCACTTTTTCAGACCGGCGCCAGGCCACGTTTTTTGGCACCGTCTCTCCGAAGAGCAGCAGGAAAGTGGTAACCCCAAATGTCGCAACCAATACGGAGAGCGACTCATTGTCGATAAGTTTTATAGCTAGAACGGTGGCCAGGGCGGCTGCGGCGGTGTTGACCAGGTTATTTCCCAGGAGGACTGTGGCCAGGAAGCGCTCGGGGCGCTGGATGATGTGGGAAACGCGGCCGGCACCGGGGCGGCCACTGCGGACCAGGTGCATCAACCGCGCCCTGGGGAGGGCCACAAATGCGGTCTCAGATGCGGAGAAAAACCCCGACAGACCCAAACATATGATAAGTAATAATAAACGCCATGAATCACCGGCATCCATCAGCGGAAGCCACCTCCAGCGGCCGCGAAAAGTTGCCTCTTGGCAATATCGGGCCTGTTCTGGATGATAGCATCAGGCGTAAATTAGTGTAAAGTTGGACTGAGAATAGCCATTCAGCGGCGCGCCATAGGCCGGAAACGCCGCCTAAATCATACGGTTTAAGTACAGGTATATGACGATAAAAATACTGGGCATCGAAACCTCCTGCGACGACACGGCGGCAGGCGTTGTGGAGGACGGCAGCAAGCTGCTCTCCAACGTTATTTCATCCCAAACCCAACTCCACTCAGCCCACGGCGGAGTGGTCCCCGAGGTGGCCTCCCGCCAGCACGTCCGGGACCTGGTGCCGGTCTTGGAGAAAGCAGCCGCCGACGCCGGTTACGGCCTGGAGGAGATGGACGCCATTGCGGTGACTTACGGGCCCGGCCTGGCCGGGTCACTGATCACTGGACTGAACGCCGCCAAGGCCATCTCCTATTCCCTGGGCGTTCCGCTCATCGGCGTGAACCACTTGGAAGGACACATCTACGCCTCGTGGCTGGTCCAGAGCAACCTGGCCGAGGACCCGGGGTTCCCCCTGGCCTGCCTGGTCGCCTCCGGTGGCCACACCGATCTCCTTTTGATGGAGGGCCACGGGAAATACACATTGGTGGGACGCACCCGGGATGACGCCGCCGGCGAGGCCTTCGACAAAGCCGCCAGGATCCTGGGCCTTGGGTTCCCCGGAGGGCCGGAGATTCAGAGGGTTTCGGCGGGCGCGACGGGTGATGAGAAGCTGCCCCGCGCCTGGATGCGGGACACCTTGGACTTCAGTTTCAGTGGCCTGAAGACCGCCCTCTTGCACATGGCCCAGGACCGGGGCATGTACCCCAGCCCAGAAGAAGGTATCGACCAGGAGCGGTTGGTCCGCGAGATGGCGGCGGCGTTCCAGGAATCGGTGGTGGACGTCATCTCGGCCAAGCTGGTGGACATGGCGGCCAAATACAAGGTGAAGGGGCTGGTCCTGGGTGGCGGCGTCACGGCCAATGCCCGGCTCAGGGAGGAGATCGTGCAGCGCTCACCCCTGCCGGTCATCATCCCTCCGCCCATATTGTGCACCGACAACGGAGCAATGATCGCGGCCTGCGGTTACTTCCAATACCAGCGGGGAGAGGAAACACCCATCGACATAGATGTGGACCCGGGTCTGCCTTTGGGCTGATTCCTAGTTGGACACCGGATGAGGGTCATCGACGGCCGATTGGCGGGCGGCGAAGGTGGCGTTGACCACCTGGTACACCTGTTCTTCCGCTCCATCACCGCTGAACGGGAAGGTGATACTGGCGCCTTCCCCTTGGAACACCACATTGCCATCGGGTTTCCCGAAGTAGACCTGGGCTATCAGCCCAACCCCGCTCAGGATGGCGAGGAATATCAAAAAGGCCACCAGGTCCATGCGGATGATCGGCACCGTCGGCCCGTCTACCCGGCCGGTCAGCCAATAGGTCAGCATCACGTAGAAAAGAGCCGCGGCGCCCACCATCAGTCCTCCCTGGACCAGTGTCCCCATGCCCCGCCGGCCCGAGTTGACCGCCACGGTCTTTATCTGGTCCAGGGGCATCAAGACAGTCTCACGCATGCCGTTCCTGCGTCCGAAGGTCATCACTCTCTGGTTCGTCAAAACCAGCATGCGCCCACTTTCTTGGGGTTGGGGAAGAAGACCGCTCTCCGGGCTGAATGAGTGGGTCACATGTTCACCGGGCAGCAGGGCCACCTGCCTTACTGTCTCTCCCGAAGCCGGGACGGCCTGGGCGGGAGCGGGTTGCCGGGGTGCCGCCGGCCCTGTGAGCGCAAGAGCGGGCTTGGGTCTATGAGGCTGGTGCAGATCGACGTAGAGACTCCGGGACAGATTCTTACTCTGGCCCTGGCTCAGTCCCACGGGGGTTCCGGGCCTGGTGACGAGCCCTTTGTTGGCGCTTCTCTTTAGGCCTCTGGACTGGTGTAGTTTTCGGTACAAAAATAACTCCTTCCAAATTTCATACTAACATAGGGGCCAGAGCCCGCTAGGCGTGGGAACGACCGGTGATAAACGCCTCTTGGCGGAGATGGAAGCAGGGCATTTTGCAGACTCAGGCACACTCTATTGACACTGCAAAACCCCTTTGGTAATCTTTCTTATTAAGGGCTGTGATGGAGACGAGTAGGCAGTCGTAGACGCCAAGCGAGCCTGGTACGGTGAGAGCAGGCGCGTTGAAGCTGACCGAAAATCCCTCCGGAGCCGCCAGTCGAAAATCCTCTGATGATGAGAGAGGGCAAGTAGACCGGGCCGGGGTTCGTTCCCCCGTTAAGAAAGACGGGACATGTTGGTGTCCTGCTAGAGAGGTCCCGTTCAATCGGGATTATTAGGGTGGTACCGCGGGAATGTTACGTCCCGTCCCTATGTGGGATGGGGCTTTTTTATTGCCCGAAAGCGGCTCTCCCAGTCCTTTCTCTGCAGGAGGAAGTTCTACCGGAAATTGGAGGCTGCTTTGGTCAAGCTGAAGGGTGCGGAAATCATCTGCGAAAGTCTGCTTCGGGAGGGCGTCGAAGTCATCTTCGGCCATCCCGGCGGGGCTATTCTTCCACTGTACGACGCTCTCTGGTCCTATCCCCAACTGCGTCACATCCTGGTACGGCACGAACAAGCCGCGGCCCACGCCGCCGACGGCTACTCCCGGGTCACCGGCAAGGTGGGCGTTTGCATCGCCACCTCCGGACCCGGCGCGACCAACCTGGTTACCGGCATCATGGGAGCCAAGGCCGACTCAGTGCCCATGGTCGCCATCACCGGCCAGGTCTCCCGGGCTTCCCTGGGGACCGAGGCCTTCCAAGAATGCGACATCTGCTCCATCGCCGCGTCCTGCACCAAGAAGACCTTCATGGTGATGACGCCCAGCGATCTGGCGCCCACCATCAGAGAGGCCTTTTACGTCGCCCAGGAAGGACGGCCCGGCCCGGTGCTGATCGATGTCCCCCGGGACGTGCAACTGGAACTGACCGAGGCCGAGTATCCCGAGGTGGTCGGCGTCCCCATGCCCGAGGTTTCCCCCGAGGCGCTTCAGGGTATCCAGGAGGCGGCGCGGCTCATCAAACAGGCCGAACGGCCGGTCATCATCAGCGGCCACGGCATCCTCGCCTCCGGCGCCAACGAAGAACTGAAACAACTGGCCGAACGGTCGGGCATCCCGGTCATAACCACCCTATTGGGACTGGGCGGGTTCCCCGGCGGCCATCCCCTGAGCCTGGGCATGCTCGGCATGCACGGTATGTACTGGGCCAACCTGGCCGTGCATGAGGCCGACCTGATAGTCGGCGTCGGCATGCGCTTCGACGACCGGGTGACGGGCAAGGTGGACACCTTCGCCCCCCACGCCCGCATCATCCACATGGACATAGACCCCAATCAGGTGGGCCGCAACGTCCCGGTGGAGGTCCCGATCATCGGCGACGCCAAGGCATCGTTGCAGAAGCTGGTGCCCCTGGTTGAGAACACCCCGCGGCCCGATTGGATGGGTTACATCGAAAACTTGAAGCAGGAGCATCCGTCGTTGGGGATACCCCCCAGCGATTCCCTCCAACCCCAGCACGTCATCAGCAACTTGGACACCCTCCTGCAGGAAGACCCCCAGACCACGGTGGTCACCGGCGTGGGCCAGCACCAGATGTGGGCGGCCCAGTTCCTGTCATTCAATCAGACCAATTCCTTCGTCTCCTCGGGCGGGCTTGGGGCCATGGGTTTCGAGCTGCCAGCCGCCATGGGCGTGCAGGTGGCCCGGCCCGACACCCCGGTCTGGGCCATCGCCGGAGACGGCGGCTTCCAGATGACCCTGCAGGAATTGGTCACGGTGTCGGAAGAGAAACTTCCGGTCAAGATCGCCTTGATCAACAACGGTCACCTGGGCATGGTGCGCCAATGGCAGGAGATGTACTTCGAGAACCATCTAAAGGCGGTGCCGGTCCCCGGACCCGACTTTGTCAAACTGGCCGAAGCCTACGGTGTGGGCGCGGTGCGGGTCTCGGAACAGGAGGACGTGCTGCCGGCCATGCGGAAGGCCCAGGCCCACGACGGCCCGTTCCTCATCGAGTTCGTGGTAGACTCAACCACCAATGTTTATCCAATGGTGCCGCCGGGCGGCTCTTTGGCCGATACCATAGAGGATCCGGCCTTCGCCAACGGGAATAAATAGCTCCCCGGCCCAATATGTGACCGGGGACTGAGACGTGGGGCCAAGGTTTCAATGGAAGAAAAACTCAGCATTCAAGACGCTTCCCGCCGCCTGAACATATCCCAGCGCGACGTGAGGGAATACATACGCAACGGAGAACTCAAGGCGGAGCGGGACCCCAATTCCGAGCACGGCCGCTGGCTGGTGGTTATGCCAGAAGACGGCTGGGAAGACAAGTTCAAGGCCTATCTGGACAAGTTGGACGCCAGCATCACCCGCTGGTGGTGGGCCAACGAGCAAAAGACCGGCTTCGTCCACTACCTGGAGAACACGGGCATCGAGAACGTGGAACCCGACTACCTCTGCGGGCAGCGATCCGAGAACCTGTGGTCCTCAGCCGGCCACACCCGCAATCAACGCTGCCTGGAATGCCTCATGCGGGCCACCGAACGGGGACTCCCCCTCTTCGAAGAAGACCTGCCGGACTAGTTTTTTAGCCTAGCCCCCACCGGCGGGACCGCCGGCGCCGATGCCGGGCTTGGTCATGTCCTCGGGGTTGAGCAGTTCGTCCAGCTCGGCGTCGGAGAGCTCCGACTTCTCTTTGGCCATCTCCCTGATGGTCGTGCCCCTGGTCGAGGCCTCCTTGGCGATGGCGGCCGCGGCGTCGTAGCCGATGGCCGGGGCCAGAGCCGTTCCCAGCATGAGACCTTTCTCCACCATGGCCGGGCCCGTTTCCGTGGCAGTGATCCCTTTGACGCACTGGTCGGCGAAGTTGTGGGCCGAGGCCGCCAGCAGCGAGACTGACTGCAGGATGTTGTGGGCCGCCACGGGCATCATGGTGTTCAGTTCAAAGTAACCGCCCTGACCCGCCAGGGTCACCGAGGCGTCGTTGCCCACCACCTGGGCCACCACCTGGACCACCGACTCGGATATCACCGGGTTGATCTTGCCCGGCATTATGGAGCTGCCCGGCTGTACTTCGGGCAGGGAAATCTCGCCCAGTCCGGCGCGGGGGCCGGAGGCGATGAACCGTATGTCGTTGGCGATCTTGTGCAGGCTGATGGCCACGGTCTTCAGTTCCCCGCTGGCCTCCACCAACCCGTCCAGGGCGGCCTGGGCCTGGAAGTGGTTGCCCGTCTCCTTGATCAAGACACCGGATGCCTCGGAAACGGTCGCACAGGTGCGGGCTGAGAACTCCTCATGGGTGTTCACGCCGGTGCCCACAGCGGTGCCTCCCAAGGCCACTTCCGCCAGGGCTTCTTGGGCCCGTTTCATGCGCTGGACGCTGTATTCAGCCTGACCGGCAAAGCCCAGGAATTCCTGTCCCAGCCGCACGGGGGTGGCGTCCTGCAGGTGGGTGCGGCCGGTCTTGATGATGGGCCAGAACTCGTCAGACTTCTTCTTAAGTTCGGCAGCCAGAAACTCCAAGGCCGGTATCAGTTCTTCCTTGATACCCAACAGCGCCGCCAGGTGGATGGACGTGGGTATGACGTCGTTGGAGGACTGTCCCATGTTCACGTGGTCGTTGGGGTGCACCAGTCTGGAACCCAGGTCGCCGCCCAGTATCTGGCTGGCCCGGTTGGCGATGACCTCGTTGGCGTTGGTGTTGGTGGATGTGCCGGAGCCGGTCTGGAAGATGTCCAAGACGAAGTGTGCATCCAACGTGCCGTCTATGACCTCCTGGGCCGCAGCGACGATGGCATTGCCCGTCTTTTCTTCCAGCAGTCCCAGGGACATGTTGGTCTTGGCGGCCGACTGCTTCACCAGGCCCAAGGCCCGGATGAAGGCGCGGGGGAAACCCAGGCCGCTGATGGGGAAGTTCAACACCGCCCGCATGGTTGACGCACCGTAGAGGGCGTCGGCTGGGACCTCCATCTCACCCATGGAGTCCCGTTCGATTCTTACATTGGGGCGCGTGGACATGGCTGTACCGTCCTAGAGATTAGTGTGTCGTCAAAAGACGTAGGAATTGTAGCCGCTTGAGGGCTGGTTGGGTAGTGTGGTTTTCCTTTCAGGCCAAGTAAACCATTACTCATCATTCTGGGGAAGGCCGGGATCCAGTAGACACCTGAGATGCCGGGTGACTATGTGCGAAGTTTCCTGGATTTCCTAAGTCCGTTGGAACGGCGTTATGATCTGGCTGCCATGTTGAAATCCGCTCACCCCGAGCCTGTCGATGGGCAAGCATCAGTCCAGGTCCCATGGAATGGGCCAATGTGAGGAGTGGGTAGTTCGACGGGTCCGACTTCGTCGAGACTCTCGACTCCGGTCGGAGCACACCACGAACGGGGCGAGGGTGGCTTGATGGGTGTCAGGCGGTAGGCGGAGTGGCAGGGCGGGTTTCCAGAGGCAAAAGCCCCCGGCATGGCTGCCGGGGGCTTTCACTTGGGCTGGTTTGGACGGGTGTCCTACCGGTGCTTCACGTATTCGAAGCCGCTGGGGGCTTTCATGTCGCTGAAGTCGGTGGGACGCCAATCGGGATCGATGCGCGGCCCCGCCGGCCACAGGCCGTCGTGGACGTACAAGGAGGCGGCCATGGAGTTATCCCAGATGAAGTTGTAGATCTCCAATTCACCGGCTTCAATCTTGGATTGCTCAACCTGTTTCTGAGTGTCCCAGATGTGCTCGTCCAACCACGGATGATGGGTCCCGTAGCTGTATGTTGAGTCTGTCGTGTAGTTGGAGGCCCCGATGATGGGCGACAGACGCGAACTGACGGTCAGACAGGTGATGCCGTTGTATTGCCGTGAGATCAGTTCTGGCCTCAGGGTGGCGTACGGCAGGTTCTGGATCTTCACCGTGATGCCAATCTTCTCCCAATAGTTGGCAACGGCATGACAGGACTCGACCTCAGCCGGGGCTCCTCTGATCGCCGGTGTCAGCGTGATCTCAAACCCATCGCCGTAACCCGCCTCTTCCAGCATCTGCTTCGCCAGTTCGGGATCGTACTCGTAGTTCCAATCTGGATTTTGCCGGTGGTCGTGACCCATCCAGTCTCTGACCGACTGGACCCGGCCGAACCCGGAGAGAAGTTCGTCCACGATGGTCTGGCGGTCGATGGCGATGTTCATCGCCTTCCGTACTTGCACGGCCTTGGCCCATTCCTCGGACTCGATGTCCATGTCACAGGACACCCAAGGCTGCGCGCAGTTGTAAGCGGGGTAGTCACTCCCATCTTTCATCTTCCCGTAGTACTGACCATAGAAGTTCAGCCCGGCCTGACCACCATTGGGCCAGCCGGTGACTGTGGCGCCTTCAACGGCCTCCACAGTCTGTAGAGAGTCGAAGGCCATGGTGAAGATATCCAGGTTGCCGGTCTGGAACCCGGCGACGCGGGCCGACTCTTCGGGGATGGTCCAATAGTTAAGTTCGGCGAAATAGGGGGTCTGGCGCCAATGGTCTTCCACAGCTTTGAACTTCCAGAAGGAGCCGCTTTGATGCTCCACAACCTCCCAGGGGCCGGTGGAGGCGATATCAACGCTGGCGGCCTCTATCCCAATCTCCTCCGACTGCTTCTTGGACACGATCCAGACGCTGACGCCGGCGGCGTTCCTGGAGAACTCGTTGACCGTGGCAGGGACCCACGGCTTGGTATTGGTAACTTTGTAGGTCAGGTCGTCGATGATCTCGGTCTTGGAATTTCCGGTGTCATTGAAGCCGTAATAGTCACCCAATATGCCGGCCCGGGCCAGCTTGGCTCCAATGTAGAACTGTTCCATGGAATAGACGACGTCTTCCGTCGTCATCTCACCATATCCCTTGTGGAACTGGACCCCCGGCCGGATGGTCCAAGTCCAGGTCAAGAAATCCTCGGATATGTCCCATGATGTGGCGATCATGGGATTGGGCAAGAGGTCCTGCCCGATCGTCACCAATCCCTCGCCTATGGAACTGCTCATGTATTGGATCCTCGGACTCGATACCTCGCTGGGATGCCCTTGGAAGATTCCGGTTTCCGCCACGCCGTGGTTCAGAGCGCCGGCCGGTTTGACTTCGGTGACGGGCGCTCTGGTGGCTTCGGGCAGCGGTGTGGGCCTGGCCACAGCCTCGCCCGCCGTAGTGGGAACCGGAGTAGGTTCGGCGGCGGTCTTCGCCGTCGGAGTGATGGAGGTCGAAGACGTATCTGCTCCTGGTGTTGCCGTGGCGGATGACCCGCAGGCAAACAGCAGGGCTACGAATAGTAGCACGATAGCTCTCGGAATATGATTAACCAACAATGATCTTAGGCCCGGAATTAGCATAACTCCCCCTTATGTTTACGTTTCGATATTATCAATTTACGTAACATATAATCAGATTTTGAAAATAAGAATCTCCAGATACGAAATAGCTAAGCGATTTATAGGTTAGTACTAGCGAACTGTCAACACTGTGTTAACGATATTGATGCTTGGACAAAATCAATACCGCTATGGATAGATATTTCCGAAATCCGAACGAACTCAAAGGTTCGCGTCCCCGTTTTGAATCTGAGCCTGTCGAAGGGCGCGCATCAGTCAACCAACTGGGGAAAGTGTGTCCCGTGGAGCGGACGTGGTTCGACCGGCTCACCATGAGCGGGTGGAGGTTAGTCTGGCCGGTTGGAATGCGGTTGGTTGGGTAACCGGGTGGGTTGGAAACCCACCCCTACGGCATCTTTACCAAGCTCCGTGAATACGCCCTGCCTCGCGTCATTCCGGCGCAGGCCGGAATCCAGATTGTTCCTATTTAGACCAACTAGCATCTAGGGAGGATTCCTGGATTCCAGCTTTCGCTGGAATGACGGAGTGGTTTGGCTGCCATCCCTCACGAACCGTTCGTCCTGAGCCTGTCAAAGGGCGCGCATCAGTCAACCAACTGGGGAAAGTGTGTCCCGTGGAGCGGACGTGGTTCGAC
>MDTE01012735.1_pt1 | contig 17206 bp, 10 predicted proteins | sample 811231 | NCBI WGS metagenome assembly MDTE01 (sample SAMN05326651, study PRJNA326480) | marine metagenome | isolation source: seawater | place: Indian Ocean: Red Sea | collected 2010
CCGGCGGCGCAAGTTGTACAACGGGCGCATCGAGTGCACCTACTACCAGTTCCACGGACCGCGGCCCCCCCGTCCTGATTCCCTGCCTACACAGCAACTCCTGTCGGACGATCCGGCAGCAAAGACAAAACGGCCAGATACCTCTGCGGCCTCCCCAGAGTCGCCAGCCGTCGTCAACACTGCCGTTTTTGGTGGCCTGACCAGCAAAGGCAAAGAGCAAGCAGCGCTGTTCCACAATCGCCTCGCTAAACGGGCCCGTCACCTGCGTCGCTGGCCGGGAAAACGGGGCATTACTTGCTTCCGGATCTACGACCGTGACATCCCGGAGATCCCGCTGACCGTCGACCGCTATGAAGACTATCTGCACCTCGTCGAATTCGAACGTCCCCACAACCGCAGCCGCGCTGAACATGCCGACTGGCTCGACTTGATGATGCAGACTGCGGCCACCACTTTGGGGGTCACAAGGAAGCATGTGTTCCTGAAGCGCAAACAACCGCAACGCGGCAAGTCCCAGCATCCGCGACTCGACAACCAACGGCATGAAATTACGGTGCGCGAAGGGGGGCTGCAATTCCTGGTCAATCTCTCCGACTATATCGACACAGGTCTATTTCTCGATCACCGAACCACGCGGTCCATGGTGCAACAGGCGGCCACAGGAACACGGTTTTTGAACTTGTTCGGTTACACGGGTGCTTTCACGGTGTACGCCGCCCGTGGTGGCGCTGCCACCACGACCACCGTCGACCTCTCACCGACCTACCTGGACTGGTCACGGAGGAATCTCAAGCTCAATGGCTTCGAAGCACCAGAACACGATTTGGTGCGCGCCGATGCGTTGGATTACATTCGCGGGCTACGCCCGGTACCCAGCTTCGATCTCGCCGTGGTCGACCCGCCCACCTTCTCCAACAGCAAACGCACCGAATCGGATTGGTCGATTCAACAAAACTACGCAGAACTGCTCAACGGGGTACTGCGGGTCATGCAGCCCGGCGGCACAGTCTTCTTCTCCACGAATTTTCGTCGCTTCAAATTCGACCCGGAGAGCATCGCACCGGCCCCGACTATCGAGATCAGTAAACAGACGGTCCCCGATGACTACCGCAACCGACGGATTCATCGCTGCTGGAAAATTACCGTTCCCGAGGAACAAGCCAGTCACTCGTAAAGCAATTGGCGGTCCGCAGCGGATCACTTGCCTCGAGTACCAGATCGGTCCATCGAGAACGTCCCTTGGAACTTGCTCGAGGTGTAGGTGGATTCGAAATGGCCGTCGCGTACCGTGGCATCGTATTCGAAGGTCCCGTAGCGGCGACTGACAAAGGTTGACCCACGCAGTCGAATGCTGCCGTCCTCTTGCTCTTCTGCGTCCAAGACAACCGTATATCGAAACGGCAAGACAAGGAAAAAACGGCCGCGAAAAACGACCTGGTACTGGCTGTCGTTGAGCGCAGTAAATCGGCCTCGCAGCGGACCGGTATGTCGGTTGTTGCTATTGGACCAGGTCCCCTTCCAGGCACCACTCAGGTCCTCCGCCGACACTGTGGAGTACCAGGCCGCAGAAGTCATGAAGAAAACAACCATTACCAGCAAACGCATCATTTTCATCGCGGAGGCTCCCTGGTTCGTCTACAGACGGCACGGATCGGACCTCATGCACTGAGATCAACTGCGACCGGTACCGCGCGCATCCCAAAATCCACAACCGGTATACCAAATATGTCTATCCCTGGCATCTTCAGAAGCGGTCGCTCGACTGCGTTGACGGCTTCGGGTTGCCAGATCCGCCTGCGATCGTCGCAGAATAGCAGGGCCGCCAGACTGCTGGCGCAGTCACGTGCTAACGGACAGGCGGGTCGTGAGGAAAGCCATGTTGCTCGCTTTCACGGGCCATCTGTTGCCAATGGTGCTGCGGTTGCCAGCCAAGCATCGCCTTCAACTTGGCGCAATCAATCAACCCCGTGCGGTCTGCCAGGACGCCACGTACATCCCTGATCTGGGGCAAATGTTCGGCGAGCAATTGTGCTGTGGAAATATCGACGCACACGTCGTCGGCCGCCACATTGAATACCTCACAACCTGACAAATCGGATTCGATCCAGGCCAGGCAAGCGGATGCCACGTCACGGGCATCGACATAGGACCAGAGCGCATCCACGGCCGCACCAGGATCCCCGGTAAACCGGCGAAATCGCCATTCGTAGGACTGTTCGTAAACGATCCGCTGTGGTCGCAGCGCTGCGATGGCAATCCCGTACCAACGCGCGTAGTGAGCAGCCAGCGTTTCCAGGTTTTGCTTGGCTGCCCCGTAAATACTATCCGGATGCGCCGGGCTGTTCTCATCAACAGGCAGGTAAGGAACACGCATCAAGTCCCCATAAATCTCGGGGCTACTCGCCAGCACGAGACGCTGGATTCCCAACCGGGCCGCGGCTTGGAGAACATGGAACCCACCCAAGGCAAGGTTTTCGTACGCAGTGTGCCAACTGGTCCACGCGTCAGTCGGTAAACTTCCGAAATGAACGATCGCATCCGCGCCCGCGCAGATGTCGTAGAGGCTCGCGCCGTCCCGTAAATCCACTTGGCGATAGCCGGTTTCCCAAATGGCACAGGGCTTGAGATCGAGCCCTAATACATCCCAGCCCGCCGCCTCGAACGCAGAGACAATCGACGGTCCGGTCCCTCCCTTCGCTCCCGTTACAATCACACGTCCCATCGAACACGCACTCCCTGTCAAGAAACCTCGCTGCGCAACTGTTTTGCCGCCAGCCCCAGGCATTTCAGTTTTTCATACGCTTCATCGAGCGGCACATCGTGGTCCTTGCCAGGCGCAAACCCGCAATCAGGGTTCAGCGTCAGCCGCTCGGGCGCCACATGTTCCAGCGCACCGTGGACGCGCTGGACAATCTGTTCTGACGACTCGATCTCCGGAAAGCGAACATCCACACACCCCAGGCCAATCAAGCACGATGCGGGCAGCTCGCTCAGGATCGCCACGTCGCCCGCAACCGGAATACTGAATTCCAGCATCAGCTGATCGACTTGAAGTTGTTGGATGTAGGGCAGAATTGCTTCGTAGCCCCCGGCCGCACCCCAACCACGTCGACCCCAGTTACGACGACAGAGATGGACTGCCAGACGGACGCCAGAGATTCCCTCGACAATGGCGTTGATCCACTCCACTGCGCGGGCCATCTCGGCCTCCGGGTCTGCAAAACGCGCGCGGACCTGGGGATCGACAAGCACGCAAAGGTGTGGCTCATCCAACTGGATCACATCGACACCCATATCCCGGATCGCCAGCAATTCAGCACGCAGCGGATCGATAAGCGCCTCGCAAAATTGCTCCCTGCGGGGATACGCCTGCTCCGAAACACCGGGAACCCACATCCGCTGCCCGATCAAGTACGGTGACGGAAGACACGCTTTCACCTGGCCCTCCGCTGCCGCTTTGAGGAATTGCGCCTCACGAGCCACGATGCCGGGATTCCAGACTTCAACGGGGCGCATTACCACCTGGTGGTAACCAAATTCTTCCCGTTGCATCCACTCAAACCCTGAGAGCAGCTCGGCAATCACGTCGACGTACGTTTCCCGGCGCCATTCACCATCAGAGACAATATCAATACCCGCTTGTTCCTGAAGGCGCACACAGTAGCGGACCGCATCATCCATCCGCTGTTGCCACTCCGGGGAAGTCGCACCAGCAGTACGCGAACCGGTGGCAAACAAGTCCTTCACGAACGGCGGTCGGGGCATGCTACCGATCACCGTCGTGGGAAAAAGAGGAGACGCCGTCACCATGATCTTCCTGCTCCCTGCGAATCAAACCCGTACCAGTGATTGCCTTATCAACGCCTCTTGATTCACGCAATGTTAGAGGGCCACGCTGTGATTCGCCAGTCGCAAAATGTGCCGCAACGCAAAGGGCGGACGCGTCAATCCACAACACCGAGCGAAACGTAGCCTACCTATTTTCACAGAGGATTTTCGCGTTTTTTTTTCACTAATGGTAGAACTCGTTTGACGTGCTGATAATTGTCGCTACGTTGCAACCTGCGATGCTTGCATCGATCGAGAAGGATCTGACACTGCACGCCCGGGAACAAATAGAAAACGGAATCTGTCTATGTCATCGAGCATTTCACAAAACGCGGGGCAAGGCCACACGCTGGACGATCAAGACCTCAAGATGGCCGAAAACCTGGCCCAGGAGTACAGCCGGCTGACAACCGAGTTATCCAAGGTGATCGTCGGGCAGGACGAAGTCCTGAAGCAGGTCTTGCTGGCCCTCTTTTGTCGTGGCCATTGCCTTTTGGAAGGGGTTCCTGGACTGGCAAAAACATTGATGATCTCCAGCATTGCCGAGTTGCTTTCACTGGAATTCAGTCGTGTTCAGTTCACACCAGACCTCATGCCCTCAGACATTACGGGCACGGAAATTCTCGAGGAAGAGGAGGGAACCGGCCGCCGTCGTATGCGTTTTGTCAAAGGCCCTATCTTCGGCAACATTCTCCTGGGCGACGAAATCAACCGGACACCGCCCAAAACCCAGGCGGCCCTGCTGCAAGCGATGCAGGAATACAAAGTCACCACAGCAGGCAAGGATTACCCCCTCGACCAGCCGTTCATCGTACTGGGCACACAAAACCCGATTGAACAAGAAGGCACCTACCCCCTCCCCGAAGCCCAGCTTGATCGCTTCATGTTTCGGATCCATGTCGATTATCCGAATTTTGAACAGGAATTGCAGATCGCGGAAATCACGACGGCTGACGGTTTTCCCGAACTCACTTCGATCCTCGACCGGGACGACATCCTGCTGTTGCAACGGATTGTCCGCAAAGTACTGATCGGACGTTCGGTATCGGCGTTTGCGGTTCGCCTCGTACGGGCGACCAGGCCCCTGTCAGAAGATGCGCCCGACTTTGTCAAGAAGTATCTCACCTGGGGTGCCGGCCCGAGAGCCTGCCAGGCAATCCTGCTGGGCGCGAAAGCGCACGCCCTGTTAGACGGTCGGATCAACGTTTCTACTGACGACATTCGCTACATCGCATATCCAGTCCTGCGGCATCGCCTGGTCACCAGCTTCGCTGCGGAAAGCGACGGCGTCTCGACCGACAACATCGTAGAAATGCTGATCAAAGTGACCAGTGAAGAGTAAACCTGGAGGCCGTAGCAGGAGACGAACGCAACCGTAGCAGATAGTCGCTTTTGTACTCCGCTGTCTGAAATCTAACGGATTCTTCATTTCACGATTGAACTGCCATGGCTGCTACGCGTTATCTGGATCCTGCTGGACTGGCCCGTCTGGGAAATATGGAACTCGTTTCCAGGCAAGTCGTCGACGGCTTTCTGACCGGCCGTCACCGTAGCCCTTACCATGGATTTTCGGTGGAGTACCTGGATCATCGCGCCTATACACCCGGCGACGACATGCGGACCATGGACTGGAAAATGCTGGCCCGCAGTGACAAGTACTATGTCAAACTGTTTGAAGATGAAACGAATCTCCGCGCGTATATTTTGCTCGACTGCTCAGAATCGATGGGTTTTCGCAGCGGTGAAATCAGCAAACTTGACTACGGCGCGTTCCTGGCTGCCTCGCTCAGTTACCTGCTGATTCGCCAAAATGACGCGGTAGGTACGCTGTTGTTTGACTCCGACATCCGCACCTATGTCCCGCCCCGCGCCCACCCCTCTCAATTCCGCCGCATGCTGGAGACACTCGAGGGTCTCCAGCCGGGTGGAGAAACCAGTATTGGCTCCATCCTCAATCTCGCTGCCGAACGTACCAAACGGCGCGGATTGATCATCCTGATCAGTGACTTGATCGACAACGAGGCCGAAATTGCCCACGGCCTGCAGCGGTTTCGTCACAGCCAACACGAAGTCATTGTATTTCACGTCATGGACGATGCCGAACTGACCTTTCCCTACGACCGGCTCACGCGATTCAAGGATATGGAAGGCGCGGGCCGCGTGGTCACCAACCCCAAGAACCTCCGCAAGCGCTACCTGGAACGCATCCGCGAATTTCAAGCCCGCTTGCGCGGTGACTGTCTGGAACGCAAAGTCGATTACAACTTGGTCAAAACAACAGAACCTTACGATAAATTTTTGTCCGCCTACCTCGACAAGCGCTCACGCATGGGATGATCCGGTTAGCCGACAGATAAAGTGGCAGATCAGTCACCACTCCCGGCGCGAGTATCACGTCGATTCACTTCTTTGAGAAGAGAACCCGGTTTATGAGTTTCCTGCACTCGGGACTCCTGTGGGTTTTGCCTCTGGCGCTGATCCCGATCGTCCTGCACTTGTTGACCTTGCACCGCATTAAAACGGTGGATCTGAGCACGTTCCGGTTCCTGTTCGATAGCTATGTTCAACAGCGCCGACGGATGAAATTCCTGGAAGTACTGATTGCCATGCTGCGGACGGCTTTCGTACTGTTTCTCATCTTCAGCATCGCGCGACCCGTAGTCCAGCATTGGGACTCCCTGCTGGGCGGCGGCGGCGGACGTGACATTGTTTTGATGATCGACGGCTCGGCCAGTATGGCCGCGGCCACCAAAGGCGTGACATCGATGGCCCGGGCGCGACAGGCCGCCACCAAGATTGTCGAACGGCTCAGTAAAGACGACCGTGTGACCATTATCCGCGTAGGAGCCCGGCCAGAAGAAATCTGCAGCCGCTTCTCCGGCGATGCCAAAGCACTGACCGCCGAAATTGACCAGCTCAAGTCAGGCTCCTCACGCGGCAACCTCTTCGCCGCGCTGACCGACGTGTTCGGTGAAGGTGCCCGGGAGTTGAACAATCCGCGTGTCTACCTGTTAACCGACCTGCAGGCCAGCGACTGGAAGGAATTAAAAGATGGTGTGGCCGACAACCTGGTCCCTCCAGAAACCGAGGTGGTGGTCGTCAATATCGGTTCCAACCAGACCATTCCTAATCGCGCTGTCATCGGCAGCAAACCGGAAAAATCACGCGTGCTGGTCGGGCTTCCGATTCATCTCCGCCCCCGCGTCGTCAATCACACCATGCTGACCGCGGATAACGCGGCAGTCGCAGAAAAAGTCGAAGTGGTCGTGTTATTAAATGAAAAGGAAATTGCTCGCAAGAGCCTCAGTCTCAAACCGGGTGAAACGAAAGAAACTGAGATCATCTACCGGCCAACTGAGCCGGGGCCTTTACGCGGTCGGTTTGAAATCTCGTCCGATCGATTCACCCATGACGATCGTTTTCGGTTCTCCATGGAGGTCGTTCCCAGAATCAAGATCTTGCTGGTCAATGGAAATCCGTCTGCCAAACCGCTGGAAAATGAAGGCCTCTATCTACGGACCGCCATGTATTCCACCGCAGCCCAGAGTGACTCGACCGAAGACCCGGAAACAACAGGTCCGGCAAGCACCCCCGCGATCCCCTTGCCACAACAGGAGTTGTTGCAGGCATTGGATGTCGTCGATCTACCGGAAGCAAATCTCAACGCGGAAACGTTGCGTGACACCGCCGCAGTCATTCTGGCAAACTGTGGGGCCCTCAACGCCGCGCAGTTTGCCCTGTTAAGCGGTTTCGTGGCCGACGGAGGTGGCTTACTCATCTTCCCAGGCGATAAAGTCAACCCCGACACCTACAACAAACAGCTCTTCGTCGGGCCCACGCTGCCCGAAGAAAAACTGATGTCCGCCGAACTGGGAGCGATCGTCGGGGATCCAGACAAAGCGGAAACCTTTCAGCGATTTGGTGCCGTTGACCTGGCCCATCCGATCTTCTCGGTGTTTGCCAATGCGGACCAACCCTACATGACACGGATCAATGTCTATCGTCGGTTTCCTTTGACAATGGCGGAGACCGACGGCAATGCCTGGCCGACTGTGGAATTTTCTGATGGCTCCCCCGCATTGCTGGAAAGTCGCTTCGGCACTGGACGGGTTCTGGTGAGCGCGTTCCCCCTGAACACGCGCTGGAGCAACTTGCCGATGACCCCCGAGTTTGTGCCACTGGTGTTGCGGATGATCAGTCATGTCCGGAGGCCTGACGACCTGGATAGCCCGGCGGTCGTCTCAGCGGGCGGCACCGCGGAATTCACGGTCGCGCCCACCTGGGCACCCGCCAATGGAAAAGTTACCGACATTCGCGGACGGGTTACCCCGGTTAGTTTTCAACGCTCCAACTCGCAGCTCAAAGGCGCTTTCCACGAAACCACGACCACCGGTTACTACACCGTGGAGGTCACTGGTGGAAGAACTGAAGACCCCAAACAAGGAACCGTTTCCTTCGCCGTCAACCTGTCCGAGGACGAATCCAACTTCAGCGGTTTACAGCCTGATCAAATCGAACGCATGCTGCCGTCGGCCGACGTCACCACGATTGACGCTTCTGCTGAAGCACAACAAGACTACGGCAACATTGGTAACCAGCGGGAAATCTGGCGACCGCTGATCCTGCTCATTCTGGCAATTATTGGAGTTGAGTTCCTGCTTTCCACGCTGGGTGGCCAGCACGTCGCTGGGGAGGAACCGCAGACGACAGCCGCCCGCATTCGCCACCTGGCAAGTGGACGCTGGGTCGGCAAGATGACCGGTGCGGGCGTCGAAGAGATCGCCGCGGAAACCGTGGAACCATAGGGACAACTGACGGGTGTGCCATTCAGCACAACCGGCCGGTGGTGGCCGCGAGCACAACCAGACAAATCAAGCAGCAAAGAACAAAACTCACTGACATCGAACAGGCTGCCAGGGTGAATGGAAATGATTGACTCCCTTAGGAGATTTGTCGAATACCGTGAAAATGGGAAGTTACCAATGATCGGCCGCTTGTACTTGGAACAGCTGCAGCGATGCCTTGTGCCTGCCGGCACTCAACATCGTTGCTAGTAGTGGATAAGAAACGTTATTCCCGGGAGATAGCAGAACCATGGTGGGACAATCTGCACACGAGAATTCAGATCAACAACCAGGCACACCAGGTGTCCTCGACACGTCCAAAATCACTCAGCTGATTCATCGGACTCGTCTCCTCTTGCGGACGACCTGGCTGGCCACTGGAGTCGGGGTGACTCTCGGCTTGCTGCTGGCGACACTGGTAACCGTCAGCCTCACCGATCTGTTGGTCTACACGCTACCGCCGTGGCTACGCTTGACCGGCCTGCTGTGCATCGTGATTCCCACGTTGTGGGTCTTTTTTCTCGGGGTTATCCGGCCTTTGTTCCGCCGTTTGACCGAAGTCATCGTAGCCCGTCACATCGAACGTGAAATTCCCGGCATCCACAATCGTTTGATCAGTTGCATCGACCTGGCACGCAACGGCAGCACGGAAACGGGAGTGCATTCACAGGCATTCCACGTCAGGCTGGTCAACGAGGCGCTCTCGCGGATTGCGGATTTCAGTCCGCGGAAGGTACTCGACCTGATCAGTTTGCGAAAATCGATCCTCTTCGCGGTGGCGACTACCGTGACCCTGGTCATCGCATTTGTCGGTTTTGACGATCGGCTCTCTACAGCCGTCGCGCGTATCGTCTACTTCTACCGCGACATTCCGCCTAACTCGGGTGTGGGCTACCAGGTCGTCACCGGGGACCGAGAGCAACCGGGAAACGACCAGACTCTCCGTGGTGAAGACGTCCAATTCACCGTTACCGTAACCAAAGGCGACCTCGGTCTCTTGAAGACTGATGCGTTAACCCTGGAAGTGGAAACCACCGACAAAGACGGCAACCCGACCAGGATGGTACACGAGTTTCCCGAACTCAAAGAAGTCGATACCACAGCGGCGGACCCACCAGACCCGACGGAACGCATCACCCGACAGACCAGTTTTTCGCTCGTTGGCATGCAACGTAATTTCCGCTACCGCGTCCGCGGCGGCCAAACCTGGACTCCCCAGTTTCAGGTCACCATGCTGGAAAGACCACGGATCGTCGGTCTGCAAACGGTGCTGCATTACCCGGAATACATGCGGATTGCGGAACCACGCTATGGCGCTCCTCAAACCAAAGACGTTACCGGACCCAAAGACAGCAAAGTCGAAGTGATCGTCCAGGTCGAGGGAGATGTGGCAGACGGAGAGATCGTACTGCTGGAACCACGCATGACACGGGTGGCCATCACCGACCGACCCGAACGTGAAAGGATCTGGTTCTCCGATGCCCTGCCGTCCGGGGCCACCGCCGAAGGAACCTGGCAATGGGATGAACAGACAGCCGGACGCAAAGGACATTTTGACGCTCCCGCAGCCGGTCCTCATGCGCACGGTTTCAGTGGTGTCCCGGTGGGCTATCAAATTCAACCGGAGGAGGTGTTATTCGCCAAAGTCTGGGTTGTCGATGGACAGGTGCCCGAACAAATTATGCTGCAGTGGAACGACGGCGAAAACTGGGAACATCGCGCGTTCTGGGGCGCGGACAAGATCGCCGAGGGGACCTTAGGTACCCCCAGTCGGCACGCGCTCGGCGAGTTACCCGAAACGGGTGCCTGGGTCACTCTCGAAGTCCCCGCCGACGCGGTGGGACTCACCGGCAAACGCATCACGGGCATGCGATTTCGCCTTGTCGGAGGCCATTGTATCTGGGGCGCCACCGGAACGCTGCCGCCGACCGATCGGCTGGTGCGCAAACTGGTTCCCACCGAACGATTCCCCGTCAAAAAGCTAACACGCAGTACCGACGATCCGGTTGCCAGCAGCGGCGGGTCAGCTAACGGATCCGGCAGTTCGGCCCCCGAACCGGCAGCCGCCAGCGTCAAACAAAGTCGCTGGTCCGGTACGTTTGACCTGTTGAAAGACGGCTACTACCGCGTGGAGTTGCGTAATCAGGCCGGCTATCCGAACCAGAGTATGGAAGAGGGGAAGCTCGATGCCATCGTCGACGAGGCCCCCTGGGTCGAAATCGAGCGGCCAGGTATCGACCTGGTCGTCAGTACCCCCGTCAAGGTGCCTATTTTTCTTCGTGCTAGTGACGATTACGGTATTGCCCACGTTGAGCTGGCGGTCCAGAAGGGGGAAGAAGAGGCATTCCAGGGTCGCCCCGTGGAGAGCTTTGACCAGCCGCCACGGTCCGTGACTCAAGTGGTCACTTTGGATTTAGCCGAAGAAGCTCTGGCGGTCGGCGCCAGCCTGAAGTACCGCATTGTTGTGCGCGACGGCAAAGGTAGTAGTGCCACCTCACGGGACTACACGATTCGCCTGGCCGATGAGAGCAAAGCCGCGGACAAACAGTTCGAGCAATATGAAACGCAAACCGATACCTTTCGCGAAAAACTCGCCGAGTTGATTACCGAGCAGGACAAGATTCGTGAATCGGCAGAGCAGTTAGTTGAAAAGTACGAACCGCTCACCGAAAAACTGGAGGCCGCTGCTGCCGAAGCAAAGCAGGACGTTGACCCTGCCGACCCACAGGCCAAGCCTGCGCCCCTGAAATTGGACGAGGAAACGACCAAACAACGCGACGAATTGCGCGAGGAGCTGACCCAACTGGCAACGCAGGAAAACAAGAATGTAGAACTCGGCAAACAAGTGGCCAACGACCTCAAACAACTCGCCGAAGAAGCCAACAACCAGGCCTTCCTGCCACCGGAAATCACCCGCCAACTGGAAGCGATGCAGGAGGCTTTCCAGGATCTAGCCGTCGAGCCAATGCAGCAGTTAGCTAACCAGGCACAGGCGGCCGCCCAGCCGCAAGAAGAGAATCCTCCGCTGGAGACCATTCAGCAGCAGAGTGAAAAGGTCCAGAAAAACCTGGATGACCTGCAGAATCGCCTGGAATCACTCGCCGACGCGCAAACGGAAAGCCGCACCGATGCAGAGTCCGCGCTCACCGATTTGCGGCGCGAACTGATGCAGCAGGACGCCCAATTAACCGCTTCAGACCTGGCCGACCTGCGTGACGTTCTGGAAGCCAAACGGGCCGACCTCGATACGTTGCAAGGCAGCCAGGAGGAGTTGCTCGAAGACGCCACCCAGGACCTCTCGGACCGCGGCTTTCAAGCCATCGAGGAGGAACAAACTCAACTCGACGTAGAATCCAACGACGAGCTCGAAAGTGTCCGCGACCTGCTCGAACAATTACGGGAGATCAAAGATCCTCCCCAATTCCCGGCGAGACCCAATGATCCCGAACAGGAAGCCAACAATGCCCCCCCCATGGAACAGGATACTGCCGATACGGAAAACGATAAAAAGCAAGCTGAACAGGCGCCCGAACCGGCGCTGGAAGCAGACGAGGGTGAGACCCCAGAGACAGAGCCCGAGTTGTTTCGGCCGGCACTCGGTGGGCCGGTTCCCGAAATGGACGAGCGATTTGCTGACAAGCTGAGTGATCTGAAAGAACAAGTCAAACAGGCTGATGAGCGGCAAGCCGATCAACCGGGCCGGAAAGAAATGCGGTCGCGTCAGGTGGACCGTGTCGAAGAGCTGGACCAGGCCCAACGGGCGCTCGGTGCGGACAAGAACTCGCTCGAGAAACTGCTCGAACAACTGGAAAACCTGACGAACCAGTCCAATCAGCCGATGTCTCCTAGCCAACTGGACCAGCTGGACCAGAAGATGCAAGAACAGATGCAGTCGGACGCAATGCAAGCAGCGCGGGCGATGATGCAACGTCTCCAACAAATGCTCGGTCAAGCGGACACCCCCCAGGATCAGCAGCCGGAGGGCCAACAGCCGCCACAACCGGCACCGCCACCAACTCCCAGTACGCTGAGCGAAGCGGCCAACGCAACGGCCGTCGTCGACCAGATCGTCGAAGAACTGGGGGACTTTGACGCTGGTACACGTTCGGTGATCATCGGTATGCAAAAACGTCAGCGTGAAGACTTGCTGCAAAGCCTCAAAAGCAAGGGGCCCGAAGGCTATCGCGCCTTTGTCAGAGAGTATTTTCGCAAACTCGCCAAGGTGAAAGGCGAGCCAACAGGCAAGTAATCAGGCGTCCCTGGGTCCGCCGGACTGGAAAACCGGCGCCAGTAGCAGAATGGAAATTCGATGGAAAGTTTTCTTCGCTCAATTGGCATCGCCGACGAAGTGGTCAACAATCTCGACCAGGTGACAATCACCGTCCAGCGACCCGTGGTGTTGTGGGTCGGTCTGATTCTGTTGTTCCCTCTTGGCTATTTCATCTACCGGCGGCAGCGCGAGAACCTCAGCACCATCCCGAAAAAGTACCGGGTGGCTTTGAGCGCCACGCGCATCCTGATTCTGGCCATCCTGATAGGTGTGCTGGCGGGACCTTACCTCGAACTCGACCACCGCGAAAAACGCAAGCCTATCCTGGCAGTGCTGCTAGACCACTCCCAGAGTATGCGACTGCCTGCGGGCCCGTTCATCTCCAACGATGAACTGCTGAAAGTGGCCGCCGCCGCGGGCTACGACACCAGCGCGGGAAGTGTCGCGCCCGATGCGCGCAAAGCGCTCAATCGGATTGCCCGTTCTGAGTTGGCAACCTCGGTGATCGAAACCAGTAAACCGGGGTGGATCGAACCCCTGCAAGAGGATTTTGAAGTTCGTTACTACGGGTTTTCACGCCAAGTGACTCCCGTCTCCATCACGACGGGAGACGACCAAACCGAGGCGGCAGGCAGCACCTCCGGTGGCAACGCATCCCATCTGGGAGACGCCATTTTCCACGTGCTCGACGAGGCCCAGGGACAGTACGTTTCAGGAATGCTCTTGCTCTCCGATGGCCAGAATACAGGCGGGCGATCGCCTTCCCTGGCAGCCCGCGCCGCGGCATCCGCCGAGAGCCGTATCTTCGTCGTGCCTTTGGGATCGACTCAGCCGATGCAGGATGTATCGATCGTCGATGTCTACACCAGCGGTCAGGTCGCCGTCGGGGACATGGTCAGCGTCCATGTGACACTGGCATCCCAGGGCTTCGATAGCCGTCCCGTCACCGTCGAATTGAAGGAAGGCGACGAAGTCCTGGCCAGCAAGCAGGCCCTGGTCCGCGACAGGGAACACCAGCACCTGGAATTGACCTTTGAAGCCAAGCAGGCGGGTGAACGTCTGCTGACAGTTCACGTGCCACCACTGAAAGAGGAAACCGAAGCGCTCCAGGCCAACAACACGGATTCCGCGTTCGTGCAAATTAGCGAAGAGAAGCTGCGCGTGCTGCTGATCGACGGACTGCCCCGGTGGGATTTTCGCTTCATCAAGAACGCCATCCGTCGAGACAACGGCCTGGCAGGGCGGACCGGCGATCAACCCGACATCGTCGTGGAAACTGAATGGCGACGCCTCCCTGATCCAGCCCGGGCTGCCGCGCTGCCGCGCACCCTGGAAGAGCTGACCGAATACCACACCGTCATGGTCGGCGATGCGACACCCGAATTGTTGACGCCCGAATTCTGCGCACTTCTGGCCCAAGGAGTCGAAGAAAAAGGAGTCGGGCTGATCGTCTCCGCTGGCACGGAAGCGATGCCGCATCGGTTCGGGCCGGTTCTACACAAGCTGCTGCCGGTCGTGCTGAACCCAAGCGACGATGGAATCGAAGCGGTCGCCCGCAATGAATACGGTGGTTTCCAAATGGAAATCAGTCCCGCGGGTATCATCCACGAGACGATGCGGCTGTACGACGACCCGGGACGTAATCAGAAAGTCTGGGGGGATATGCCGGGTTATTTCTGGTGCGCAGCCGTGGAGCGGCTCAAGCCAGCAGCTACCGCACTCGCCTACAACCCACTGCGTGAAGGGGGTGGAATTCGCGAGATGCCACTGATTGCCTGGCATTACGAAGGCAGTGGCAAGGTGATGTTTGTGGGAACCGATTCGACCTGGATGTGGCGTCAGAATGTGGGCGATCGTTTCTTCTACAAGTTCTGGGGACAATCCATTCGTTTCGTAAGCCGTAAAAACGAAGACGAGGGTCAGAAAACCCAGTTCCGGGTACGGCCGGTTCGCGCCCAGCCTGGCGAAGAAGCACAACTCGAATTACTCGCGTACACGGCCCAGGGACGCCCTCTGGAAGACCCCACCCAATCCGTCGTGCTGCTCAGCCCGGGAACACGGGAAACTCTCACCCTGCAAGCCGACCCCAATGAAAAGGGACGTTACACCGGAGCCTTCACGCCGACGGATGCCGGCAAGCACCTCCTGGTTTTCGACCCACGGAATGGCACGGAACCTGTCGAAACGTCTCTGCAAGTTCTGATCGCACCCGAAGAGTACCGCAATCCCAATCTGAACCGTCCTCAACTGGAGCTCCTGGCGAATACTACGGGGGGACGGGTGATCGACCTCGACGAGCTGGATACGGTTCCCGACCAATTGGAAAATCGTGCTCCCGAAGAACGCCAATTACATCGGGAAGCCACACTCTGGGACAACTGGCTGATTCTATTGATCCTGGTTTTGACCTACACGCTGGATGTGGGCATTCGACGTCTGATGGGACTTTCGTAATGGATTCGAAAATCGACAAGAAACACCCGGCGCCAACCGACAGCAGCCGCGCCAGCGGACGCCCTCTCAGGCTGGCGGGACTGGCGTGTCTGACGGCTCTCGCCGTCGGAATTGCCGTACCACGCCCCGGCCTGCGGGAGCCTGTGCAGGCCCAGCAGAAAGAAGCCTCCGGGAAGTCCAGTTCGGCGGAACTGCTCACCGAAACCGAAGTGGTCAACCGCGTCCGTGGGTCTGTCACAAAATCACTGGAATACCTGGCGATCCAACAGCGGCCTGACGGCGCCTGGGACGGCAACAACGCGCCCAACGCGTTGGCTCTGCTGGCGTTCATGGGGGCCGGACACGTGCCTGGACGTGGCCCCTATCGCGACGTCCTGGAAAAAGGAAAACGATTCATCTTGCGCACCCAGAATGAACAGGGGGTCTTTGTCCCCCAGCGCAATGCCGGTTCCGGGCCCATGTACCAGCAGGGTTTGGCAACGCTGGCCATGGCAGAACTCTACGGCATGGACCCGGACCCAGAACTGGAAACCAAGCTCCGCAAGGCGGTCGATCTGTTGATTCGCTGCCAGTCTCCCAAAGGAGGCTGGCGCTATCAACCCAATCCAAGCGACCAGGATCTGAGTGTGACCGTGATGCAGATCATGGCCCTCCGGGCAGCCAACAATGCCGAGATTCCGGTACCCGCGGCCACCATCGAAAAAGCCGTCAACTACGTCCGCTCCTGTGCCGACCCGAAGGGGGGGTACGGCTACCAGGGCCCCAGTCGCAAGCCGCCCACATCGGCCGCTGGCATCGTATCACTCCAATTACTGGGTTATTACGACGACCCAACCGTGAGCAAGGGGCTGGAGTACCTCTCCACGTTACCCGTCGAGTGGGGCACGGGCGGCAGCATCACCTACTGGTACTACTTTCACTATTACGCGATCCAAGCGAACTACCAGGCGGGTGGTCAGCGATGGGCCGATTGGCATCCGCGGATTCGCGAGTTATTGCTGGAAAAACAGAACGACGATGGGAGCTGGGACCTGCCTGGTGGATCCGAGGGGGCAAATGTCGTCGGGGTAAACAAAGTCTACTGGACCAGCATGGCCACGCTGGTGCTGGAAATCTACATGCACTTTCTACCGGCCTACCAAAGGTGATTGATATGCGCGAGCACCTCTATCACCTGGCCAGCCTCGTCGGCGGCATCACATTACTTCTGTCTTCTGCCGTATCGAGTGCCCCACCTGGCAACGAAGGTACCATTCCGGGACAGCGCGTTCCGGCCGACAGTGCGGGTAAAGTGGTGCCTTTCCACCGCGCTTCGGGCAAAACGTTTTCCGGAAAAGTCGATTCGCAAATAGGCTCTTTCTCGATCGGGCCATTCCCTTTCAAAGGCATACACGCCTGCCGGATAGACTTTGCCACCAGCTAACTGGAAGGCAGCAACCTGCAGGTCCCCCATCCGACTACGTGGAAGAACAACCACTCTCAGCAGAAGATCTGGCGACAACGTAAGACTGGTCGAATTTGACCCCAGCAAACACGGTGTTGAGTAACAGCTACGACTCCACTGATCCTGACCTTTCGTCTCCAAACTACAACAGGAATGTCGACCGTGAAACACGGCAACCACATCTCGACTGCTCGCACACACCGACTCTGGCACGTCCTGGCGGAGCTATCCACACCCAAATGGCAACGAACGCCTGGTCGTATATTGGTAGCGTTACTACTGTCCTTGGCAGCTTCCACAGGCCACACGCAAGCTCCCCAGAAGGATACGGTAGCCACACGCAAATACAGTGTTGCACTCGGTTTC
>MDTE01112703.1_pt1 | contig 17203 bp, 14 predicted proteins | sample 811231 | NCBI WGS metagenome assembly MDTE01 (sample SAMN05326651, study PRJNA326480) | marine metagenome | isolation source: seawater | place: Indian Ocean: Red Sea | collected 2010
ATCATATCCTCAGCTGCGGTTCCATAATTCCAAGCATTTGCGTAATCAGATATCAAGGCTACAGTAGGCATCCCAAGTTTAATTAATCTGAAAATTTCTATAACATTGATTGGTAATACGGGAGCCCTAAATTCTATAGTACCCATAAATGCTCTATTACCTAATCTTTTCCCAGAAAATCCTCTTGGTGACATATACTCTCTACCAGGAGTTAGTGTCCCCATAAAATAAAAATTTGGGATATCCACAATTCCCAAGTTTTCTTGCGGAGGTGGAGAACCTGTAATTGCCTCATATCTATTACGAGAAAAAATTGAGAAAGGACCTAGTTTTAGATTGGAATAAAAATCTAACTCAAACTTATTATAATTAAAAACTCCCCATAACATACTTGATGCATGTTTAAATAAAAACTGTAAACCATATCCTTGATTTGGAGAAAACATATTGCGCATATGTCCTCTCTTATTGATTAATAAATAGCTTAAGTTAAAACTTCCTTCTTTACCCTCAACTGGGTTTGGGAAAACCATTTCATCTGGAAAATCTCCTTCATATAAAACTTCTCTATTAACAAGTTGCAAGGAAGATGATATTATATGATTTGACGAAAGTGAGTTTCCAAAATTATAGGGGAATCTTGTCCATATTGAGGCCCCGTTAAATATTTCAAGATATGCTTTATTACTATTATAATATTGTAATTGAAAATTTGCATTTTTATATACTTCTAGACCCCAAAAACCATTATAGGGGAAGCCTGTAGAATTTTGATATTGAGCTATAAAAGCATTAAGAGTATCGTAATCTGTATAATAACCTATACCAAACGTGTGTTTGCCAAGTGCATCCGTAAATGCCCCATTATATAGCAACCCTTGGTCATCTGGTAAAATTATTGTCCCAAGATGTCTCATGCTCTTATAAAACTTATATTTATTTTCTTCTAAAATTTCCACTTCAATATCTGGGTTTATATCATTCAAGGGATAATCTGGTGATTTAGTACGCCAATTTGAAAACAAGGGGTTCATATTTATTGTTAGACTCGAGGCTTCTCTATTAGGGTCTATTTCAATAATCCGTGATGAATCTACAGTATTTAATGTCATCGCAGTAATAGTAGATAATTGTGTGTTCCAGCCCATAGCCATATACATATTCCATAAATCTGTGTTTTTGATAATTGTATCTGATAAGATATCATAAGTATAGAGATTTGGCGAATAATCATAATAACCCGTGTAGGAAATTTTTTGACCATCTAAATGCCAAATTGGAAACGCATCTGCCTCCTTAGAATCAGTTATTTGAATACTTTCTCCAGAAGATAGCGTTAGAACGTGTAAGTCTAATTTCCCATCAGATTCAGACATTGCGAAAGCTATAGAATTCCCATCAGGACTCCATGCTGGTGTTATGATTTGTGTATCTCCTATATATGATGTAACCTGCCGCACATTATTTCCATTTTTATCCATTATATACAACTGAGATGTAGAATTTTTATGAGCTACAAACAAAATTGACTCCCCGTCTGGAGAATATTTAGGATAATTTGCCCTCATAGAATTTGTAAGCAATGTTTTTTTCTTTGTTTCAATATTAACCTTCCATATATCAAATCCTAATGACTGATTCCTCCCATATCTATATTTAGGATATATAATTGATAATCCATCTGGAGAAACATCCAAATTCATATTTAGCTCACCAAATCTACCATAATCTAGCTCTTTTTTCTTCCAGATTGGTCTGACTTTCTTAGGTTCGATACCAGTTTTTTTTGATTTTTTTAATCGATTTTTCTTTATCTTATTTTCTTTAACAGTATCTCTTGTAGCAATTATTAAAGACAAGTCTCCTTGTCCCTTTGAAAGTTGTCCAATCATAGCGATTCTAAGAGAATCTGTAAAATAATCAAATGCAGCAACTTTCCTAATTGGGAGTTTCCTGATTTTACCGACCTCTTCTAATCGTTCCTTTTGAGCTCTTTGGCCAAAATAAAAAGTGTTCATTTGTCTTCGCCAATCTTCATTAAATTGTTTTAATGTTATACCAGTATATTTTTTAAATGCTTTTTTAAAATCTAAATACTGTAATTTATTACGATAGTTTAAAATGTTAGTTATAGTTGAATCACCAAATCTATCGGCGAGATATAGACTTTTTGAATAACCATCATTATGAGGATCTGCAATTTTTTGTACAGTGTTTTTTATTACATGACCTCTATGTGAAAGTTCAAATCTAAAAGGTCTCCATTCTTCTGTAAAGTACTCAGCTAATCCCTCTACAACCCATCCGGGAACACCATTTAAAATTGAGTTCATTGGTTCGGGTAACCACCATGGACCCTTTACTGTATGGAAATACACAAGATGCTGAAGCTCATGCGCTAAGACTGTTCTTAGCCATTTTTCATCACCAGTCCATAACGCAGCATCATTTTGATCAACCCAAATGATTGTATAATTGGCATAAACAGCAAAACCATTTAATACTTCATCCTCTGCAGTAAAAACAATATCTAATTTAGGGAGATTATCCAGGCCCGTTTGTTTTATAAGTGTTGGTCTTACTTGCTCTGCAATAGATGCACCCTTCAAAGCTATATTGCGTATTCCCTGGTGATAATGAACATTAAAATTTTCTGTTTCGATTGTGCTCCAGCTTAATTCCCCATGTGTACGATTGTTCCACATCCAAGCTCCATTACCATAAAGACCATATATAAATGCTATGGATATAAATAGTGTCTTTAACATGATTAGATTTTAAGGTAATAATCCTGCCACTACTAACTCTACTTCTAGATTTCCATAAGAATGAAAATGAATACCTCTCATGCCAAGAGATTTTGCTGCTTTAACATTCTCAAGTAAATCATCTATAAATAGACATTCTTCAGGACATGATGATCCTGCTTTTTTCATTGCCAAATTATAAATTTTTAAATCCGGTTTTCTATATCCAACATCAAACGAATAAACAAATCCGTTTGCAATCTTAGAAAATCGATATTTGTTGAATATCTCATCTTGAATATGTTTTGGATTAGTATTCGATAATAACCATATGGAATATTGTCGTTTTAATTGTTCTAATATTTTAACAGTTCTTTTTTCTTGTCCCAGTAGCAGTTTCCAAGCTTTCCAAAAATCTAACCTCTTTAAACAACATGGCTGTGGAAGAGCATCCCTGAAAGCAAGAAACCACTCTTCATTATTAATTATACCTCTTTCATATTGACAATGAGCATCCCAGGGAAATAATTGTTTTATTATGTTAATATCAACATCTGCTGCGTCACTTAAATATTGATATGTTCTTTCAGGGTGTATATCAATTAATACTCCACCAATATCAAAAAAAATAGTTTTAATCATACTACCAATCAAATTCTCCTTCAATAATCCTCCACAAAAACAAACTTACAGTTGTTCTATGTGGCCTCCATTTTTGAGATATTTCAAGCATATCATTTACTTTGGGTAATTGATCAAGATTGAAATAATGTTGAAAACCTTTTTGTAGTGCTAAATCAGTTGCAGGAAAGACATCAGGACGATTCAAAGTAAACATTAGGAACATTTGTGATGTCCATAACCCAACACCCTTTATTTGTGTTAATATATCTATAATATCCTTGTCTGTTTTTTTATTAAGCGAGTCATAGTTATCAGGATTTTTAAGAAATGCGTTGGCTATATTGTGAATGTACTGTGCTTTAAACTTAGATATTCCAACAGCTCTTATAACTTCCAATTTTGTTGAAATCACTTCTTTTGGCGTAGGATATGAATCAGATTCATAAACTGAAATAAACCTATCGTGTATTACCTTCGCAGCCTTTCCAGTCAACTGTTGGTAAATAATAGAGCGGGTTAATGACTTAAAATAATTTTGTTCTGGAATTAAATTATCTATCTTAAATGCATTAAGCAGTTTTATCAAGTCAGAATCCATTTCTTTCAATTTTTTTATAGAGTATTCTATATCCATATTATCAATATTTCTCACATAGATATATCTGCATTCCACTTTCAGCCTCCATTGGTGAGCAATCGTAATCACCAAACTTATGTTCAATCTTAAAACCCGATTCATCAAATAATATATCCATTTCATGCGGGTAGTACATCCGCATACTATAGTGATATTCATCAGGAATTATTTGATTATTACTCTCTATATACCAAGTCAATTTATTAACCTGTGACTTATCGTCGTATACATTGGATTCCATAATTCTACACTTACTATTCTTGTAATGGAAAAAGGATGTGGCGGGATATAGCGTATTAAGCTCTCTATATAAAAAATCAGGATTTGGGATAAAAATTGACACTAAAAACTTTCCCTTTTTTTTAAGGTGCATATTGACACATTTAAGACAATTATATGCGTCTTTTATTGTAAGATTATGTAAAAAAGAATTAAAACCAATAAAAACAAAGTTGAATTCTTTATTTAATTTGAACTCACGCATATCTCCTAAAACAAAGTGAGCTTGACTATTATACTTCTTTTTAGCTACTTCTAAAAATTTTTTACTTATATCCAGTCCAGTGTATTCTAAACCTAAATCAAGAATACACTTTGTAAGTCTACCCGTTCCTGAAGCAAGCTCTAATACGGGGCCACTTATTTTACTTGTAATTGTTCTAAGTAATTTAATATCCAAATCATGATTTTTATGAATTGCATCGTAAAGATTTGGTTTAGTGTAAATATTCATTTCATCATAAATCTAATATTAATTGTAAGGAATATAATTTAACATTCCGCCTTAATCTATCAGTTAATCCTCTTTTAAAATTTTATTTTTAAGTTCAATAACACTGCATAGATAAATAAGAATCTTAAAATATAAATAATGTTGTTATATAAGGATATAACCTGTAAAAAATATAATCTAGTTTAAAACAACAAGTTCCTTTGTTGTTTTGTTAAGGATTTCACAACCATCATTACCTATAATTACATCATCTTCTATTCGGACTCCACCCCATCCTGCAAGATATATTCCAGGCTCAATTGTCATTACATTGTTCTCCTCTAAAATCTGATTACTTTGTGGACTAAATCTTGGTGAAGTATGGATTTCTAATCCTAGACCATGTCCAGTACCATGAGTAAAATATTCACCATATCCCATTTTTATAATGTAATCACGCGTTGCAGCATCGACTTCTTTACAGGGGGTTCCAGCCTTTGCAACATCACAACCACGTTGTTGAGCCTCTTTTACAATGGAATAAATTTCTTCATGTTTTGATGTAGAAGCACCAACAACAGGTGTTCTTGTCATATCAGCATGATATCCTCCATATTTTGCAGCTGCATCAATAACAACAAAATCTCCAGTTTGAAACTCTCTATCTGTTGGGATAGCATGGGGTAAAGCACCATTTGGGCCTGCTGCTACAATTGGGGAATATGCCTCACCCTCAGCATATTTTCGATATTTAGATACCATTGCATTCGCTACATCTTTTTCAGAATAACCAGAACGCAACATAGGCAATATCTCTTCATATACTTTATCTGTGACCTCTACTGCGATTCTAAAACAGGACAATTCATGTTCGTCTTTTACAGAAGCAAGATCTTCAAGAATCATTGACATATTCTCCCAATTTGTGTTGGGAAACATTGTGGTCATATTTTCATACCTAGCATAACTCATGTGGTCACCTTCAAAAGCTAATCGAAGACCATTGGGTAATAATTTATTATCTTTAATTTGAGCAAAATGCGAACTCATTTCGATAAATATCTCAAATCCTTTCACCTGTGCTTTTGATTGTTCAATATATCTGCCATCGGAAATAAAATACTGTCCTTTAGGTGTAATAAGACATGATGCAGCGGAACCAGTAAATCCAGAGATATACCTAATATTTGTTAAATTGGTAATTAATATTCCATCTAAACCTTTTTTATTTAAAACATTTGTAAGGTTATTTTGTCTTTTTGTATAAATTGAATCGGTCATATATATTAATCCTTTTTTTCATTTTCTATAAGGGTTTGTATCGTATCTCTTTCTAATGAAATTGACTCAAGGCTTTCACCTTTTGCTTCCAAAATTTCTAAAACCTCTAGAGCTTGTGAAAATAGTCCTTGATTTTTTAAAACAGAAACATAAGTGAAGGTTGCAAGCCTAGGACTTATTTTTACGGGGCTGTTAAAATCGTCAAGCTGGATTGTTTGTAAATCATTTTTTTCTTTAGAAATATCAATAGTTTTTCCTGATTTTGGTTTGATATTAGATTGTATTTGGTTTTTTAGACCTTGCGGATTATCGTTTGCCACCCCCTCTACTTTTTCAATAAAGTTCTTCGCGGTAGTATGAGTTGAATCAAGAGATTGTACGTGTTTCCATGATTTTAAAAGACGATTTGCAGCCCTGCCTAATACAGTTTGCACCTCACACAACATCTCAGCAGCAGCTAAATGATCATAATTTAAAGTAAGAACTTTTTCTAATAACTTTTCTGACTTTTTTAAATTCCCTTCTAATTGTTCAACTTGTGCAACAATAAATAATCCAGCGACATTATTTTCATGGTACTTGAGGCCTATATCACATACTTTTCGCGCCCTTACTAAATCATTTTTTTCAAGATATATATCAGCAAGCACAGGAAACAATATCGTATCAAAATGATCCGCAAAATAAAGTTCTAATTCAATTTGATTTTTAAAGTTCATTTGAGTGACGATTAGTTTTAACCCAATTTGTAATATAATCTATTGTTTCTTGCACAGGGGTTCCTGGTCCAAATAATTTTCCCACTCCTTTTTCTTCAAGAAAGTCAATATCTTTTTCAGGTATGATTCCACCGCCAACAAGTAAAACATTTTCTAATTTTTTTTCTTTCATAAGGTTCAATACATCACTGAAAATAGTATTATGTGCATTATTTAAACTTGATAAAGCAATAACATCTGCATCTTCTTGTAAAGCGGCAGATACTATCATTTCTGGCGTTTGCCTTAGTCCTAAATAGATAACTTCCATACCAGAATCACGATATGCAGCGGCAAGAACCTTTATTCCTCTATCATGGCCATCTAAACCAGGTTTGGCCATAACAATTCTTATATTACGTTTCATTTACAGCGAAATTTAATAGTTTGATTTTTTTCTTCATAATTAAGATTATTCTATAACTATAAGTTGTTTATATTAAAATCTAAAAGAATGCGATTACGTCTTTTGACTATTAACGATAATGGTCACTGGCCCATTGTTAATTAATTCTACATTCATATCAGCACCAAAGCGACCAGTCTCTACAATGACATCCATTTTTTTTAATATAACCAAAAAATAATCATATAATATTTTACTTTCTATTGGATTTTCTGCATTGAGAAAACTTGGTCTACGTCCTTTGCTAGTATCTGCGCAAAGAGTAAATTGACTAATTACTAGGGCTGAAGCATTAATATCTTTTATTGAAAGATTCATATTGCCGCTAGAATCATCAAATAGCCTCATGTTTGAAATTTTTTTTACTAGATATTCTGCATCATGTTTTGTATCACCTTTATTTATACCTAACAAAATAACTAGACCTTTTTTTATTTTTGCCTTTGTCTTTTCTTCTATTTTTACTTCTGCCTTTAAAACCCTTTGTAAAACTGCTATCATTATTCAATCCAAACATTTTCATAACCATATTTATCTCTGAGGCGCTTTAAAAATGCATTATTTGAAGAAACTTTAATGTTGTGTGCTAATACTTTTAAAGAACGGTTAGATCCTGGATTAGGTAAATGAAATAGAAGTCTACAACTACCAGAATTAGATTTTGCAATAGCCATTAAACTATCAATATCACTTGGTTCAGTTTCTCCACTAATTAATTTTATATTTATATTATGCGATAAGTTTTCTCTAATATGTTCAATTGATATTATTTCGTCACCCAAAATTTTTAAATCAGAATAATCTGATTTCTCTGATGCCCTACCTTTAACAAAAACGACATTTCCTTCTTCAATGAGATTATTATATGCAGCATAACAATCATTAAAGGCAACTATTTCAATCTGTCCTCCTAAACAATCCATATCAAAAAATGCCATTTCTCTGTTCCTTTTATCAAACCTATGTATAATTTTCGTAATCATTCCACCAATACATATTGTATCGTTTTTTGATATATTTTGGTCGTTATCAAATGAAATAGTTGTGAACTCCTCAAGATCATCTGCGTGTTCTAATAATGGATGTCCTGATATATAAATCCCCAGAACATCTCGCTCTTTATCTAAGGATTCCTTTTCAGACCAGTCATCAATATTATTGAGTAATGGCTTTTTAATTAATTCATCTGCTTGATTATTTACACCAAAGAGGTCTACTTGGTTTTTATTTTTTTCTTGTTGTATTTTTTGACCATATTTTATTGCAATATCAATCGCATCAAAATTTTGCGCACGATTTCCATCAAAGGAATCCATACTACCAGAAGCAATAAGACTTTCTAAAACTCTTTTATTAACCTTGTTTTGTGCAACTCTAGCGCATAAATCAAAAAGAGAGGAATATTCTCCATTTTTTTCCCTCTCATTAATTATTGATTCCAATGCTTTTGAACCAACATTCTTAATTGCATTTAAACCATAAGAAATGGAAGAATCATTTATTGGTCGAAAATCTTTAAATGAAATGTTAATATCTGGGGGATTCACATCAATACCCATTTTTTTACATTCGTTAATCAAAACTACTATCCGATCGATGTTATTCATTTCACTAGTCATATTTGCACTCATAAATTCCGCTGGGTAATGAACTTTTAACCAAGCGGTCTGGTAAGCTACATACGCATAAGCTGTAGAATGGCTTTTATTAAATCCATATTGTGCAAACTTTTCTATCAAAGAGAAAATCTCTTCGGCTTTCTTTTTACCAATCCCTTTTACTTTAGCTCCTGAAATAAATTTAATAGCTAATTCTTTCATTAATGATTTGATTTTCTTACCCATTGCTCTTCGCATAATATCTGCTTCAGCAAGTGTAAAGCCTGCAATTTCATTTGCAATCTGCATTACTTGTTCTTGGTAAACAATGATACCATAAGTTTCTTTTAGAATGGATTCTAATAGCGGATGTGGATAAATAATTTTATCTACACCTTGTTTACGGGATATAAAATTATCTATGTTCTGCATTGGTCCAGGTCGATATAATGCGTTCATTGCAATAAGATCTTCAATTACTGTAGGTTGTAGTTTTTTTAAAAACTCTCTCATCCCAGAAGATTCAAATTGAAATACCCCAATAGTATGTCCTTTTGAAAATAACTGATAAACTTTTTTATCATCAAATGATAGTTTATCTAAATCAATATAATTATTCTTCTTTTGTATTAATTTGTTAGCCTTATCAATTACAGTAAGGTTTCTGAGACCCAAAAAATCCATTTTTAACAGGCCTAAATCCTCAAGACCTTTCATATCGTATTGACTAGTTATATCATTTGTGTTTGATTTATATAAGGGCACATAATCTGTCAATTCACCTGGGGCAATGACAACTCCAGCCGCGTGGGTAGAAGCATGACGATTCATTCCTTCAAGTACTTTTGAATGTTCAATTAATTCTTTATATGTCCCCGATGCCATTTCATTTAACTCATTACTTTTTTTTAATGCTTTATCTAAAGTAATATTTAATTCATTTGGAATAGCTTTGGCTATTTTATCCACTTCTGAAAAAGAATATCCCATAACGCGACCTACATCCCTAACCACTTGTTTTGCTTTCATCTTACCAAAAGTGATAATCTGAGTAACAGAACTTTCGCCATATTGTTTTTTAATATAATTAATCACTTCTCCACGTCTTTCAATGCAAAAATCTATATCAATATCAGGCATACTAATACGTTCTGGATTTAAAAATCTCTCAAAAAGTAAATTGTGTTTAAGAGGGTCAATACTTGTTATCCCTAGTGCATATGACACAAGACTTCCTGCAGCGGACCCTCTTCCAGGGCCAACGGGTATATGGGAATCTTTAGCATATTTAACAAAGTCTGCTGTTATTAAAAAATATCCGACAAAGCCCATATTTTTTATTACATCTAATTCATGATCCATACGTTTTTTAATTGCTGGAGTGATTTCTCCATATTGATTCTGTGTCCCTGCTTCAGTTAATATTCTTAAATATTTATCTGGATTTGTTGTTTTAGAAGAACTTGGAATTGGGAAATGGGGTAAGTGAGATTCTCCTATAGGAATAGACAAATCTATGCTATCAGCAATTCTTCTAGTATTTTCAATCGCTTCTGGAAATTCTTTGAATAAAGCAAACATCTCATCTTGTGATTTAAAATAAAACTCAGGAGTCGCATATCTCAAACGTTTTGGATCACTCCTCTCTTTCCCCGTTCCTAAGCATATATGTATATCATGAGCTTCCCAATGTTCTTTCCTTGCGTAATGTGCATCATTAGTACAAACAAGAGGAATGTTTAGTTCTGAAGATAGCTTTTTCATGTTACGGATATTTTGCTCTTCTTCGGGTATGCCATGATTTTGAATCTCAAGATAGTACCTATCTTGAAAAATTTCCATAAATTTCACAGCTGAACTTTTTGCTCCTTCATAATCATCATTTAACATTTTTTCAGGTATTTCACCCTTTAGGCATCCTGAAAGACAAATTAAACCTTCATTATACTTCTTAATAAGTTCCATATCAATTCTTGGTCTGTAATAAAACCCCTCTAAATATCCTGCTGTAACAAGTTTCATTAAATTTTTATAACCTGTAAAATCTTTTGCAAGAAGAATTAGATGATTATTCCCCCATCCTCCTTCTGCGCGTGTTTTTTTATCAAATCTTGACCCTGTTGCCACATAAATTTCACAACCTATAATTGGTTTGATTCCAGCTTTTTTAGCTTCTTTATAATAAGGTATAACACTAAACATATTACCATGCTCCGTCAAAGCAACTGAATCCATATTTAAATCATCGATTGTATTAATAAATTGATCAATCCTCTGTGCGCCATCCAACAGACTATAATCAGAGTGGTTATGCAAATGAACAAATTCAGATTTCATTATAAAGCTCCTAAATAAATAGCAACTAAACCAGCTATAGTACTAAATTTTAAAATACGGGCACAAATCGATGCGGTTGAATTGCTAGGATTTTTAATCAACAAAACTACAATAAAGAGCAGCGGAATCTCAACGCCAACTAACAAAATAATTAAATACCATATTCCATATATATCACAATAATATGGGATTAAAGAACCTACACAAATTATAACTGATAAAATAACTATAAGTCTATTAGTGTTTTTTATTCCTTTAGTGATTGGATAGGTAGATAAATAACTAGATTTATCACCTTCAATATCGGCAACATCTTTTACAATTTCTCTAACAAGAGAAAGACCAAATGATAAAAGCATTGGTATCCACATGGGATCAGTTCTACCATGTGCAGATCCTGCAAAAAGAAATGAAAAAGCTAAGATAAATGCAACCGTTATATTACCATAAATACCTTTCCTCTTTAAATGCGTGGAATAGAATACCATCAAAGGTATTGCAATAGCAATTCCAAGGAACTTAGCGCTATCATTGAGTTGAAGACATAGTATTGCACCAATTAAAAAAAGGATGAATGATATAATTAATGCCATCCTTACTGTAACATTCCCTGATGGTATGGGTCGCTGAGGTTGATTTATTAAATCAATTTCACTATCTAATGCATCATTTAAAGCATTTGCTCCGGCAGTATATAACATTACAACAAATGAGGTATAAAAAATAATATTTGTACTAGCTATTTGGTTTAATATAATAGCAGATATAACCATAGCTGCTCCGCCAATAATTACATTGAGTGGTCTTAATAATTTCAAATGATAAAAAAGACTCAACATATTATATTACCATAACCATGTTAAAATTGAATAGTTATTATTCTAGGGTCTCCATTATAATCATCAAAAATATCAATATTTCTAAAACCGGAATTCTCAAAAATAGACTTCACCATATATGGATGGTTACCTAATCCAATCTCCAGAATTAAAAACCCATCTTTATTTAATATCTCTTTTGCAATCTTTGCATATCTATTATAAAATTTTAAGCCATCATCAAAATCTGTTAAAGCAACCTTGGGTTCAAACTGTTTTACATTGTTTTCTAATAATGGAAATTCTTTTTTAGAAATATAAGGAGGATTAGATAAAATATAATCAAAATTACTTGTTGGATAAGTATCTAAAATATCCATTTCCGAAAAATTTACATTCTTGGTTTTTAACTCATTACTGTTTTTCATCGCTATGTTTTTTGCATGAAAACAGCAATCAATACCAAGTACTGTTGAATCTGGTTTCTCTAATCCCATTGTAATAGCAATACATCCAGATCCAGTTCCAATATCCAATATATAAGGGTCTGGTTTATTAATAGTAAAATCTAGTGCAACATCTATAAGCCTTTCGGTTTCGGGCCTTGGAATTAACACCTTAGGAGAAAGTTTAAACTTTCTACCATAAAACTCACATGAACCAGTAATATATTGTAAAGGTTCATTATTTGACCTTCTTATGACCCATGATCGTAGTTTATTTAATTGAGATTGAATAAGAATCTCTTCAAATCTCATGTATATATCTAAACGGGTACAGTCAAGCAGTGAGCATAATAACCATTCTATTTCTGTTTTGGGATTTTCAAATTGTCTTTTATTAAAAAAGGTCTCTCCCCAAGTAATAATATCGATAACACGCCAATTTTTAGACATATTGTTAAAACGCTTAATTTTTCTTATCAGACAAGGTTTAAGATATTTCTGCAGCCATTAAATCTTGCTGTTCTGAGATTTTCAGTTTTTCAATAAGCTCTGTAATATCTCCATCCAAAATTTCACTTAATCGATAAGAAGTGAAGTTAATTCTATGATCAGTAACTCTCCCTTGGGGGAAATTATAGGTTCTGATTTTTGCTGAACGATCGCCTGTTGACACTAAACTTTTTCTTTGTGCCGCACGCTGATTAGCAACCTTCTTTTGCTCTGCTGCCAATAATCTTGCTTTTAAAACCTTTAATGCAGCAGCTCTATTTTTATGCTGAGAAGATTCATCTTGACAAGTAACTACTAGACCCGATGGAATATGAGTAATACGTATTGCTGATTCAGTTTTATTAACATGTTGACCACCGGCACCACTTGCTCGGTAGGTATCAATTTTAAGATCGACATTGTTAACTTCTACATCAACATCCTCTGCTTCTGGGAGCACTGCAACTGTTGCTGCAGATGTATGTACTCTACCACTTGTTTCTGTTTTAGGAATTCTTTGCACACGATGGACTCCACTTTCATATTTTAACATCCCAAATGCTCCGTCCCCATTAATTGAGACAATGACTTCTTTTATACCACCAATACCAGTTGCTGATGAATCCATTACTTTATATACTAAATTTTTTCTTTCTGCAAATCTTGTGTATATACGAAATAAATCTGCTGCAAATAATGCAGCTTCGTCACCTCCGGTACCTGCCCTAATTTCTAGAATAAGATTTTTATTATCATTTGGATCTTTAGGCAATAAAAGCAGTTTTAATTCTTCTTCTAAAATAATTTTTTGTTTTTCTAAATCATCTAACTCTTCTTGTGCAATCTGTTTTAATTCAACGTCATTATCATTAATTATATCTATGGACTCATCAATTTGATTTAAAATAGAAAGATATGTTTTACTTACCTTAACTATATTGTCCATTGAGCTGTGCTCTTTAGCTAATCTTGTTAATTTTTCTTGATTATTAAAAACATCAGGGTTTGCCATCTCTTCCGCAAGGTTGGCGTGTTTCTCAATGATATTTAAAAGTTTTTCTTTCACACTAATTTTGATAAAATAAATTTATTTGGTTTTTTAAAATCTGGTAAAACCATATAGGTTTTGCAGATGCAAAAACATGAAACAGAATTATTTTGTCAATTTAATAATATAATAAAAATTTAAGGTTTTATTTTCTGCCATATTTTTGATTGAATTTTTCTATACGTCCTGCAGTATCAACAAGGTTTTGTTTTCCTGTAAAAAACGGATGTGATTTATTAGATATCTCAATCTTACATAATGGATATTCATTGCCGTCATCCCACTTGATAGTATCTTTTGTTTCTACTGTTGATTTGGTTAAAAAAGAATGGTCACACGAAGTATCTTTAAATACCACTAATCTGTAATTTTCTGGATGAATATTTTTTTTCATTTGAATCTCCTGTTTAAATAATTTTTTCAATTGCTAATTTTAATTTATAAATACCTTTTTTGATTGTTTCCCTATTTACTGCATAAGAAAAACGTATATGTCCTGGCGCACCAAAACCATCTCCTGGAACAGTTACTACTCTTGCCATTTTTAAGATATACTCTGAAATATCAAAAGTATCTTTTAACAGCTTCCCATTGCCATATTTATTTAAATATTGACTAAAATCAGGAAAAGCATAAAAAGCCCCTTTTGGTTTTGTACACGAAATATATGGTAGTTCATTTAAAAGAGATATGATTAAATCTCTTCTTTTTTTAAATGCAGTTTTCATTTCTAAAACATAATCTTGACTACCAATCAATGCTTCAATACCAGCTTTTTGACCTATAGAATTAGCACAAGATGTTGCTTGGCCCTGCAGTTTTGACATTGCTTTAATAATTTCTTTTGGTCCTGCAGTGTATCCTATCCTCCAACCGGTCATAGCGTAAGTTTTTGAAAGACTCATGCAGGTGATAACAGTTGCACCTATTGCTTCTTCTCTATTAATCTTTTCAGTGCTTATAAAACTATCCTCATAGACTATTCGCTCATAGCATTCATCAGATATAACATAGCAATTATTTTCTTTTGCAATTTTTAGCAATCTAGATATTGCATCTTGAGTCCATACACCACCGGTTGGATTAGATGGTGAATTAATTATTACACCTTTAGTTTTATATGTGATTTTTGCACATAGTTCATGAAAATCTGGCTCAAAATTTGATTTTGATATTGTATTTACTAATATAGGTTCTGCATCTGCAAGACGAACAAATTCTGGGAAAGATACCCAGTATGGCCTAAAAATAACAACTTCATCTCCTGATTCAAATAAGGCTTGGCAAGCAATTGACAAACTTTGTTTTTCACCATTAGAAACAAGAATATTATCCTTATCATATAAAAGGTCATTTTCTCTCTTCAATTTTTCAGCAATTGCATTTCTAAATTCAATCATCCCAGGTCCTGCTGTATATTTTGTGTACCCATCATCCATAGCTTTCTTTCCTGCCTTAATTATATTCTCAGGCGTATTAAAATCCGGTTCTCCTACAGAAAAGTCAAATATATCAATTCCTCTATTGCGCATTTCAGCCGCTATCGTTGCCATCTGAAGAGTAAATGATGGTTGAATTTTCTGTACTCTATCTGCTAATTGATATTTCAAAACTTGTGTTGCTTTTTGTGGTGTTTTTCGGTATTAAATCGTTGATCATCTTTGTTTTCATTTTCAGAATTATTTGCATCATGCTTGTTTTCTTCTTCAATTGTATAATCTTCAGAAAAAACATGACCATGCCTTTTTTGTTTTTTATGTGGTTTATGTTTCTGGAATGATTTATTAGATTTTTGCAAATTAAGATATTTCTTTTTTTTATTTCTCTTAGATGACTTTTTGGATTTAAAATTATGATTTGTTTTCTGTTTTCTTGTTCTTAAATGATTTTTTCTTTTTGGTTTTGGTACATCTGATGCTGATATACTTTCCAAATCAGTCCTGTTTTTCAGTTCATCTGCATTTGAATTATTAGCATCATCTATTAATTCTTCTTCATCAAATGAAAATGATTCCGGATTAAACATTCCATAAACGGTTCCAAAACCTCTGGTGATGCCGTTACCTATACCTATATAGTTGGGTAATACAAAATTTGTTTTAAATTCCCCTTTAAAAGAACCCCATTTGTTTTCATCTATAGATTTTGGATTTAAACTATCAACTTGGACTTTTGTAAATATATCATCTTCTAGATTAATTCCAACTTCGTTTGCTAAAAAAATAATATTTTGTCCTAATAGCTTATTTAAATAAGATGATTTTTCTTTTTTTTTCAGTTTTTTATACTTCCCACCTGTCATATGATTTAAAGCTACCCAAGGTGTAATAAACCTATAACGAATCAATCGTGATGAAGGTTGGAATTGTTTATGAAGTTTTTCTATTTCACAGTTTTCAATATCAATCGTTATATTGCCAAAATCAAGAGATTTTATTTTTTCACATAAAGACAAAACCGAATCGACACCCTCATGAATACCTAAAAGATATATTTGTTCATTTAAGATTTTCACCTGGACCCTTGGATAAAGAAACTTATTACGATAAGAACCATCAAGCATTGGTATAATCTCTTCATCAGGATAATGTTTCATAAATACACCCTTTACTTGATAGGGTGTTTTACGGACGGGTTTATTCGTGATAACTTTTGAAATAACTGTTTTTATATCAGGGAAACTACCGCTCATGTTAAATGTTAATATTTAAAAAATTATTGGCTCATGGTGTCAAGGAATTCTTCATTTGTTTTTGTTCTTTTCATCCTATCCTGCATAAACTCCATAGCCTCTTCTACTTTCATATCATTTAATAATTTTCGAAGAATCCACATTCTACCCAATTCTTTTCTACTTAGAAGTAATTCTTCTTTTCTGGTACCAGATTTAATAATATCAAATGCTGGATAGACCCTACGGTCACTTAAACGGCGGTCTAATACTAATTCCATATTGCCTGTTCCTTTGAACTCTTCAAAAATAACTTCATCTGCTCTACTACCAGTATCAATCAGGGCTGTTGATACAATAGTTAGACTACCACCCTCTTCAGTGTTTCGCGCTGCACCAAAAAATTGTTTAGGTTTTTTAAGTGCATTAAAATCAACACCCCCAGATAGAATTTTCCCACTATGAGGGATAACTGCATTATGTGCTCTTGCAAGACGTGTAATACTATCAAGTAAAATTACAACATCATGCCCATATTCAACCATGCGTTTAGCTTTTTGTAAAACCATGTCCGCAACTGACACATGGCGCTCAGGGGGTTCATCAAATGTCGAACTAATTACTTCTGCAT
>MDTE01151909.1_pt1 | contig 17202 bp, 16 predicted proteins | sample 811231 | NCBI WGS metagenome assembly MDTE01 (sample SAMN05326651, study PRJNA326480) | marine metagenome | isolation source: seawater | place: Indian Ocean: Red Sea | collected 2010
TAAAAAAATAAATTCGATACCATGGGAGGTGTTAGTATCAGCATTTGTGCTTATTGGTACAATTGCATGGTTGAGCGGATCAGTGCTCAGGAGAAAAGCCAAGCGTGATTAAGAACTCTTTATTGTTATCGTTTTTATCGTTTATTTTTTTATTTTCGTTTGCAGGGTGCGGGCAAGAAAGAGAACCTGAAGTACTAATATTTGCGCTTGAATTAAATTCAGAAAACCCTATCGATGAACCAGAAAAATTTGTTGCATACAAAGATGATACTGTAAGCATTTTTGTTGTTTCGGATAGTAATGAAACCATTCATATTCATGGATATGAATTAGTAAAGAATATGAAACCCAAAGTGCAGGAGGTCTTCATATTTTCTGCAACTGCTACAGGAAGATTTGAGATAGCATCACATGGCTCTCATGGAAGTCACGTAGATCATGGTCATGATACAGATCATCACAGTGATCAGAAAATGCATGATGAGAGGGTAGTTGCAGTACTTGAAATTCGGCCAAAATGAATGTTAATAAGCCTGTTATATTTGGAATAGTATTCGCATCTTTTTCCGTAATAATTTCGCTACCTGAGCCTGCGTATGCACATGGTTTTGGAGAGCGATATGATTTACCAATTCCATTAGAAATTTATTTTTTAGGAGCAGGGATTTCCATATCTGCTACGTTTATTTTCCTTTTACTGTTTCTTCAAAAAGGTTTTTCCCTTCGCAATCCTCACTTAGATGTTAGTTCTTGGTTTTTTGTTCGGAACCTGCACAACAAAATCTTCATGTTATTAGCTAAAACTACTTCAGTATTTTTATTTTTCACTATAGTTATAGCAGGATTTGTAGGGGATCCTGATCCCGTTCAAAACATAGCACCTACATTTATTTGGATAATTTTTTGGGTTGGGGCCATCTTTTTTATTGGGTTCGTTGGTGATGTGTGGAAATTAATAAATCCCTGGTTAATTATCCATGAAGTGATCGATTCTATTAGTCGTAAATATGCGTCTAAGGAAATAACCAGAAATGCACAGTACCCATCTGGCTTGAGCTCTTGGCCTGCGGTGGGAATATTTTTCATATTTGCTTGGATTGAGAATGTCTGGATCAATGCTAGTGATCCATTTTCTCTGTCGGTAATAATAACTATATATACCTTATTCACTTTGACCGGGATGTTTTTTTTCAACCCCAAAATATGGTTAAAAAATTGTGAACCTCTATCTATGATTTTAGGATTTTTTGCGAGATTGGCCTTTTGCGAACTGAGATGGTGCAATTCTAAGCCTCAAGTTTTCTTGAAGTTTTTTGGAACAGGGTTAATTGAGAAAGCTCCACCTACGTTTTCACAGGGAATATTTATAATCCTGGTATTGTCGACAGTGTCTTTTGATGGTTTTTCTGAAACAGGATTATGGGCAAAATTTTTTGCACGTTCATATGATTCATTCGCATGGCTCGGAACATATGCTTATTCAGGAATAAGAACTATCGGATTGATTTGTGCACCTTTTGTTCTCGGATCAGTTTTTTTTCTTGCGATTGGATTGAGTAAGAAGGCATCACGAAACAATACGAAAATGACTACTCTTATAGCAGAATTTTCGGTGTCATTACTTCCAATTGCTTTTGCATATCATGTTGCGCATTATTTTAGTTATTTGCTCATTCAAGGGCAGAGAATAATCGCTTTAGCATCAGATCCATTTGGATGGGGCTGGGACGTATTTGGAACTGCAGATTATAAGCCTGATATTACAATAATTGATGCAAAATTCGCTTGGATTTTAGGCTTATTTGCTATAATTATTGGCCATGTGATTGCAACTTATGCAGCGCATATTATTGCAAGCAAAAAATCCGAGTCGCAATTAGATATTTTGAGGACGCAATCTCCGATTTTGATATTAATGATTGGCTATACCATTGTGAGCTTGTGGATACTAGCGCAGCCTATTGTTAGCCATTAGAAGATTGAATTTAGGATTGAGATTTACACAAAGGAGCTTCTGGTCCTTGCGAACCTCTATATTTGGAAATAAATTCTTTTATTTCTTCTGCATCAAAATTTTCCAAAGGTAAGATTCTCCCCCATACGGTTGCGGCAATAGCGTAAGACATATCTTTATATGAACCTGCAACCATGCACTTTTGGCCGATTTCTTCTATCAACTGATTAACAGACCCTGCAAGCTTCGGCTGATTAGGCTGGTACCAAAGTACTACACCTCCGTGCTCCATATTATGTACGACATTTTCCGGAACTAATGGAGCACCTAAGAAGCCCCATCTACTAAGCATTTCGAAATGGTTACCTGATGTAGGAGGTATCCGTTTCGGTTCGTCATCGACTAGTATGTCGAGAGTATAAATGTAAGGTGGTGAGTGTAGTCCTTCTCGTAGTGGTAATTGAAAACCGATTTCTTCAGAATCAGATTGCGTCGAGTATGCCACAATGGAAATGATTCCAATTGAAACAATTATTATTGCTGTAAGCAGAATTTTTATTGGTAATGAATTTTTTGATTGAGATTGAGTGGAATTATACTGATTACGTTTTCTTGAGGGTGTCATACTGTCCTTTTTTAATTTGCAAAATTAAATTTTAAAATTATTTCTCCAACAGTTAGCCAATAATAAACGATGAAAGAACCTGACAGAAGCAGTAAGACCGAGCTTGTCATGTGAATATGTCTCGATATATTTTGCAGAACAGTAAAAGATGCCATTTTAAACACAGAAATAGAGGCCGTTAAACCCAGTATTACTACCCCCATCCCTAGTCCATAGAGGGCAAATTGGATGGTCGCGGTAACTATTGTGCCCGATGAGAAAACACCACCAATTACTGCAAGGAAAATCGGTAACGTACAACTGAGAGATGCAATAGCATAGGCGACTCCAAAGAGAAAATAATTTCTGTACCTATTTTGACTTGGTTGTAAAACGATTAGGCTTGCTGCTCGAGAAGGATAGGTGGAATAAATCGAGCCTCCATTAAATAGATAAGCACCTGCAGCGCAAAGGAGAATCCCAACAAGTAATCCAAACCAAGGGAAGTAATCAACTAAACCTCGTAGGCCTAAGCCTATAGGTAGGCCAAAAGCAATAAAGGTCAATATGAATGAAATAGTTACAGTTGAACCTACTTTCAAGGCATTTGATATATTTGTAAATGAACTGTTTTTCGCAATACTTTCCTCTTTTGAGTCAGCAAGAAAAACGCCCAAGTATGAGGGTAGCATCGAAAACCCGCAAGGATTGACAGACGCTACCATACCAGCGGTGAATGCAAATCCAAGCGGCAAAAAATTACTCAGAGAGTGTAAAAAATTTGAAGAACCACTTGACGCATGCTCGACATTACTTGTAATAAAACTGAATTCTGGACCAGTAATATTCGCGCCAATAATTGCTACTCCGATTGCAAGGGCAAACGGTAAGCTTGTAGTAATTAAGTTGGTTAGTGATCTCATTTGTGTAAGCTTAAGTCAAATATAGCAGTCTATAGACTAATTTTTATAATAATCTTTTTTTCCGCATTACAATAGTGGAGGCAACTAATAATCCTAAGGCTACTACCATAAGTGTGAACGCTAAAGCGTTGGCTCTGGATAAATTGCCTATTTGTACCTCATCATAAATAGCTAGCGATAATGTTTGGGTTTTTCCAGGAATGCTCCCTGCAATCATTAAGGTTGCACCAAATTCACCCATTGATCGAGCTAAACAAAGCGCAGATCCTGCCACAATATAACGCCATGAAAGAGGCAATGTAATGGCGATAAACGTTTTACCGCTTTGCATTCCAGAAGTTTTTGCTATTTCAATTAATTTCTTGTCAATTCCTTCAAATCCTGCTTGTACGATTTTTATTAAAAATGGAGATGATACGAAAAATGCAGCCAATACGGCCCCGCTCCAGTTAAATACGAGAGAGATTCCTAATACAGAGTCTAGTAATTGGCCGACTAGTGAGTTTTTCCCGAATAATAGCAATAGATAATAGCCAAGTACTGTGGGTGGGAGGACCATAGGCAGGATTATCAGTTGAGAGATGATATTCTTGTACCAACTCGAACTACTCGATAGCCACCAGGCTATCGGGACGCCAAGCAAAAGACCCATTAAGGTACTTATGAGGCTGATCTGTAAAGTTAAGCGTATAGCATCAAAATCCAATGTTTATTCTCAATTAGCAATTAGACTTTCATATTCATATTTTTGCCATATATTTTGATATTTACTTTCAAAAAGCAGCTTATAGTATTCATTTGCCTTTGGATTTGAGTTTGCTTGTTTATTGAGCCCAACAGTAACAATTAGCTTCGAATTATATTGTTCTGGTAATTCATAAACCATGCCAAAGTTATCGGGTGCATGTGACTTTACTAGAGATTTCGAGACAAAGCCTAGATCTGCATTCTTGCTCAAAATTAATTGAAAAGCCTGAGCTACATTCTCGGTAAATATGATTTTCTCTTTGTTGGTACTTAACATATCGTTATCTTCTAGAAAAGCTATGGCTGCCTCACCGTAAGGCGCAAGCCTTGGATTAGCGATGGAAATATGCTTATTTTGAGCACTGGTAAAAAGTTTATTTATATCAATTGAATTCTGGTTAGTATGGCTTATTAACGTAAGTTTACCTGTAGCTATGGGTCTAGTAGCCTTTGCGTCTAAGAATCCTTCATTCTGGAGCATTTCTGTATAAACCTGATTAGCCGATACAAAAATATCGTATGATGCACCGTTTTTTATTTGCTGAGCAAGAGCTCCTGAAGAACCTGAAGCGAGGAAGATTTTTGTTTGTGGATATTTCGTTTCAAAGATTGAGACGAAATCTTCTATGACTGGTCGTAGACTTGATGCGACAGCAACTGTAAGTGAGGTTCGTTGAGTGGGCTTACTATTGCATCCGGTAGTTACAGCTAGAAATATTATTATTGTTAGCAAGCAATATAAGCCGACGCTCGTTTTATTCTGCAAAAACAAAATCCTAGGCTCAAATTTTTCCGTTGATTATTTCTGAGCATACTGCATCAACATGGCCTTTCACTCGCACATTGGAAAAAATTTCACTTATATACCCTGTTTCATCTATAACAAAAGTTGTTCGAGTAACACCCATGTACACGCGTCCATAATTCTTTTTCTCAACCCACACACCGTAAGCAGTTACTATTTTATGATCGGAGTCTGAAACCAAAGGGAAGGGTAGTGCGAATTTACTTTTAAAATTCCCATGTGATTTTGTGCTATCCGGGCTAACTCCAACGATTTTTATGTTGTGTGATAAGAATTTCTCGTGTAGATCACGGAAATCGCAAGCTTCCTGCGTACATCCAGGGGTATTGTCTTTTGGGTAAAAATAAAGGACAACCTTCGTTCCTCTCAAAGAACTGAGAGTGAACTCGCTCCCATCATCCGCAATTGCAGTGAAATCAGGAGCCAAGTCTCCAATATTAAGCATAACAATCCTCCAATTTATGTCAGTAGTGATGAGTTTACATTGACCTGCCTATTTGCTCCACTAGTACAGATAAACCAGATTATTTCAGGAATAAATAGGAATTAATACAGCAAATATCTGTATTAACATAAGAATATTTAGCAAACACCAAGGAATATTATTGACAATTCGTAGCAAATTGCTATAATTGCTCTACTGGTGGGGAGCCAGAATGGTTTTTCGAGGGGGGTATATGGCAAAATTGGGACCTTATTCATATCCGGATATTCGATTTGGGGATGCAGTGGAAATTGCTGGCCGTATTTTGGCCAAATTCAAAGGTACTGTTAGCGTTAAGGGACTTGCTTGGGAATTAGGTATGTCGGAGGGTAGTGGAACATTATTCGCTAAAGTTGCAGCTATGCGGGATTTTGGCTTGCTAGAAGGTCGTGGAGAATTAAGAATTTCACCATTAGCACAGCGTGTGATCCACCCTGGGAGTACGGAGGAAGGACATGAAGCTCGAGCTGAAGCTTTCCAGCGAGTTGAATTGCTTAGGCAGCTTTATACCCGTTTTGAGGGCGAAGTGCCAGATGATATGAGCATGCTCGTTGGACTTGAAGAGATTTCACGTGCCCCACGTGATGAAATTGTTCGAAGAGCTCCATTAATACAAAAGCACCTCACTGACGCGATTAGGGTTTTAGGTAGACCTGTTAAAGTAGAGGAAAAACCAGAATATTCTGAAAAAAACCAGAATATTCTGACTGACCCTGGCTCTATCATTTCTACGGGGCAACAAAATGCCATGCTTGGCAATGAACTTCAGTTAATTGCCTCTGGGCGGAACCTTTCTGTTCCACTTACTCCAGAATATATTGATGTTGCAATTACATTACTAAAAACGCTTAAAAGCGAAATGGCTCAAAATAGCACCTCAGATGAGCAGAACGACGATGAAGCTAGTCTAGATGGTGAAAAAGGTTTCTTAGAGGCATCTCAGCGATCAGTTGCTCAAATTGAGCTAGGTGATACTGACCAGCTAGATATTTAATACTATCAGTTTCCGCCGCCTAAATATTCCTTGAGTTTGGTGGCGGAAGCTAATGACATTCCTTCTATTTCCGCAATTTGTTCGATGGTTGCACTTCTCACTCCGCTGAGGCTTCCAAGCTTTTTTAGTAAAACCCTTTTGCGAACAGGACCTATCCCTGGAGCGCTATCAAGTTCTGACTTAATGCTCAAACGTGATCGCCGTTGGCGATGGTAGGTTATTGCAAACCTATGCGCCTCGTCTCTAATGCGCTGTATTAAGTATAGGCTTGGTGAATTTCGATCTAAATAAACTGGTTCTGGCACATCTGGAAGAAAAACTTCTTCATCTCTTTTAGCAAGTGAGCAGAGTGATATGTTTTTAATTCCGAGATTCAAAAACACTTCAAGTGCCGCGTTCAGATGGCCACGCCCTCCATCGATGATCACTAATTGTGGGATATTTGTGAATGAGTCAATTGTATAATCCTCATCTGCTTGAGATGAATTGTCTCTTTCTTTTACTAACTGTTGGCTCGCTATCCCAAGGCGCTTGAATCTCCTCGTGAGAACTTCTCTCATAGAACTGTAGTCATCAATTTGTGCAACTGTTTTTATTTGAAAACGTCTGTATTGTGAATTCTTTGCTTTCCCATTTTCGAACACGACCATACTGCCGACAGAGTTAGTCCCTTGAGTATTCGATATGTCGTAGCACTCTATGCGTTTTGGCAATTCCGGCAAATTTAATGATTCCTGTAGTTGTACTTGGGCTTGTAGTACCTTGTCAGACTGACTTAGCCATTGTAGTCGGCGCTGGTTTAAGGCTTCAGTTGCGTTGGTTGCAGCCATAGTTATCATTTGCAGATTACTACCCCGCTGTGGACACCGTACGTAAACGTTATGTCCGATTCTGCTTTTAAGCCATTCTTGAACAGTTATTGTATTTGGAATTGGGTATTGAACCAAGATTGATTTAGGGATGTCGCTGGTAACTTCGTAAAATTGCTGCATGAATTGTTCGATAAGCCAGGATTCATTTTCAAAATAAGCCCCTTCCATTAGAAAATGCTCCCGTCCAATGAGCTTACCTTTTCGTATTTTGAATAATTCTACCCAGGCTTCTCTATTATCATTTGCTAGAGCAATGACGTCGGAATCATCATTTTTTTGAGATACGATTTTTTGCCTTTCTGTAACGGATTCGATGGCACTTATTTGATCCCTTAATATTGCGGCTTTCTCATATTGTAATTCCTCTGATGCTTCAGACATTTGCCCTCGAATAAGGCGAACGATATCTTCAGAGTCTCCTTGAAGAAATTTGACTACTTGGTTGATTACTTCATGGTATTCGCTTTTACTTGCTTTACCTGTACAAGGTGCGATACAGCGGTGAATATGGTACTCAAGGCAAGGACTGTCATCGTTTCCCGTAATTGTTTTAGTGCATGAACGATAAGGGAATAATTTTTTGAGCAAACTCATCGTCTTTCTTACAGAACTTGCGCTAGCAAAAGGTCCAAAATATTTTGCTCCGTCAGGATTTACCCTGCGAGTGAAATAAATTTGTGGAAATTCTTCTCTAGTATCAATTTTGATATAGGGATAAGTTTTATCATCTTTGAGTCTAGCGTTGTAATAAGGCTTATGCTTCTTTATAAGCAGGTTCTCAAGTAAAAGAGCCTCTTGGGGCGATGCGGTCACAATAAATTCAAAATCAGCAATTTTCTTGACCATTGATCGCACTTTAGGCTCTTTAGTACTAAGCGTTTGAAAATAGGACCTAACGCGGTTACGGAGTACTGAAGCCTTACCAACATAAATAATTTTCTCTTCGGAGTTCTTCATCAAATAAACCCCTGGAAGTAAAGGCAAGGCGGCAATACGCTGACTTAGGTGTGAATTTGAAGAATGAACTAGCTTTGTTGGCACGGCTATTAAAGAAAACTCAGATATTATTCAATATAAATTTAGTTTCCAAGGTCGGTGTAAAGTCTAAGTACGATCATTATTGCAGATACAACAATCGTCATTGACCCAATTAATGCAATTTCCTTTCGCAAACCACTCGAGGCAGCGATTGTGATTGCTGCAGCTTGCCGAGTAGGGCGATTATTACTTAAAGTAGCCGGCTGTGCTGATACGGGCGATGGAGCATCAGCTAATTCATTGATTGTACCCGCACTTGGTTCAATCTCTTTCGCTGAAGAAGCAGCGGCATATGCTGAACTTGCAATAGAAGTGCCGGTACCTCGAAGTTTCTTGCGTGCGCGCTCTTTAGCTTTTGCTTGCCCAGCTGCGGCTCTACTTTTTGAGTTTTTTCCTGCCATATTGACCCCATTCTAAACTAATTTTTTGATTATCGACACGATTGAATCAGATACCTGTGGAACTGAGCATATCGGTTATAAAAATTTGGAGGCCTGTGAGACTATTTCCGTTGATCCAATTACTATTGGGCCAATGATAATAGCAATAGGCAAGCCATCTTCTCTTAACCAAGATATATTGATTCCTCTTTAAGCTCGAGGATGTGCTTTTCTGAATGCCTCTTTTATTTGCTGGTTTGTCAAATGAGTATATATTTGAGTAGTGGAGATATTAGCATGTCCTAGTAAGCTTTGGACATGGCGTAATGATGCTCCTCCGTTCAGTAAATGGGTGGCGAAGCTATGACGAAGCGTATGAGGAGATATTTTTGTCTCAAGACCCTCCTTTGCCGCCGTTTTCTTGAGAAGTAGCCAAAACCCTTGACGTGTCATAGAAGTTCCTCGAGAGTTGATGAATAAGGCTGAAGTGGCTCTTAAATTCCTCTTAGATCTGACAAGAAGTTTTGGTCGTACTTCATTAACGTAATGCCGAATTAAATTTGCCACTCCTGGATAAACTGGGGATAACCGTTCTTTATTACCTTTGCCTGTAATTCGAATCCATCCATTCTCTAAGTTTAAAGAAGAAATTTGTAATCCTTGAGGGCCAACTATTTCAGAAACACGCAAGCCAGCTGCATACGTAAGCTCAAACATTGCTCGGTCTCTTAACCCTTCTAGTCCAGTTCGGGCACTTGCCGCTTTTAGTAGACGCACTACTTCTTGTTCAGAGAGGGTAATTGGCAGATTTCTGTAAGCACTGCGAACATTCAATTTTTCTGCAGGATTAGTTAAGACAATTCCTTCTTCATGTAAAAACCGGAAAAATGATTTTAGAGAGGCTAATTTCCTTGCGATACTAGTATCTGAGTAGGACGAATTTTTAAGCTTAAGTATCAATTCCTCTAAACTAGATTGATCAACGTTGATCAAATTATCCGTAATTTTATCCTTAGAGAAATATTCTGAAATTTGTTGTAAATCGCTTCGATAAGCATCGACAGTATTTGCAGCTAAACCTCTCTCTGCTCGCAGATGATTAATAAATGAATGGACATGTGGATTGGTAGGATTTTCTTTAGCCATTAATGTTACCTAAACAAAATATAGTGTTTGTAGGTAATCAGTAAAACAATTTGATCAGCAATTAGTATTGAATTTACCAAAAAACTCTTTCCAAAATTATGTTGTCATTACTATAATTTAAGTAGGTTGAACATATGAGGTAAGCATGGAACCTATTGAAGGGGAAATGACAGATAAGCAGCCCGAAATGCAAGATACTATTTCTGCTTTGGGACTAGATCGTCGTCAATTTCTATTCAGAGCAGCAGGACTAGGTTTAGCTGCTACCGCTTTACCGGCATTTTTAGTCGCATGCCAGCAACTTGATGCAACCCAAGAAGTTCAGACAACTGCGCTTGGGACTACTAATGTATATCCAACTGCTACTCCATTTGATGCATCTTCAGTTACGCCTCTACCCCAGTCTTCTACTGGAATAATACCTGAAGCTAGCCCAACACCTAGTGCAAACATTGCTGCCACTGCAACACCTACTCCTATTCCTACTGCAACACCTGCGTCAAAACCCAAACCAACTGCGACGCCTGTACCTACAGCAACACCTACGCCTGTACCTACAGCAACACCTACTCCTACGCCTGTACCTACAGCAACACCTACTCCTGTGCCGCCTCCGCAAAATGTTTTCCGACCAACCCCGAAGCTTGATACGGAGGAGAAAAAAATAAGGCACTTAGCTTGGCGTGCAGGTTTTGGTGCAACACGGGCGGAGTTGAAAAAATACAACAAGCTTGGACTCCAAGGTACGATAGATCATTTTTTAAATTACGAGAATCGAGATAACGGAGCTTTAGAAGAGCGCCTGTCAAAGCAGACATTTAATTTGAACGATTCTTTATCTCACAAGCAGCGATGGTGGCTTATGAATATGGCCTATTCATCTAGGCCATTGCAAGAAAAAATGACATTGTTTTGGCATGGGATTTTAACTAGTTCAGACAAAATTACAGGAGATGGGCCCCAGACAATCCAGCAGAACAATTTGTTTCGCGATAATGCTATTGGAAGATACGATCAGCTTCTCAAAGCAGTTTCTCGTGATCCGGCAATGATGATTTATCTAGACAGCAGGTCAAATAAAAAGAAGGCACCTAATGAAAATTACTCGCGAGAGCTAATGGAGTTATTCACATTAGGTCTCGATCAATATACGGAAGAAGATGTTCGTGAATCTGCTAGGTCGTTTACTGGATGGGAATTGAAAAAGAAAACCCTATTTCGTTTCAATTCAAAGCAGCATGATTATGGGCAGAAAACTTTTCTTGGGCAGACTGGCGATTTTGATGGTGATGATGTTGTAGACATAATTATGCAACAACCTGTTGCAGCTGAATATATCTCGAAGCGGTTATGGCAGTATTTTGCATACGAATCTCCTGAACCGGAAGTAATATCCAGGCTTGCCGAAATTTTCCGTAAGAATAATACCAATATTAAGCCTGTTTTACGTGCAATATTTGAGTCCCCAGAATTTTATGGTGATAAAGCTGTTGGTGCATTAGTGAAATCGCCTGCAGAGTACGTTGCTGGTATTGTCCGAGTCTTGGAAATAGAAACAAATTTTCAGACTTTGAACGGTGATGTTACTAGCATGGGGCAAGAGCTTTTCCATCCCCCTGACGTAGCCGGTTGGGACGGAGGTACATCGTGGCTTAACAGTCAGACGCTTATGGCAAGAATTAATGCAGCAAATGAGATTGTTACGACTAAGAATAAATCGCGGATAGACTTTAACCCTCTTTCTCTTTTGGATAATCCGCAAATACAGGCTGGCGGTGCGATAGTCGGTAGCTTTGATGAACTCCTCTTCGGAGGTCGAATGCAAGAGAAAGAACGACGTTTCTATGTTTCACTTTTTGAAAACCTTGCGAGTGCTACCAAATTCCCTAACCAGAAGCGTTCGCTCGAAGAGAAAATAAAGACACTCGTTTATTTAATGATTTCGTCGCCGGATTTTCAGCTTTCATGAGGAATAATTATGTTGATTAGCAGAAGACAGTTCCTTAAAGGAAGTATTGCAGTGGTCCCGGCTGCGACCATAATGCCTGCCGTTTTTAGCAGAGCAGTTGCTGCAGCAGTACACGAACAACCCTTTTCTGTTGCTCCTATGGGTGAACGTACACTGATAATCGTTCAAATGAAAGGTGGGAACGACGGCCTAAACACTATAGTTCCTGCTAATGACCCAGCTTATTATGAACACCGTGATTTGCTAGCCATACCACAAAATGATGTTTTACCTATTGATGGTCAAGTTGGCTTTCATCCTATATTGAATGCATTTAAAGAATTGTGGGATGAAGGGGTATTAGCTGCGGTAGAGGGTGTTGGGTATCCAAAACAAAATTTCTCACATTTTGAATCTATGGATATCTGGGAAACTGGACAATATGAAAGTACACGTTCGCCAGATGGATGGTTGGGACGATACCTTGAGGGAATTGCTGCAGAACAAGCAGAGCTTAATTCATTAGTTGTTGCCTCTAAAATGCCAAGGGCATTAGCTTCATCAAAAGTCACAGTTCCAATGGCAAAAACGCCGGCCGCATATATGCTAAAAGCTGATCCGAGAAGTAGAACTAACTTAGAGGCCCGGACTAATGCCCTCTTAGATATATACGCTTCTGCTAAGGATATTTCTGGATTTAGCGCGTTATTGGATAATACATTAGATGCCGCGGTGAAAAGCTCAACTGCAATCCAAAAGGCTCATAAGAGATATATCCCTGCGGTCGAATATGGAAGCTCCAAACTGGCCCAATCACTCAAATTCGTTGCTGAAGCTATTGATGCTGACCTTGGGCTTAGGGTAGGGCATGTTCAAATCGGAGGGTTTGATACCCACGCGTCACAAATCCCAAGGCAAGAGGCTTTATTGAAAGACACTGCAGATTCGATAGCTGCTTTTTACAAGGACATAAAAGCGCATGGCAGGGATAAGAATGTTGTAATTATGACTTGGTCTGAATTTGGGCGCCGGGTGAAGGCGAATGCTAGCGGCGGAACAGATCATGGTTCTGCAGGCCCAATGTTTTTAGTTGGTACTCCAATTAAGGGCGGGTTATATGGAGAAAGATCAAGCCTTACCGACATATACAAGAATAATTTGAAATTTACAACAGACTTTCGTCAAGTTTACTCGTCCGTATTAGAGAACTGGTTAGGAGCCCCTGCGGAAATAGTTCTTGGAGGGCGATATGAGCATATTCCCTTTTTTAATCCAGGAGTGGAAAAGCCTTAAGTTCAACTGAAATCCAACGTTGATTGTAAGCTTGGAGTGTAATCTTTAACACCCAGTCGCAACTGTTTTCTCCCTTGCCATTGATCTATTTCAAGGGAATAAACCAAATCAACAAACTCAGTGCCATCAATCCAATTTTGTTTGAATGCAATGGCGTCCCATGTTGTACCATTTACCAGAACAGATAATTTGAAATGTGCTCCCACTTTGCCAATTTTCGTTACCTTTAAGACTTTTGCGTTGCGAAGCAGGAAAGTGGGGTTAGGATTATCTATTCCGTGAGGTTCAAACATCGAAAGGTATTCATAGGTTTTGCCCATTAGCTCCGTGGGTTCCACTTCAGCTTCGATCGTATTTTCAGATAGTTCTTGATTAGCATCAGTTCTTGTTTCGGAAGCTATTGATTCAAGCCTCATTGTAAGCTCAGCCAAGTTATCCGCGAGGCAAGTGAATCCGGCTGCTTGTGCATGTCCGCCATGCCTTATTAATAAATCATCGCATTGTTCTAGTGCAGAAGACCAATGGAATTCACTTCTACTTCGGCAACTACCCATGACCTGACCATTGTCTATAGAAAAAATCGCTGCAGGAACACCAAATTGCTCTGAAATTCTGCCTGCAACGAGACCTATCACTCCAGGGTTGAATCTTTTATTACCAACTACAATTACTGGGGGAGTAGGTGAAGGGATTTCAGATAAAGCTTCCTTAAATGTTTCTTCTGTTAACTCTCGTCTCTCTAAATTATAAGAATCTAATTCCTCGACTATTTTTTTAGCTCTTTCGCTGTCTTCAGTGAGCATTAACTCCAATGCTATATCCGCATGATTAAGTCGTCCTGCTGCATTGATACGAGGTCCAATAGTGAACCCTATCGTGCTTGCATTTACAGAATCTAAGGGTACGCGAGCTTTAGCAAGCAATGTTTTTAAACCAAGGGATTTTGTATTTCGTAGATCTTTGATTCCTCGGTCAACAATGTATCGATTTTCTTTACTTAAAGGCGCCATATCTGTGATGGTTCCAATAGCTCCAAGTTCCATTAGACCGACACTCCATGATTCTTGTAGAGAAGGTTGAAGTAACGCCTGAGATAATTTCAACGTCATCCCTACGCCAGTAAGATGGTCGTATCGGTACGAAGAATTCTTTGCATGAGGATTGATAATAGCGACTGCATCAGGGAGATACTCTGCAGTTAAATGATGGTCGGTAACAATTGTATCGATGTCTAAAGACTTAGCATAAGCGATTTCTTCTAGATTGGTTACGCCACAGTCAACTGTGATTATAAGTTTGACATTTTCTTTTTCTAGCTTGTTTATGGCATCTTTGTTGAGTCCATGTCCTTCCCTTACACGGTGTGGTATATAGCTAAGTGTATTCAATCCGAACCGCTGAAGAGCTTTTACTAATAAAGCAGTTCCTGTTACTCCATCTGCGTCAAAATCACCAAATACAGCAACAGTTTCTTTTTGTAGCTTGGCTTCGTGTAGTCGCTTAATGGCATTTTCTATATCCGGCAATGTATAGGGGTTTTCAAATAGGGTATTTGAAATAGATAAAAATTCTTCTGCTTCGGAATTTTCATAAAGCCCCCGCAAATGCAGGAGGTGTTTTATGACGGGTGGATAAAATTCGAGACTTGACGTACCTATGTCTTCAAGAATTAGCCATTTTTTTAGCTGGCCTGTGAAGTAATTTTTTTCGTGTTCCATTAATTAATTTTCTTGAAAATTAATGAGGCATTGTGACCTCCGAACCCCAGATTATTACTCATCGCGGCTTTCACAATACCTTTTTGACTATGATGGGGTGTGTAATCGAGGTCGCAATCAGGGTCGATATTATTTAGATTTATTGTAGGAGGTACAGCGCTTTGCGATACCGCCAGCGCTGTAATTGCAGCTTCAACTCCGCCAGCAGCTCCAAGTAAGTGCCCGGTCATGGATTTCGTAGAGCTAATTTTTATTTTGTAGGCTTCATTACCGAAAGCCGCTTTCATCGCTTGAGTTTCAAGCCTGTCATTCATTGGAGTACTAGTGCCATGCGCGTTGATGTAGCTAATATCAACCGGGGACATACATGCGGAATCAAGTGCTATCTGCATCGCCCTTGCCGCACCTTCTCCTCCTTCTGCTGGTTGCGTAACATGGAAAGCATCAGAAGAGGCACCATATCCAGCCAGTTCGACAATAGGGTCAATAGAACGGCGGATTACGCTTTTTTCGCTTTCAAGAATTAAAATCCCTGATCCTTCTCCCATTACAAACCCGTCTCTTTGGTGATCAAATGGTCGACTAGCTTCTTCTGGCTTGTCGTTAGATTTTGATAGAGCCATGCAAGCATTGAATCCTGAAACGGCAATTGGGCAAATCGGAGCTTCTGTTCCTCCTGCTATGGCAATATCTACTTCGCCTGTACTTATCATTTTCGCAGCAATGCCAATGGCGTCCGCTCCACTCGAACATGCGGTAACAGTACAATAGTTTGGCCCTTTAGCACCGAAAAGAATAGAGACTTGCCCAGAGGCCATATCTCCAAGCATCATTGGCACTAGGAAAGGATTGACTCTTGACGGTCCTTTTTCATTCAGAACTCCCCATTGCTCTGAAAGTGTAATAATTCCCCCAATACCACTTCCTATTACGGATGCTACTCTTGTTGCATCCACGTTGGAATCATCAAGACTGAGTTTAGCCTGCTCAAGTGCCTGCGCTGTGGATGCAACAGCAAATTGGGCGAATCTATCAAGCCTTCGAGCTTGTTTTCTGTCAACGTAAAGGGTTGGGTCAAAATCAGGGATTTCACCTGCAATCGTGGTTTCAAATCCGCTGTGATCGAATGAAGTAATCCGTTTGATTCCAGATTTACCTTTAAGTAATCCATTCCACGAAGATTTCGTATCTAGCCCAAGGGGCGTGACCATGCCAATTCCTGTAACGAATATTTTCAAGATGAACTCCTTAGATGAATACTAAGAAAAAATACTTTTGCCTAAAAGAGGTTAGTAATACCTAATGTAGCGAGACTGGTCGCAAGTATAATCGGCCACCGCGATTTTCTAGATATCCTGCTTTTTCATTAACTCCGTGGCTAAAAACTAATAACCATCCTTCACGCACCGCGTCTCCTAAGATTTTACGCTTTACGCTGAGAGTTTCCTCAGGTTGACGGTCACTTGCAGCTATACAAGCCAACTGGAGGTGGTAAGGAGTAGGAACAAGGTCTCCTAAAAACGCTACACGTTCACCACCATGAGTAAAAAGTACAATTTGATGGCCTTCATAAGGACCAGATGCCTTTCGAACTTGAAGACCCGGAGCGATAAAATCTTCCCCATCAACTAATTCAAGCTTGTCTTTATTTTGCAAAGGTAAATAATCATTGGGTACAAAACCGTTAACCCCTCTTTCCGTCGGTGAAAAAGCTTCCTCCAGCGCTTCCCGCTGCACAAAATAGGAAGCTTTTGGGAAAGTAGGTACTATTTCCCCTCTTCGACTTACCCGAGTTGATCCACCTGTATGCTCATAATGAAGACTTGTCAGTATTACGCCATTAATATCCTGCGGAGTAAGTCCTAGCGATCTAAGTTCTGAAAGTAATTGGCTAGTGGATAATCCGTAAGTTTCTTTTTCTTCAGGAGTGTGTTTCACTCCAACTCCTGTATCGACAAGGAAATTCTGATCTCCCACTCGAATTAAAAGACAATTGAGTCCCAATTTTACCCGATTCCTGCGGTCCGCAGACATCCATTCTTGCCACTGGCTTTTAGGATATTGCCCAAACAAGACTCCACCATCAATTCGAATGGAGCCATCAGAAATTAAATTCAATTCTGTTCTACCGCTCATGGCAGAACCTCGTCTCGTAGAAATATATAGCCATGCACTTTACCTCTAACCTTAGTACATAAATAGGCTCCAGTGCACCCTGACCTAAGGGTATAAACCCACAGATTGAACTCTAATTCTGAGAAATATTTGTGTCAATGGTAAATTTCGTATAATGAAA
>MDTE01117410.1_pt1 | contig 17200 bp, 17 predicted proteins | sample 811231 | NCBI WGS metagenome assembly MDTE01 (sample SAMN05326651, study PRJNA326480) | marine metagenome | isolation source: seawater | place: Indian Ocean: Red Sea | collected 2010
AAATAAAAAATTCTATAATTTAATAAAAAAGTTTTATGAAATTTCAAATGTTCCCATACTACTAAACACTTCTTTTAACGAAAACGAACCTATAGTTATGAGTCCAGAAAATGCTTTGGAATGTTTTTTAAGAACAGAGATAGATTTTTTAGTTATTAATAATTTTTTTATTAATAAAAAAAATTAAATGTAATTTTTTATCCACTTTATAGTTTCTTTTAATCCATTATCAAAATTATGTTTAATTGATGTTTTTACAAACTTTTTAATTTTTTTAGAATTCGCTAAACTATAATCTGGATCTAAATTTATTTTAGGCATATTTTTTTTCTTTGCTTTCATACCCATAAACAACTCTAGTTTTTTTACTAAAACATTAATACTAATAGTTTTTTCTCCTCCTATATTAAATATGTGATAAAAATTTTTTTTATTTTTAGTTTTATTTAAAACTGCAAACATATATAAAATTATATTGTCTACATAAGTAAAATCTCTAAAATTTTTTCCATTATTATTTAAATAAATCAATTTATTTTTTAGAATTGATTTAATAAATATAAATATTGACATATCTGGTCTTCCATACGGACCAAAAACGGTAAAATATCTAAACCCAACTGAATTGATTTTGAAAACTTTATAATAATAATGAGCAATATTCTCAGTAGTAATTTTAGTTACCCCATAAATTGAGATAGGTTGATCTGTTTGAATATTTTCACTTGTTGGATATATACCTTTATCACCATAAATTGAACTTGAGGAAGCATAATAAATTTTTTTAATATTTTTTTTTTTTGCAAATTGAAAAACTCTTATTGTGTTTGATATATTTTCCTCAACATATTCTAATGGCTTGCTTATAGATCTTCTCACACCAGCTTCAGCAGCTAAATGGAAAATCACATCTACTTTTTCTATTTTTAAAGCTTTATCAATATTTTTAATATCTTTTTTATAAAATTTAAAATTTTTAAATTTTTTTAGTTCTGAGGTCCTCAATTTCTTTATTTTTATTTCATAGGATCTAGAAAAATTATCAATACCAATAACTTTGTAATTTTTTTTTAATAAAAACTTTGCTAAATGAAATCCTATAAATCCTGAAACACCAGTAATTAAGATTTTTTTAATCATTTTGTAGATCTTTATACCTTCTTTTCAAAAATAGTTTATTAATAAATTTAAATTGTAATTTATCACAAAAAAAATAGTAATTTTAAATTGAAATAAAAAATTTATGTCTAAATTAGCTATAATTCTGGAGGACATAAGATTAGGTGGTCCACAAAAACAAATAATTTATTTTTTGCAAGAATGCACTAAATCAAATACGAGTCATAGATATTTGGTAATAACACCAAAGCATTCTAAGAAAAAATTATCCAAATTCTTAAATTTAAACAAAATTAAAATTAAAGAATTAGATATTCAGTATCTTTCAAGATACTCTTTTAATAAATATATAAAATATTTTTATAAAGATTTTAAGCAAATAAAAGATTCACTAAAAAATATTCAAAAAGTTTACATAGCGGGTGGCACCTCAAGTTTAAAAAGTCTTATATTTTCTATAATTTTAAAAAAACAAGTTTACTTTCACATTCATGACACCAGATCAAATTTAATTTTAAGGATAATATTATTTTTTCTATCTTTTTTTATAAAAAAAATTTTTTTCGCATCAAAATCATCTCAAGATTACTATTCTTTGTTAAGTAATAATCCAAATAAAATCATTTTAAGGTCTTCTGTAAACCCATATTATTTTAAAAATTTTACAAAAAAAAAGAATGTTTTTAATATTGGAATAATATCTAATATAAATCCAGATAAAAATATAGAATTGTTTATCGATGTAGTAAAAAATATAAATGATAAAAAAATAAAATTTATATTAATTGGTAAATTATTTTCATCTCAAATAAATTACTTTAGAAATAAATTAAATTTATTAAATGAAATTAAAAATAAAATTAAATGGCATAAAAATGTTGATGATCCTAAAAAAATTATCAAATCTTTTGACTTATATATTTGCACTTCAAAAAACGAATCTTTGCCTTTATCAATATTAGAAGCTTTAAGTATGTCTATACCTGTAATTAGTACAAACGTAGGGGATGTTGCTTATGTTTTGAATAAAATAAAATGTGGTTTTATTGTAAAACCAAATTACAAAAATTTTGTTAAAACAATTAAAATACTTTATTCTAATAGAAACAAATTAAAGAAATTATCAAAAAATGCAGAGAAAAATGTATTTAAAAATTTTAATATTAAAAACTACAAAAGCTTATTAGAAGATGAGTTATTTAATTAATTATTTTTTTAAATAAAAAATATAAAAAATCTTTTAAACCAAATAAGCATGATTCTAAAATATTTATATGTTTAAATCTAGCTAAGCTTGAAAAATAGAAATCCTGAAAACTAAATTGATTATTTCTAATCTCTCTAATAACTAAATATTTTTGCAAGTTATAAAAATTTGTAAATTTTTTTATTCTCAACCATAATTCATAATCCTGACATCTGGTAAAATTTCTGTCATACTTATTTTTTATCAGGATATCTTTTAAAATAACTATTGATGAATGAATAATAACATTTTGATATGATAATTTATTTTTTATATCAAAATTTTTTTCTGGAACTTGAATATATTTTTTCTTATAAGATTTATGTATTGCATTTGTACCAAGAACCTGGATATTTTTATTTTTTTTTAAAAAATTTATTTGATGCTTAAATCTATCTTTATTGCTAATATCATCTGCATCATGTCTCGCAATATACCTTGCTCTTGAAAATTTTAACATATAGTTTAAGGATTTTGTTAATCCTTGGTTTTTATTTGATTTTAAAAATAAAACGTTATTTTTCTTTTTAATAATTTTTTCTACAATTTTATCTGATAAGTCATTTGATCCATCAGAATAAATAATAATTTCTATATTTTTAAAACTTTGCTTAAATAAACTTTCTAAAGAATTTTTAATTGTAGTCATATTGTTGTAATATGAACAAAGAACTGTTAGTGCTGGTTTATCTTTTGTTCTTCTATCTATTTTTTTAGCAACCAACATTGAATTAAGTATTTTCTTGAAAAAAATTTAAATATTTTACAGCAGCACTATTTATATCAATTGGATTGGTATTGATATTTTTTTTAAATTTTTCATAATTATTATAGATCTTGATAAAATCATTTATCAGTAAGTCGTAATTAGGTTCTGGGGGATTGTAATAATCAACTAGTTGATAGTCATAATTTTTGTCAGCATTGCTTACTATACCTGAATTTGTTTTTTGAATAAGTTCATGTGTGCCTCCATTATTTGTACACAAAGAGGGTAATCCACATGCTATTGCCTCTACAAGAGTATTTGGATTTTGATCAATCCAAGATAAATGAACATATACATTTGCTGTTCTATACCACTCTGGAAGTTTGTAATGATGTATTTTACCTGCCAAAATAATGTCTGGGTCTATTTTTTTTAAATTATATTCACCGAGTATGATTAATTTTAAATTACTTATTTCTTTTTTTAATTTATAAAAAAGTCTAATTATCTCATCTAATCTTTTATGTCTTCTCCATGCTGCAGAAGTAATAATTACGAAATCATTACTCTTCAAATTTAATTTATCTCGAAAGTTATTTCCTTTTGAAGAAAATATATTTAAAGGAACCGAATTATTTATAACAATATTGGGTACTTTCAAATCTTTATGAAATTTTTTTACTAATTTTTTAGTAAATTCACTTATAAAAATTGTTCCAATTGAATTGTCAATTGAGTCAAAAATTTCTTTATTCGCTTCAACTGTGTTTGTTGCTGTATTTTTTTTGTCAAAAAAAATTCCACCGATTCTCAAAAAATATGGTTTTTTATATATAGATTTATTTGTATTTGCAAAAACTGCAAAATCATAAAAGGGATTAAACTTATTTGTAAGGTTTATATTTTTATTTTTAAACTGTTTTGAAATGCGTTCTAAAAAAATATATGGCCCAATTTTTTCGTTTAGAATAAACGGATATTTTTCAATTGCTATTTTCATATTTTTTTTGGAGAATTGCATAAGATCTATCTTTAGTTGAAGATATTATTTTAATCTCATAAACTTTATCTTCTCTGATTTGTTCTACAAATCTTACTATATCTGGAAAATTATTTGAATAATCATCAAAAATTATTAAATCCCCTTTTAATTGCTTCGTTGAAATAAACTTAAATTCTCTCCTAACATTTAAATAATCATGCATTCCATCAATAAATGCAAAATTTATTCTGTCATAATTTATTTTTTTTAAAATAAATGAACTCGGTCCAGTTAAGAAATTAATATTTTTTAATTCTTTCTCCCAAGGACACAATAAATCTTGTCTAGATTTTTTTCCGTCATGATCATCTATACAATTCCAATATATCTTATTTTTATTTAAAATAATGTCTATAGTGGATATGTTTCCATTTATTTTTGAGTCGATTATTGCTCTAGACATACATATAGATGAAAAGCCTCTCGCTGTTCCAATCTCAAGAATTTTTATAAAATTTATGTTTTGATCTTGAATATATTTTCTCAATAGTGAATACAAAACTCTTCCATGCTGGTAATTTATAGCAGATTTTTTTTTTACAACTTGCGTATGAAGAGCAAGCTCATCTAACCATGCTTTATCAACATTAAATCCGGTAGAATTTTCCAAATTATCAATTTCTTGAAATTTTTCATTTTTTGCTTTTTCATACATTGATAGATAGTAGTCTTTAGTAGCTGAAATTTTTTTTCCAAATGGATTTTGATTTGGAAAAAAATAATTTTTAAAATCTCTTAAAATATTAGTCAAATTCTTAATCACTAAAGAAATCTTTCCATAACAGCTTTTGTTTTAAATGATCATTTTCTAAAGCAGTTTGTTTTGCATTAAACTTGATTTTTTTTTGAAGAGGCTCATTTTCAATTAATTCAATAGAATTTTCAGCTAATAAATTTGGTGAGAAGTTTTTCACAACAATTCCATTTTCTTTGTTTTTAATTAATTCTACTGCTTGACCAACTGGAGTGGAAATAACCGGAACTTTACAAGCCATAGATTCGAGAAGTGCTTTTGGACCACCTTCCTCTCTCGAACAAATTAAATAAAAATCTAAAATATTATAATACTTTTTGAGATTAAAATAATCATTTTCATAGAAATTTATAAATTTTACATTTAGCTTAAGTAGTTCTTTTTTAACAAATCCTCTTGCTGGACCTAACAGCAAAACAAATATTTTTAAGTTAGTTTTATTAATTAATTTTATTGTTTCAATAAAAATATCTGGACCCTTTATTAGTTTAGGTTCAAGACCTTCATTCCACCCTATGCCATCTTTTTGAAATGATCCAATTACAATATAATCTTCAGGAATATTAAGTTTGTTTTTTAATATACCCTTTTCTGTATTTGTAACTTCATTAAAAATTTCATTGTCTACCCCAAGGTAGATTTTTTTTATTTTATTTTGTAGTCCATGCTTAACAAAAATTTCATAAATTCTATCATTCGTAACTCTTATTTTTGTATATTTTTTTTGACTCTTTACTATAAAATTAAAAATATTTTCGAACTCACGGCTTATTGATGGATTTCCATGAAAATAATCAAAATAAACATTATTATTTAGCAAATGATAAAAAGATTTTCTTAATGAAAATTTATCATGTAAATAAACATTTGAATTGAACGCAAATTTAGAACTTGATGTACTAAAGCCTGAATTAGTCAAAATTTTATCTAAATAAAAAAAATCCCAACCTGGACTCCAAGGTTTATTAAGACCTAAAAGATGTATTTTTTTTTTTGTATCTAAACTTTGCATTACGGATAACAAATCAAGAGCATTCTTTCATCAAACTAACTTATTTTAATGAATCTAAATCACTTCTAATCATCATTTCAACCAATTCATCAAAATTATGTTTTGGTTTCCATCTAAGTTTTTTTCTTGCTAAAGAAGAATTTCCTAACAAATAATCAACTTCAGCTGGCCTGTAAAATTTTGGGTTTACTTTAATGATGATTTTATTTGTTTCTTTATTTATCCCAATTTCTTTTATACCTTTATTTTTCCAAACAATTTTAATATTTAAATGTTTACAAACTTTTTCAATAAAATTTCTAACAGAAAATGTTTTACCTGTTGATATGACATAATCATGTGGTTTTTTTTGTTGTAACATTAAATGCATCGCCTCAACATAATCACCTGCAAATCCCCAATCTCTCTTGGCATCTAAATTTCCAATCTCTAAAACTTCTTGGAGACCATGAAATATTCTTGAGAACGCAAGTGTAATTTTTCTTGTCACAAAATTCTCTCCTCTTAATGGAGATTCATGATTAAATAAAATACCATTACTACAGTGCATATTATGTGACTCTCTATAATTTATTGTCATCATATGAGAATAAACCTTTGATACAGCATATGGGCTTCTTGGATAAAATGGGGTTTTTTCGGTTTGGGGAGACTCCACAACTTTACCAAACATTTCAGAACTTGATGCCTGGTAAAACTTAATTTTTTTTGAACTTTTTCTTATTGCTTCCAATAATCTTGTTGTGCCAATTGCCGTACTATCAGAGGTGACTATTGGTAAATCAAATGAAGATCCAACAAATGATTGCGCGGCTAAATTATATACTTCATCAGGTTTATATTTTTTTATTGTATGTGAAATGTTTGATTCTTCACAAATATCAAAGTTGACAATCTCTACATCTTTCAAAATATTTAATTTTTTAAGTCTCCAAAATGTATTACTAGCTGCTCTTCTGTCTCCGCCAATTACATGATACCCTTTTCTTAACAAAAGTTCAGATAAATAAGCTCCATCCTGCCCAGATATTCCTGTAATTAAAGCTCTTTTAGCCATTCAATTTTTTTTTATAATTTAATTTAATATTCTTAACCAGATCAGGCATAAATAAGTCTGACCTTAAATAATTTTCAAAAGTTTTTAGACTATATAGATCATAATTGTCTAACATTATTTTAAGTTTATTCGGCATTTCATCAATATTGTTTGATATTTCGCCATTTTTATTATTTTTTATTAAATCTGATGCACCTATATGAGACATCGATAAAACTGGTATATTAAGTTGAAACGCCTCAACTTGAGCCCTAGGGCCACTATCAAGTTCAGAACTGTTAATAAAAATTTTACTATTTAATGTTAGTTCAATTTTTTCATTTTGATGAATGTTAATAAAAATATCAAAATTCATTTTTTTTTGTAATTTTTTTACTTTTTTAAATATTTTCCAAGGTGTTTTTTTAAAAAAATCTGAAAATTTTTTTTTTTTATTATTTGGATCTCTAGCAATAATACATCCTTTTAAGTTTGATAAATTATGTTTATTTAAACTATTCAAAAATTCTAAATGTCTTTTTCTTTTATCAAATGAAGATATCATAACCCAATCGTATTTTTTTGAACTTGAAAAATTTTTATTCTCTAATTGAAATTTTTCATGATCATAACTTATAAGTTTGTATACATAAGTTGGAATATTTTTAGGGATATACTTTTTAAAATTTTCACTTTCTGTTAAGACTAAATCGTGAATATCCTTACTTACTGAGGTTTTTTTGATATAACCATGAAATTGATTATCTACTATTATAAATTTGTTATTAATTTTATTACATTCTTCAATATTTGACCAACAAAATACTAAATTCATTTCATGGTCAGAATTTATTACTTTAAATTTATCATTATCTCTTCTAATTTCTAAGTCACCATATTTTGTAGTAATTTTTTTTCTTATATTAGTGTCATTTCTCCATCTTTTGTTCTCAACAAAAATAATTACTTTTTCAACAAGCCCAAACTTCATCAAATTGTAATAAAAAAAAGTAAAATTTTCAGAAAGTTCATCTGAAAACATAGTTGAATTATTCAATCCAGTGGGTGATATTTCTGTCCAACAAGGGCTATTTATAACGTAAAGAATTTTCATTTTTTTTAATTATTTTGCTAATTAAATAAGATGCTTTTAGGGCACGATCATGATTTTCTTCAAAATTTACTTTCGAAAAAAAAACTTCTTTTAACATTTTTAAAATATAATTCTTTTTTGAATGGAAATTAGTTTTATTAATTTGGTGTTTCGGTTTCTTATTTAAATTATATTTAAAATCAAATATGGAATTTTTTTTATTAATCATAAAATGGTATAAATTGTTTCTTATATTAAATATGCTAATTTTAATTTTTCCATTTACAAGATATTTGCTTAAAATATAAAAATCATGATAAGCTAAAGCAAATAGTGTTTGTTTAAAATCGTAATTACTAAACTTATTTCTAATTATAAAATTTTTTTTTTTTATTTCTAATTTTTTTTTTTTAAAAATTTCGATATCATCTATATAAAGTTTAGTATTATTTTTTTTGGATATTTTGATTAAGTCTTTTGTATTTTTATAACTCAAAGCGAGCGGCTTTTCACAAAATATATTCATTTTTTTTTCTAAAAAATATTTTACTTGTGAATAATGATATTTGTTAGGAGTGGCAATTACTACCCAATCTATATTTTTTAAATTAATACTTTTATAATCATCTTTGCTTCTAACAATTTTTTTTACATTTCCTAATTTTTTTAAGTTATTATGTAATTTATTTCCCCACAAACCTTTGCCAATCAAAACAAAATTCATATACCAAATTTTTTTATAATGTTATTTGCTGTTTCCATACAACTTATCCACTTACCTGAGTATATTTTAAAAATATTTTTATTTGTATTAACTTTTGTAACTCTCTCATCATTTGCATTTTTAATTGTACATCGTACTACTACAAATGATTTGTAATATCGGGTTTTATCAAATCCATGTAAGTAATTGTCAAAACTTTTTTTAATTTTTGGAAATTTTAGATTTGGTAAGTAATGCAAATACTTAGAATTGATATTTTTATAGATTTTTTCAAAATTATGATATTTGCTATTTGTGGATTTTATCACTGAATTTTTTACACTACCTAAAATAGAAAGATTATTTTTGTAATACGGATCTACACACATAAATGGTCCATCTAATATAACAAAACTTTTATTATTAAATTCATTAGGAGTTTTTGTAATTATTTTTTCAACCAACTGATAATAATAATTTTTTTTGGATGACTTAAAGTATTTCAAATTATTGTTGTTGTTATCATAAGTACACAAGAAAATGTTATCATAATTTTTTATAAAATTTTCATTAATATCTATTTTTTTATTTAAAATAATTTTAATTCCTAATCTTTTAATTATTTCTTTAAATCTTTTTTTTATTAAAAAAATATTTATAATTTTTTCATCAGCAATAATTGCGCCTTCTATATTTTCTTTTTTTAACAATTTATGATTACTAATTTTGAATTTTAAATTATTTTTTTTCAAAATTTTTAAATACTCGTCAAAACTTGTCAGTGAATTTTTTTTTGATATAGCATAATAATTTTCACTTTTTATATAGCAGCCTGAAAAATATTTGTTAAATTCGTTAAAACTTGTTTTGCACTCCTCAATGGTTTTTTCTGATCTTGGATAATGATAACCTTGATGGCATCTAAATTGGTTTTTTCCGCTTGCTCCCATTAAAATATCTTTTTCTTTTTCAAAAACTATGACTTCTGATCTGGGATATTTTTCTTTAATTTTAATTGCAACTGAAAGACCAAAAAAACCTGCCCCTATAATTGAAAATTTCATTAATTTAAATTAAATTTATAAATTAGTTTAGATATGAAATTTGTTTTTTTGACTTTACGATTTTTTACAATTTCATTTCTACGCTCCATTAAATTCATAAAAAGTTCTTCGTATTTTGCGCACATAAAATCTGAATTATAAGGATAATTTTTTAAATTTTCTCTAAAATTAATGTATTCACTTTGGATCTCAAAAATTTTTTCTTTTAATGTATCTTTTGAATAAGCTAATCCATAACCTTTGCAATACTCACTCATGCATCCACTGTCTAAATATAACACAGGCAAACCACAATTAAGACCTTCATTTTGATGATTTCCACCAGGTTCATTTATTGAGGCCGTTAAATATACATCATGAGTTTTAATTAAATCTGCTAGTTCTGATCCATTTTTTGGCTCTATATATCTTGTATTTTTAAATTTAAAATTTTTCGGTAGATTGCCAATAAATGTAAAATCGATTTTATTCGAACATTCAACATCATTTAATAGTTCATCTAAATAACTATAAACTTCAAAACCTTTATTTTTATGAGTACTCCAATGATGAGTAACAATTTTTATTTTATTTTTAAGTATTTTATCATAATTAGAATAATTAAAAATTTTACTATTTGCTCCATTTAAGATAATCGACGAATTTTCAAATTCTTTGTATTTTGATAATATATTTTTTAACCAACTACTAATAAATACTGTATGATCTGCAAAATTATTGGCATCAATTAAATTTTTATTAACATATTTTGTTCCTTTTCTTTCATCACACTCATTTACTCTGTGAACGACAATTGCATTTTTATTTATTTTTTTTAAATATTTTTCGATATCGAAATGATTAAATGTTGATGATGAACTATTATATCTTGGATCCATTAAAACTATAATATCTATATCTTTATCATTAAGATTATTTATTATTTTAACATTCCTGTCTTTAAAATAATCAATAATATTTGAAAGAAATTGATTTCCACCTCCCCATGGTCCATGCTTAATTTTTAATCCAAATGATATTTTCACAATTAAAATTTTAATTTTTTTATAACAGATATATATGATCTAAAATTTGGATTTGCATTATGCTCAGGATCTAACCACTTAAGAATCAAAGAATAATCAATTATGCCCTCTTTTTTTAGAGTATTTATCACTCTCCAAGTCGCATTATTTTCAGATTTACGAATATCATCACATAAAATCAAACCCTCATCATTTAGTAAATTTATAGAATTAATAATATCCATCGTTACTATAGGATCAAAATGAGCACCATCAACCCAAATAAGGTCAAATTTATTTTCAAAATTAATTAAGTTTACAGAACTTTTTTCAATTAATTTTAAATTTTCCCTTTTATTTATTCTGTTACTTCTTTCTTCCAAAAAAGCTTTGAGTTTCGTTTTTTCATCTCTTTTATAAGTATTTTTATAATCATCACTATCATTGGGTAAATCGACTGTTGTAACTTGTGCGTTTTGAAATAACACAGACAGTAAAAAAGCATTTTGCGCATTAAAAGTACCTATTTCAAGAATTTTTTTAATATTTTTATTTACCTCTGATAAACCAGAAAAAAAAGTTTGGTGTTCTGAATGAGCTAAATTTTTTTGTAATTGCAATTCCTCATGCTCTGATCTAATTTTTTTTAGTTTTTCAAGTGCTTTTTCATGGTTAATCCCATACTTGTCAAAAGAGTCTATTTGATAATTATGAAATTTATTAAAATCATATCTACTTTGATAATAAATTTTATGAAATAATTTCCTGCTATGAAAATTTATTTTATGAGGAAGAGTAAAAGGATCTAGAAATGATTTTAAAACTTTTTTTATAATCATAATTTTATTTGCAATCTTTTTCTAGTTGTTCAATAATTTTCTTTGGAACATTTTGGTTTTTGTCGTAATTAAAAAACTTACTTAAATATTTTTCTCTTTCTAAGTCTGAAAATTTAAAATTTAAAATGTCATTTAATTCTTTTGAATTAAATTCGTCAGTACCTATTATTTTTGAAATATTGTTCCAATTAAAATATTCATTAGAAAAAAATTCTAAGTATTTTTTATTATCATATTTAAAAAGTTTATGATCTAAAATTATAGTCTTATTTTTAAAATAAATAGATTCTCCTGATATAGTGGATAAAGGAGAAAATACTGTGTCTGAAATATACAATAGTTCATAGATAGTTGGTTTCAATATTTCCTCATCATATAAAATTAGATCACAATATTTGATATAATTTTCATCAATTAATCTTTTAGATCTTGATTTTATAATTAAATAAATATCGTTTTTTTTACAATGTTCATAAATTTTATGCAAAATATTTAATTCAGTATTATAAAATTTAGATATAATTTTATAAAAAAACTTTTTAAAATTAAAAAATTTATCATCTGGATCAGGCCAATTAAAAAAATATTCCACAAATAATTTGGTAAATTTTGAGGAAAAATTATATAAATTTACAGGCCCCCATGGCAAAAATAAAAAAATTTTTTTATCTTCTAGATGATATTTTTTTAAAATTTCATTTCTATTAAAAATTATTTCATTATTAAACTGATAATTTCCATAACACTTTAATGTTTGTTTGGAGTCATTTGAATAATCATATTTTTTTTTCCAATATTCACTGTAAAAAAATATATAATCAATTTTTGAAAAATTTTGAGAATAATGAAACATATCAATACCATTTTGCAATAATACCCATTTACAGCTGAACTTTTCTTTATCAAAACTTAATGAAACAGGTAAACTCAAAGATATTATGTAATCAATTTTTTCACTCTTTAAAATCTGAAAAATTTCATTTTGATCAAATATAATTCTTTTAAAAACCTTGCTGTTTTCATTTTGAAAAGTATCTAAAATTGGAAATTCTCTCCATTTACCCTTTAAACGATTTTCAGAATAATCAAAAATTAAAAATATATTATGGTTTCTGTTTAATAATACAGAAATTATGTCTTTGTAAAATTTTAAACTCATTCTTTTATTAATGAAGAAAGCTACGTTCATAATTTTTAAATTCGTTTATTTAAAATGAATGGCAACCTGAGACAAATTTTTTATTAAAGGTATTCCAAAAAACTTCAATTCCATCCCCATTATCACAATTCATTATCCATGAAAAACCTTTAAGTTCCTTATTCAAATTTTTGTGTAACTTAGAAAAATAAATAATTTTATAATCATCTTGTTTAAAATTTAACCTAATTTTTTTCGAGAAATTTTTCCCATAAAATATAATTTGAGCTTTAGAATTTGATTTTTTCTTATAATGACTAATTTTTCTAATTGATATAATTGTTTCAGTTGAATTATTAGATAAAAACGAACCCCAATGCGTAAACTTGTAAGGAACATCTATACTTTTAAAACCAAGCGCGATATCAGTATTAAGATTGCTTTTGTTGTCATTTCCATAGATAAATGAGGTGTTTATCCTAGCAGGTATTTTGTTTTGTTTAGCGCTAAAAAAACCAAATTCCTCTTTTTGTTTCTTAACATTATATTCAAAAAAATTTTTATGAGGTTCTATTATAAACTTGTCACCTTCAAGAAAAACTTTCTTTTTTTTATCATACACGTAATGAGTTGCATTTATTTTGCTTTTTAAATTTGTAGGAAAAACTCTTAGTTTTAAACTTAATTCTTTTGGTTTTATATATGGCAGGTATGACATATGATCAACTGTAGAGTTATTATATTTATTGGAAATATAATCTTTTGAATTTTTTTGTACTGCAAAAGAGTGGGTAACCTCATAATGATGTTTTTTAATATGATAATTTCCACATACCATTCTTGTAAAAATATTATTATTCGTTAATTTAATCTTACAATACTTCGTATTTAAAAGAATTTTTTCTGAAAAAAAATCATTAAAATAAAATATTTTATTTTCAAATGGAGCTAATAAAATATTATCAATTTTTTTAATTTTAATTATTTGATTTAATTTATTGAACAATTTTATTTGAATAAAATTTTTTTTTTTTAAATCATTCGAATTAAAAGTTGAAAAAAAAGGAGTTATTGAATTTTTTTTGAATTTAATAGAAAAATTCGATTCTTCAATTCCATTTTGAAAATTTTTTATTTCGGTGTTTGACAAAATCCTTCCTGTTGCGTGGACTCCTGAAATAAGTTTTTTTGGAGAGATATAAAAACCTGTAACTCCTGGAAATGGATAACCCAGATTACTTGAAGAAATAAATTCAACCTCAACCATACCTTTAAATTTATTTCCAATAATTTTTTTAAAAAAGAACTCGTTATGATTTTTCACTATATATGTTTCATAAAAATTTACAAAATTTCCTTTTTCATCATAAAATCTTAAATTCATTTTTAAATCAAAAATTTTATTTTTAAGCTTCCAATAATTTATAAAAGATAAACAAAAATCTGATCCTTTATCTATATCTAATGGATAGATTGTTGAGCTCCGATTGGAGTACCATTTTTTTCTTAACTCAAAATCTTTTTTTAGTGTTCTCATAAATTAATTTTTTACTAAATAAATTGGTTTAAAATCTAGATCAATTCTATTAATTTTTAAATTATTTTCTTTTATAAATTTATTTGTGGCAACAGTTGCTCCTTCTACTGTTCCATAATCGTCAATTAATATTACTCCACCTTTTTCTACTTTTTTAAATAAAATATTTAAAGCATAATATGTAGGATCAAAAGTATCTAAGTCCAGATGTAGAAAAGATATTTTTTTAATATATTTTGTTGATGCGTTTTTGAGTGTCTTAAATATATTTCCTTCTACCAATTTAACATTTTTAAATTTTTTTCTAAGTAGTATTTTTTTTAACTCATTTTTTTTAATACTTTGGCCTGCAATTGAAGACCACTTATCAATAAATTTTTTATCAGAATGAAAATTACTATTAGGAAACTTTGCAAAAGTATCAAAGGCAAAAAAATTTTTTTTTTTATTTTTAAAAAGTGAATTATATGTAAGAAATCTTATTAGACTATTTCCTTTAAAGACTCCACATTCAACTACTGAACCATTTAAATTTTTTGTCATTTTAAAAATTTCATATTGATAGATGAATTTTTTTAATCTTGAAGGATCAGAGTGCCAAATAAAATTATTTTCTATTAACCAACTTTTACTCATAAAACTATTTTTTCCATTTTGCTATATTTAGTTTTTTTTTATATAAATAATTTCTTACATCATACAATGCGGTTCCTAAAAAATTTAACAAATTAGCAGTTGCAACTGCATCTATTTTATTATTTGTAAGGCATTTATAAAAATGTTCTTTTTTTCCAAGACCACCACTTACAATTAAAGGTTTGGATATTTTTTTCAAGTTTGAGATAATTTTCTCATCTATTCCAAAACCTGTTCCATCTCTATCAATTGAATTTATCAATATTTCTCCGATGGGTTGTTTATCTAAAAATGTAAAATATTTTTCTAACTTTATTTTGGAATTTAAATATCCATCTTTAAAAAAAACTTCTAGATTTCCTTTTTGATTTTCTTTTACATCAACGCATGCAACTATACTTTGTCTTCCATAAATTTTAGATATTTTTTTAATTAATAAGGGATTTTCTTTAATTGAAGTATTAAAAATTATTTTATCAGCACCCGATCTAAATAATAACTTAGCATCTGTAATATTTTTTATTCCGCCTCCTGCTGAAATAGGAATAAAAGAATTTTTTGAAATTTCTTTTAAAGCTTTGGCTAAATTAATTATATTTTTACTAGTTCTATCAACATTAAATATCATTAGCTCATCTACTGAAAATATTAATTTATTTAGATGAAAATTTTTTTTTATCCACTCAAGGTCTCCTACCTTTTGTAAATTAAAATTTCTACTTAAATAAAAATTACCATTTGAAAATAATAAATTAAAAATAATTCTTTTTGCAATTTTCATGACTTTATAAATTTTTTAATTATTTCCAATCCATTTTCTTGACTCTTTTCTGGATGAAACTGAGTAGCAAAAATATTTTTAAATTCAAATATTGATATGAATTTTTCACTATGATTTGTAATACAATGATTTCCATTTTTCGCATTTTTAATTGCATAAGAATGATTAAAATAATAATGATAATTATATGCATCTGAATTAAGTAATTTTAATTTTTTATTTTGCTTAATTCTATTGAAACCAATATGGGGAACTCTAAAATTTTTTTTTGTCATTAACTGTTCAACTTTCCCTTTAATAGCTCCAAAACCAAAAGACTTTTTATCTTCATAGCCTACCTCTGCTAAAATTTGCATGCCCAAGCAAATTCCAAATATTTTTTTTTCACTATCTATATGTTTTTTTATAACTTCATAAATTTTCAAATTTTTTAAAGATGAGATTGCGTTTGAAAAAGATCCTACTCCTGGTAAAAAAATAATATCTGCATTAGTTATTTCATCTGGTTTATAAGAAATAGTAGACTTGTAGCCTATAAAATTAATAGCTCTGTATAACGATAAAATATTTCCAGCCCCATAATCAACGATTATGATTTTTTTTTTCAATTGATTTCCTTTTTAAGGATCCATTGATCATTTTGTTTTTTTAAAATTTCTTTATTTGCCCATTTATCTAAGATCTTATGAAATTTTTTTTTACTTAATTCAAAATATTGTAAATACTCATTCTCATATTCCCTAGGATATTTACCATCATAAAGTTTTACTAAAGTTAATGCCTGATCTCTTCCCATGGCTCCTCTTCTAACCTCTATACAAGCATCAGCTGATGTTCTACCAAAACCGAATTTCAAAAACATCATGTAAGTATGAAGGGCAACAAGAGCTTGGTCATTTTGTGCAAAATTTGTAAAAGTTCCGCTATTGTTGCTATCAGATTCTTTTAATCCACAATATTTTTTTGCAAAAACGTAATTCTTATATGAATCCCAGTTTTCATAAGATGACCAATGAGTTAAATCTAGATCTTTCAAAGCTACGGCATCTTTTTTTTCGAATTTAAAAAAACTTAAGTTCTCATTTTTCAATTTCATTTTTTTAACTAATTTATCAAAATAATTTTCTGTTAAAATTTCTTTTTGATAATCAATATTAAATATATGATTTTTTTTTGTCCTAGATTGTCCGCCGTATTCAAGTTCTCCATCCTCTCCATAAAAAACTAACTTTAAGTCAAATTTTAAAGCTATATTTACTACGGCGGTATGGACTGCTGTTAGCCATCCATAAAATGGAAGTCCAGCGAATTCAAACCCCATCCTATTAAACTCTTTTAACAACTTGTAGTCTGGATTTAATGAGATATGATTAAATCCACACTTAATAAAATTTTCTAAGTTTTCATTTCCAATTTTTGTTGGAAGGTGAGGAATTACAGTAACACACAATGGTCTCATCTTATACTTATACTTAAGTTGATGTGCT
>MDTE01158305.1_pt1 | contig 17198 bp, 24 predicted proteins | sample 811231 | NCBI WGS metagenome assembly MDTE01 (sample SAMN05326651, study PRJNA326480) | marine metagenome | isolation source: seawater | place: Indian Ocean: Red Sea | collected 2010
CATCTTATGATATATGTCTGCCCTCGCTACGCTTGCGGAGCTCATCAAAACCATTCCAAAAAGCAAGAGTGCTTTTTTCATACGTCCTTTCACTATTGTAGCTCTATTTATCATTAAATGATCTTTTAGTACGGTACAAATACGGATACCACTACCACTAGTTTGTCCAAGGTGTGCTATAAATATATGTGGATGCCTTAGGGGTCCACACAACATAAACTCGCTTTACAAGGAGGTAGCAAAATGAATACTTTAGCACGTTACACTGCCAAAGATATGGGAGATTTGGTCGATCAAATCAACAGATATTCTGTTGGCTTTGACGATCTTTTTTATCGTTTGGCATCATACGACAAGGACAGATCCACTTATCCACCATATAACATCATCAAGGAGTCGGATACTAAGTGGAGACTGGAATTAGCACTCGCTGGTTGGTCTCAGGATGAGGTTGAAGTAAGCACGGAGTCGAATGTACTTACTGTATCCAGCAAGTCTGGAGGTGATGAATCTAGTGGTGACTATGTTCACCGAGGGGTCGCTAGACGCACCTTCTCCAGAGGTTTCAATCTCTCTGACGATGTAGAAGTCGGAGAGGTCAGATTCACAAACGGTCTATTACAGATCGATCTGGTAAGGATAATCCCAGACCACCAGAAGAAGAAAATATATAAGATTGAATCTGCTAAATAAAACAACAACTGAAGAGACCTCCCAAGGGGTCTCTTTTTATTTGGAGATAAGAATGAACATGTATGTTAATCTGTGTCCCAAATACACAGAAAACACAGAGACCTTAACGGTTGATGTGCCAACTGAATATATGGATGAATTCGTACAGATGGTCCACACCCTATCAGATGAGAAGAACATTTCAGAACGTAAGGCATTTCAGGACATCGTACGCTATACTTTTAACTATCTAATGGAGAGAGATTATGACCGTAAAAATCGTAAGGATGGTAAACGGAGAGGACGTAATCGCTGACGTTAAGGAAGTCAGAAAGGATGAGGATACTCCTGGTGCTGTAGCATATGTCTTTGAGAAACCATTTACGGTTCAGATCATCGACCATACAGAATCACAGATGTTATTCGAAACTCCTGGTGATACTACTTCACCTTCACCACAGAAGATCAATGATCTAGAACTGAAGTTTTATCCCTATGCTCCTCTTGCTTTAAAGGATGGAGTAGTTGCAGCAGTGCAACACGTAGCATTGATCTATGATCCACACCCTAGCGTGATGGAAAAATACCTTGAACTAACAAAAGCAATGGAGGAACCAGATGGAAAACTTGAAGTTGATCATACTCACCAACCAGAGGACATACCTACTGGGGAAACTACAGGAGATGGACGAGGAACCGAGTCTACTGATTGAGGATTGTTATACCATTACTCCTGAGGGAGAACTGCAGGAATTTCCTCTGCATACAGAACAGAGATATTTGTTCTTGACAGTTGAGCAAGTTTTTACTATACTGGATCCGTCAGCCGTTGTGGTAGACAAGTATAAGGAGAAGCAAAAGTCTGAATGAAGTTCTATACCAATGTGCTGCTCTGGGGTGATTCCATCATGTACCGAGGGTACGAGCATGGACAACCTGTACAGTTTCGGGATCGGATTCGACCCAAGTTGTTTATGGTACCTGATGAGCAGAGCAAGAGGTCTAAGTTTCGTACATTAGATGGGCGTTATGCTCATCCCCAAGAGTTTGATGGTGCTAGATCAGCACGTCAATTCATTGAGGAGTATGAAAATGTAGATGGTATGGAAGTTCATGGATATGAAAGGTTTGTATACCAGTGGATATCTGATAACTATCCAGATGAAATCCGTTTTGACATGTCTCAGATGAATATCTTTACGATAGACATTGAGGTAGCATGTGAGAACGGATTTCCTGATGTTCAGGCATCCGCTGAGGAAATGCTTTGCATAACCATGAAGGATGTGAATAGCAAGAAGACGATTACTTGGGGTACTAGGGAGTATTCTCCCAAGGATACTGAGTATCGTGTCTTTTGGACTGAGCAGGAAATGCTCAAGGACTTTATAGACTGGTGGGCACAGAATACCCCTGATGTTATCACGGGTTGGAACTGTAACTTATATGATATTCCTTATATCTGCCGACGTGTTGACCGTGTGTTGGGTGAGAAGTGGGTGAAGGCATTGTCACCTTGGAAAAAGGTGGACATGCGTGAAATAAAGATTAGAGGTAGAGATAATCTTGCTTACGAGATCGCAGGGGTGACGATCCTTGACTATCTGGATCTATATCAAAAGTTCACCTATACTAATCAGGAGTCTTATCGTCTAGATCACATTGCTTATGTGGAACTAGGTCAGAATAAGTTGGATCACTCTCAGTTTGAAAACTTTAAAGACTTCTATACTTCAGACTGGCAACGGTTTGTTGAGTACAATATTCAAGACGTTAATCTTGTTGACCGTTTGGAAGACAAGATGAAACTGATTGAGTTGGGTCTCACCCTTGCATACGACGCTAAGGTTAATCTGAGTGATGTGTATAGTCAGGTAAGGATGTGGGATACCCTCATCTATAATGACCTGAAGAAGAGAGGTGTTGTTGTTCCTCCTAGGACTTCAACGAAGAAGGATGATAAGTATGCAGGTGCATACGTTAAGGAACCTAAGCCTGGTGTTTATGATTGGGTAGTGAGTTTTGATTTGAACTCACTGTACCCTCACTTGATTATGCAATATAATATCTCTCCAGAGACATTAGTTGAGGAGAGATTTCCAGGTGTAACGGTTGATAAGTTATTGAATCGGGAGGTCGAACCTGGTTCCTATTGTTTGTGTGCTAACGGAGCACAGTACCGTAAGGATATACATGGATTCCTGCCAGAGATTATGCAGCGGATCTATGATGAACGAACAATATATAAAAAGCATATGCTTAAGGCTAAGCAAGAGTATGAGCAAAACCCCACCGAACAACTCCAAAAAGACATTGCTAGATTTAATAACATCCAGATGGCCAGAAAGATCCAACTTAATTCTGCCTACGGTGCTATCGGTAACCAGTACTTCAGATATTACAATCTTGCGAACGCTGAAGCAATCACCCTGTCAGGACAAGTTTCAATCAGGTGGATCGAAAACAAAATGAACACATACCTTAATAAGGTATTAAAAACGGAGGAGATTGATTATGTTATTGCTTCTGATACCGATTCCATTTATCTTAATATGGGTCCTATGGTTCAGGCTGTATTCAAGGAGCGAGAGGAAAGCGATATACGCACTCTGCGGTTCCTTACGAAGGTGTGTGACGTGGAACTTGAAAAGTATATACAAAATTCTTACGAAGAATTGGCAACCTATGTAAATGCTTATGACAATAAGATGGTCATGAAGCGAGAGAATATTGCTAACAAAGGTATATGGACTGCTAAGAAGAGATACATATTAAACGTATGGGACTCAGAGGGTGTTCGTTACGAGAAGCCCAAGTTAAAGATGATGGGGATTGAAGCAGTTAAATCTTCAACCCCTGGTCCCTGCAGAAACAAGATTAAACAAGCATTAGAAATCATGATGAGTGGTACGGAGCAGGAGTTGCAGGACTTCGTGTCTGATTTCCGTACTGACTTTGAGTCCATGCCGTTAGAGGACATTGCGTTCCCTCGTGGATGTAATAATATTGCTAAGAACAGTTCACCACATTCAATCTATGGTAAGTCTTGTCCTATCCATGTAAGAGGTGCGTTGCTATACAATCATTACATTAAGAAGCATAAGATTTCTCATAAGTATCCTCTTATACAAGAGGGTGAGAAGATCAAGTTTTTATATTTGAAAAAACCAAACCGTATTAACGAGAACGTTATCTCGTTTTTCCAAACCCTTCCGACTGAGTTTGGACTTGACAAACAAGTGGACTACGAACTACAATTCTCGAAGAGTTTCCTCGAACCGCTTAAGGTTATCCTGGACACTATGAACTGGCATTCAGAACCACAAGCCACGTTGGAATTCTTATTTGGAGATTAATATGACAAGCAGTTTTTTCGCTGACATAGCAAAGGAGATTGAAAATGATTATGCTGGCGTCGTTGCCGATGGGACTACTGGGGATGTCGGTTCTTATATTGACACTGGTAGTTATATCTTTAATGCTCTTCTTTCTGGCAGCATTTATGGAGGTCTACCGTCTAACAAAATCACGGCTTTAGCAGGTGAGTCTAGCACTGGTAAGACTTTCTTTGCTCTTAGTATGTGTAAGCATTTTCTGGAGACACATCCAGATGCATATGTATTTTATTTTGAATCGGAGTCTGCTATCTCTAAGGAGTTATTAGAGGACAGAGAGATTGATTCTAAACGTGTTCATAGTGTACCTGTTACTACAGTACAAGAGTTTCGTACTCAAGCACTAAAGATTATTGATAAATATCTTGCCTACCCAGTGGCAGAACGCAAACCTATGTTGTTCGTTCTTGACTCTCTTGGTATGCTTTCTACTTCTAAGGAGATAGCAGATTCAACAGAGGGTAAGGACACTAGGGATATGACAAGGGCACAGGTTGTTAAAGCAATCTTTAGAGTTCTGACTCTTAAATTAGGTAAAGCTAATGTTCCCTTAATAGTTACCAACCATACGTATGATGTTGTGGGTGCTTACATGCCTACAAAGGAGATGGGTGGTGGCAGTGGACTTAAATATGCTGCTTCTACTATTGTTTTCTTAAGCAAGTCTAAAGAGAAGGATGGTAAGGAAGTTATTGGTAACATCATTAAATGTGAGACCAAGAAGTCTAGGTTCACCAAGGAGAATGCCAAAGTATCCACGAGATTATTCTTCGATGAACGAGGACTGGACACCTATTACGGACTCCTCGAACTGGGAGAAAAATATGGAGTCTTTGAGAAGGCTGGAAACCGCTACCAGATTGGAGAGAAGAAAGTGTATCCAAAGAACATTCTTGAAAATCCTGAGGAGTATTTCACCCCAGAAGTACTTCAAGCGTTAGATGAATGTGCACAGAAGGAGTTTGGGTATGGACATTAAACACTATATACGTGTTTATGAGAACGTACTCGATCCCAACCTGTGTAGAAACATAATCAACCTTTATAAAAAGGAAAAGGAAGCAGTTGAACGTTGGGATAATGAAGGTAGACCTTCATTTAACATGGTTAACATCACTCTAGAGGCAGAGAGACCAGAACATGAGGCTAATATAGAGTGGACAAAGGTACATAACCAACTGTTACTTGCTATTAAGTCCTACTCCGAACAATACATGATTGATGTAGGATGTAGGCAACACTGGCCACCTAAGAATACCTTAGAACAAGTTAGATTAAAACATTATGCGCCAAACAATCACGATAGATTTGATTATCACGTCGATGTGGGTGATCATGATTCTTCTCGCAGATTCCTCGTCTTATTCTTCTATCTCAACGATGTTGAAGAGGGTGGCGAGACGGAATTTCAGGACATAGATTACCGTGTCAAACCTAAGCAAGGTAGCTTGCTTGTATTCCCACCAATGTGGATGTTTCCCCATGCAGGATTGAAACCTGTGAGTGAGGACAAGTATATTATTGGAACCTATTTACATTACACATGATACATCATATAGTTCTCAGTAAACTCATCTCGGATGACTCTTACTGTAGGAAGGTGTTGCCTTTTATTAAGGAAGAATACTTTGAGGAATTTAAGTACAAGGTAGTTTTTGATGAGGTAAGATCTTACATTGATAAATATGATGGGCTTCCTGAGTCTAGTGCTCTTCAGATAGAGGTTGAGAATAGAAAAGATGTTAATGAATCTGTTTTCAAAGAGATCGATGAACTCCTGTTAAACCTTGATGAGACTCAGTACAACGAAGATTGGTTATACGATAGCACTGAAAAGTGGTGCAAAGAAAGAGCGATATATCTAGCTCTCATGGAGTCAATCAAGATCGCTGATGATCAAGATAAGACTCGAACTAAAGATGCCATTCCATCCATCCTCTCGGATGCTATTGGAGTGTGCTTTGATGATCATGTAGGACACGATTACATTAAAGATGCCTCAGAACGATATGACTTCTATCACCGTAAGGAGGAGAAGATTCCCTTTGATTTGGAATACTTTAACAAAATTACCAAAGGTGGTCTCCCTAACAAAACTCTTAACATCGCGCTTGCTGGTACTGGTGTCGGCAAATCTTTATTCATGTGCCACATGGCTAGCTCCGTCTTGCTGCAAGGACGGAACGTTCTATACATTACAATGGAAATGGCAGAAGAAAAAATTGCAGAGCGAATTGATGCAAACCTCCTCGACGTCAACATACAAACCCTAAGTGATCCTATGTTCACTAAGCAGAGGTATCAAACTAAGATAAACGATCTGCGTAAGAAGACACAAGGACAGTTAGTAATCAAGGAATATCCCACGGCATCTGCACATGTGGGTCACTTTAAAGCACTCTTAAATGAACTGTCATTGAAGAAGGGATTCCACCCTGATATTATCTTCATTGATTACCTTAATATATGTGCGTCGTCTAGATATAAGGGAACTATCGTAAATAGTTACACTTATATTAAAGCAATTGCTGAAGAAATAAGGGGGCTTGCTGGTGAATTTAACGTACCTATCATGTCCGCTACTCAAACGACTCGTAGTGGGTTCGCTAGTAGTGACGTCGATCTCACTGATACCTCTGAGTCATTCGGTCTTCCCGCTACTGCTGACCTTATGTTTGCTCTTATCAGTACAGAAGAGTTGGAAGGTTTGAATCAGATTAAGGTAAAACAATTAAAGAATCGTTACAATGATCCTACAGCAAATAAAAGATTTGTTGTGGGTATTGACAGGAATAAGATGAGATTGTATGATGTAGCACAGGACCAGCAGTCCTTGGTTGATGCAAATAATACCGAGGAACAACCTGCTAAAAAACCATTCGCTGAATTAAAAGTATGACAGGTTCATTCGTAGACAACACACCAGGAGGTCAGGGCTTCAATGATGAAGTTGCCAAGAAGGCTGAAGAGATGAACTCCAGAACCCATGATCGTATTGATGGGATGTCTGATGAGGCACAGGAGATTGCTGATCAAACTTATAAGGATGCTGCTGATGTAGCAAATGATCCAAGGGTTAAAGCACCAGAGACAAAGAAGAAGATTAAAGAGAAGACAAAGAAGAGGAGAGCAAAGAAAGATCCCAATGAGAAATTACAAATCGATCTAGATAAGTATACTCAATTTGTTGACAAGACAACATCAAGACATTCACAAACAACTGCTGACTACAAAGAACGTATTGATGAGTTGATTGAAGCAGGGTGTAATGTTGCTAGGTTAGACACCGCTGCTAGTGGTCTTACTGCAGAAGCAGGTGAGTTTGCTGAGATCGTTAAGAAAATTAAGTTCCAAGGTAAACCATATGATGATGCGAACAAGGAACATCTACAGAAAGAATTGGGTGATATAATGTGGTATGCTGCCCAAGCATGCCTAGCATTAGGAGTTCGCTTGGATGAGGTGATTTACTTAAACACACTTAAGTTAGCAGCACGTTATCCTACAGGTGAGTTTACAGTGGAACACTCAGAACACCGTAAAAAAGGAGACATCTAATGCCTTATCTTATTTTTATCCCCCTAGGGATGGCAGTCTTTACATTATACATGAGATCTTATGACCCACACTGTAATTGATCGCATTTATGGTGCGATAATGAACTTCTTTATTAGTGATGATCCCAAGTGGGATCCTGACAAGGTAGTGTGTACCGTTGATGATACAGAAGTTGATTGTTTTGAGGACTCGTTAGAAGCACGGGGGTTTGTCTTCGATGAGGACAAGGACAGGTGGTTTCGCATTTGGTCTACCAAGACCCCTGCTGGCGAAGAGATCTGTTTAGAAGTATACAAACAAGTTGACGGCGAATGGAAGTCAATGATGTTTGGTAATGATGGTGACCTATTCTATGAGGAGGACGTTAATGGCACTAAGTGAACAAGTAGAATCATCTCTAAGAGATGCACAAGACGATTTACGTGAAGCACTAACCTTTGCAGCACGTACAGAGAAGCCATATATCAGTAAGCACATTGCTGATATGCTTCATAATATTGAAAATATTATTGATATCGTACCCTTACTGGAGGATATGAAAGTTGGATTTACCGATTGATGATGCTGAGTTGGACACTATTGTTACTCAGTTATGGAAGAGTCGGAAGAGTGAACAGAAAGTGGATCAACTATATGAGAAATTGATTACAGTAAAGAAAGTTAGAGATGAGTATCCAGGTGGGGCTTACAAAGCGATTCTAAGAGAGCGTGGTATGGTTATCTAAATAGAGGGTAGAGATACCCTCTTTTTTAATGGCTAATAAGGGTAACCAATTTGAGTGGGCAGCAATGCATTATGGTCTTGGACCTGTTGTGGGTAAGGAGACTGCTTTAGATTCCAAACAGTTAACTACTTGGAATGAATCTGTGCGTCAGATGCAGAGCATACCACAGGAGATTAAAACTGCTGCAGAAAATGTTATCCGAGATTTAACACCAGCAAACCTCAGTACAGCACAGTCATTTCATAAATCATTTAGGAAGTTGAGTGGTGGTACGGAACCAAAGACTGATATTATTTTTCTTAGGAACGGTCTTAAGCATCGATGTAGTATGAAATGGGGTAACTCATTTCAATTGAGTAGTGCTGGTATTGATAAGAGTGTTACATTTCTTGAACAGGTCTTTAGAAGGACAGCATTAGAGTATGGTACAAAGTCAGATACAGAAACCTTGGGGTTCCTTCAGGCAGTTATAGAACAGATCAATAACAAGTTTGAGAATAATACTGGTACCATCACTGCTGCTGAGGCAGATCGTTTAATGTCTGACGTAACCAGGGCAGGTGGACTTAACTATGAACTACAATCCATCTTAGGAACCAGAAAGAACCCACAGGTAGGTGGGATCTATGAGAAATTTAAGTATGAACTGACTAAAGAATGCTTGACAGGTGAAATTCAGTTTGGATCTGGTAATGAAAAGTGTGCCACACATATGTTTACTGAAACTGGTGTCAGACCAATAGATGACACTGTTATACGACAGGTCATGTCAGTAGCAGGTGTGCGTATCTCAAAGAAAGGACGTGGAAGAGCAGCAGGAGGACTCCGCATGAATCAGATTACCATTCGGTACGAAGTGTGATATAATAAGAGCATGGCAAAGAACACTCACCTAGAACACCTAGAAGATGACATCTTTAATAATGGATATCCTGGAGCACAGAATGCTATAGGTTTTCTGGAATCTCTTAGGGATATGTTGACCACTGGTCATGGTGGTAGTGACGTTAAGGTTACTACTAAATGGGATGGTGCTCCTGCTATAGTATGTGGTCGTCTTGATGGAAGATTTTTCGTAGGCACCAAATCTGTATTTAATAAGACTCAACCAAAGATATGTTTTGATGAAGAGTTTATTGATCTTCATTATCCTGGTGGTCTTAATAGCATTTTAAAGACATGTCTTAGAGAGTTATCAGCACTACCTATTGAAGGTGTACTTCAAGGGGATCTTTTATACACCAAGAAACCATCCAAGGTTATGATGTGTGGTGTAGCATGTTATAAGTTCAAACCTAATACAATTACATATTGTATAGAAGAAGACACAGAACTTGGAAGCAAGGTTGCTGCTAGTGATATTGGTATAGTATTTCACACAGCATATAATGGTATTCAAGGTGGTGCATCCTTCGGTGTCGATGTATCAAAATTGCAAGGGGTACCAAAGATTGCAGTATTTTCTGCTGAGTTTACTAATGTTAGTGGTAAAGCAAACTTAACTTCTACAGAGAAGTCAAGGTTCAATAATATTCTAACTAAAGCTAAGCGTGAACTGGGAGTTGGAAAGCATTTCTTGAATCAGATAGGTGGTGGTACCAAACCAATGGAATACTCCGCTGTATTCAAGACTTATTTCAATACTCTTGTCAAGAAGGGTAGTATCCCTACAAGTTCACAGACTATGACTGCAGGGTATATTAAGTTCTTATCTGACAGATATGATAAGGAGATTGACAAGAAGAAAACTGAGAAGTCGCGCAAGGATTGGGCGAAGAAAAAAGATGACGCTATAAAATACCTAAATATTAACAAGAACGTAATCTATTCTGCGCTTTCTGGTTATAAAAGTCTCATGACTGCTAAGGAGCAGATCATTAAAAGACTGAATAAGATCGAAGGTGTGGGAACGTTTATTGAAGATGAGACGGGGTACCGTGTCACTGCACCTGAGGGTTTTGTGGCTATTAAAGACGGTACTGCGCTAAAGTTAGTAGATAGACTTGAGTTCTCACGTGCTAACTTCACTGTTGCTAAGGACTGGAATTAAATGAAATTCATAGAATTTTTAAAAGAAGCAACCGACGCTGCTAAGAAGAAGAGCACAGCTAAATCCCAACAACCTGAGGATAAGCATGTCGCAATTACTTTTGGTCGTTTTAATCCTCCTCATGCTGGACATGGAAAACTCCTTGATACAGTTAAGGCGCATGGTGGGGACAGTGGTAACTATCGTATCTACCCTTCTAGAACGCAGGAGCATAAGAAGAACCCTTTGAGTGCTAATGAGAAGGTAGGGTACATGCGTAAGATGTTTAAGCAACATGAGAAGGCAATCCAGAACAACGAAGCACATAAAAACATCTTTGATATAATGCGTGACCTAAATGATGAAGGTCATGAGCACGTCACCATGGTAGTTGGTGATGACAGAGTAAAAGAATTTGATAAACTACTACAGAAATACAATGGATTACACTATGATTTCAAGAGTATCAGTGTTAAGTCTGCTGGTCAAAGGAATCCAGATAGTGATGATCCTATAGAAAAACTATCTGCTTCTCAACAACGTAAGCATGCTCAGGGTGATGACCATGATAATTTCCATGCTGGTTCTGGTACCATGAGCAAGAAGGATAGTGCTGCACTTATGGCAGCAGTTAAGGCAGGGATGACTCCGCCTCCTAAAGAGAAGAAGAATGCTAAGAAGAAGGAGTCAGTTCATGAAATGAAACTATGGGAGTATGCTCCTAAGTTAGACTTCACAGAATTTAGAGAGCAGTATGTTCTCAATAGGATATTCCAAGTTGGAACCATGGTTGAACACATGGACTCAGGTATTAGAGGAGTCATTGTGCATCGTGGACCTAACTATGCAATCTTTAAAGACACCCAGTTTGGGGATGAATTTAGATGTTGGTTACAGCATATACAAGAGGTAGCAGTGACCAGACCTACGGGATTAGATATGTCAAATGACCAGTCTAACTACTCAGCAGACAATGGTAGTGGAAATGATTGGAAGGTTGGAACTGATACATATAGACAGGCTGTTCAGCAAATGACACCTGGACAGGAGGTGAAAAAGTTCTCAGAATTCAACGTGAAGAACAATAAAAAACTAAATAATACTAAGACCAAAGCTAACGTGTAGTAATGTCTAATGATATAAAGGTCGCTGCAGCCCTCATGGGCTACTCTTTTTCCGACCAACAAACTATAATGAAGCATGTCCGTGAAGGGTCAAAACCTGAGGGTAAAAGACTCGAAAAAGGATATGATAATGTACTTGCTGTTAAGGATTTAAAGGAAGGATATGCAGGGTTTCCAGTAGAGAGAACTGCTATCGATAAGAATAAATCTGATGACAGAAATGTAGGTCGGGTGGTCCAAGCAGGTGGTACACAACTACTTGTAACAGGACGCAAGGCAGATGGACGCTACACAGTTATAAACAAGGATGGCAGTAAGACTGCCAAGAGTCCTGAAGATCTTAATCTTATTGTCAAAGATAGTTTTGATCTGGACTCATACTTTGATTGGAACTCATCTGATTTAGATGAGTATTCTTTTGAAGATCTTGAAGAAATGGCAGAGGAAATACTATCTGAATTGAATGAAGAAGGTCTCTTAGAGGAAGCTTTGGAAGCAATTGATGGTATCTGTCTCCTCAATGAGGCACCAGGATTTGAGCATATTGCTACTGGTGCACCACGTAAGAAGGAGAGTCCTAAACCTGCACCTAAGCCACAGGTGTCTCGTAAAGAGAAAGTAAAAGCAGCAGTCAAGAGTGCTGCATCTACTGCAGGTCGTGCCGTTGGAACCGCTGCTGGTAAGGCAGTTAATACTGGTGAGAAAGTTGGTAGTGCTGTTAAGAGTGCTGCTAAGGGTGCTGGTAAGACTGTTAAGAAGGTTGCTCGTGGTGCTGGTGAGGTTGCAGGTAGTGCTGCTGGTGGGTTTGCCGCTGGTTATAAGGCTGCTCGCAATGCTAAATATGATACCAAGAAGGACACGGGTGCCAAGCAAAGACCAAGTAAACCTAGTACTTGGGGTAATAAGAGCAGCGATAATAAGTCCCCTGTGTCAGACAAGGGAGTGGCATCTAGGAAATCAAACAAACCAAACACATATGATAAAGTTAAGTCTGGTTTGAAAAAAGCCATTGGTGCTGGTGCTAGAGCTGTAGCACGTGGTGCTCGTGGGGTTGCACGTCGTATGTCCGAAGGGTATAGTTGGCGTGAACACATATCTGTGGAGGTAGGCAAGTGAGTGAAGAGAACACAGCAAAACTGAAACAGACCAAGAAGAAATTGAGGGGTGGGAATAACGTTGTTATCAATCCAAAAAAGGAAGATCTCATGCAAGAAAAATTAAACCCCGCTGTCGCTGGAGTGCGAGAGGGTGTGTCAAGACTGCGTATGGAAGCACTTGATAACCTGAAAGCCAAGAGAAATGAACAGCCCATAGCGGAAGGTACACACAATGCAGGTCCATCTCAACCAGAAGAAGTAGAGGAATCTGTAGAATCAAAGTCAGATGATGAGAGTGTTGTAGAGAAGCAGAAAGAACTAGCAGAACGTCTTAAGCTTCGTATGATGCAACAGATGACAGAAGACCATGATAGAAAGTATCGTGGCATCTTTATAGATATTGCTGATCCTAAGAACTAATGGACTACTTTTCAGAACGGATGGAGACCGACTCTGAACTGTTCAAGAAAAAACTTGCACTAGTTAAAGCAAAGAAGGGTCGTAAGTCTTCAGATTATAGAAAATTGGTTGGAAGAGATAAGGGTGACGCTCCTATTAAGGACAAGCGTGGCGTCCGTGCTTACCATAAAGGCAAGTGGGGATTCATGAAGGATAGAAAATTCACCGCTGATTAGGTGGATATATAGGGTAGACTTTACCTTATACTATGACTGACTTATCATTAGATGCCTCACAGGAGACACGTATCACTGTGATGCAATTAAAAATTGAGAGATTGGAAGAAAAACAAGAAGAGCTAAGAGAAAGATTAAAAGTTGTAGAGAAATGGGTGATAGGTGCAGCAGCAGTATTGGCTGCTGGTACTACAGTCATAGGATTCGCTACAAATATCTCTAAAGCCTATCTTTAATAAATAAATACAGGAATACTCACACTGTCTGGAGATTACAATGGCTGTCCATGGAAAAATAGATGCCGCAGCGTTTAGTAATAATATTAGTGTCACAAATGGTGATGCAACTGTTACTAAGAACGCAGGCGATACAGTAGTTGTAGGTGACGTGCTAGAGATCAGTAGTGTTAACTACATCGTCAAGCAAGTAACCAGTACTACTGCAATAGAACTGCATAAGAATTATGCGGGAAGCACTGCAACGGTTTCTGCTGCAAGTGTAATTCGACGCACACCACCAAAGGCGGTTGCTGAGTATGTTATCAAAGGTGGAGATAGTAATTCCTATTCACTAGTATTTGTTGACACAACTGAGGACAGCATTGCGTCTAACAAAACTCGTGGTATTTCTGGTCCTGGTTGGTGGTTGTATAGAACATATACTTCACACAACGGTGACGAGAAGCATAAGGCAGAGTGTTTAGTACCCCTCAAGGTTGCTGTTGGTACAGCAGGTGACCAAGCAGACGAGACAGTTGTTGCTGACGTACTTGAAACTATTACAGTCGGTACACAACCTGCGAACTCCACATCATCTAGTGGTGCTGGAACATTCGTTGCTGCATTCTCAGTGGATCAGTCTGGTACTAAGGTTTACAAGTGGCAACGTCAGACAGCAAGTGCTACTACCCGTTGGGTAGACATTAAGGCTGACCTTGATGCTGGTATCACATACGCAGACTTCACTACAGCAACACTTGCTTATAGTAGTCTAGGTGGTACAACACTAAACGGTTACAAGTATCGTTGCGTACTCAACACCAGTAAGGGTGCTGAGACTAAATACACCAACGGAGCTGCAACATTGACCTTCGGTAGCTAAAACTGAACCTTTTATATAATGTATTTTGATGAATTAACTGAACACAATCATATACTCTTTGCCATAAAACATTACGAGAACCCTCAGTCGGTAACCGTTGATGATTTTATGGAGGACATGAAGAAGTTCAAATATCTCAAGAGATTATTCAAGAGATATTTGAACTCTAATGTTCTTAGGACTAATCTAATTCTTAACCACCTTATAATTCTCTTTAATGTATTTGGTGAGGGTACTATACCTTTACTCATGTACAAACTAGAGCGAGAGTACTGGTCTATACTAAAGACCTTCCTCATCTATCTCAATAGATATGATGAAGCTCTCATGATGATGCTTAAGGATGTTGATATAGATGATGATGTAAAAGATATCCTAGACCAATTGTGATTAACGAAGACGCACCAACTATGTCTGCAGGTACAGGTGGATTCTCTGGATCCGCTAATGCCAATGGTCCTGTTGCGGGATTCGATCCATTGTTAGGTTCCAATCGTGAGAAGAAGCCTAAGTTGACACAAAGAAAGCCTAAAAAGAGAAAGTATACTTGCAAGGAAGGCACACAGTATACACAGGAGAAACAGAAAGCAAACTACTTACCGTTTAAAGTTTGTTATGATGGTGCTCAGGAGTACGTGCTGTATGGAAGATCAGAAGCAGAGATTAGAATACAGTTGAAAAAGATATACAGACCTGAGAACTTTAAAAAGATTTATATAAAGAGGTTATGGCCAGCACAGGTAATCAAGTTTTATTGGGATAAAAGACAACAAGCATTACAGGACCAGTGACCGACGTTAATACTGCTATAATAGAAAGATTAGAAAAAGTTGTCCAAACTCTTCAAGATAATTCTATGAAGATGGGACAACTTCTTGCTGTGCATAACGAAAAGCTTGACAAGCAGGATAGGATTGATGCTGTCTTGTTTGAGAAGGTGGAGTCAGTCCACCGTGAGGTAAACCGTAGAGCAGAGGAGATAAAGAAGGGTTGTGAAAGAGACATCAGAAAGGTTGATGACCGTCTTCAGGTCATGGAGAAGAAGATGTGGTCTATTTGTGGTGCTCTTGCTATTATATCTTTCATCGTTAGTCCAGTCGGACAAGCGGTCATAAAGAACTTGACGAACTCACCCCCACGTGATAGCATTAGGTCACTCCAACAACAGGTAGCATGGACTTCGTTGACGACAAGTACATCCGATACCTCAGTGGACGCTTAGATAAATTTAAGAACGTAAAATCAGGTTTATACAACTTCCGTTGTCCTTACTGTGGTGACAGTCAAAAGCACCGCAATAAAGCACGGGGTTATTTTTTTCTTAAGGGTAATGAATATATCTACAAGTGTCATAACTGTGGTGTAGGGAGGACTGTTGGTAACTTCTTAAAGGATCAGGCATACGATCTCTATGATGAGTATGTGATGGAGAAATATCGTAATGGAACCACTGGTAAAGGGCATAGAACTGCTGAACCCAAGTGGCATAGTAGTAAGCCCTCGTTTGCTCAAAAGGTTTATGATTTGGAATCTATTTCTTCTCTAAATAGAGAACATCCAGCAAGAAAATTCTTAGAGAATCGTAAGATTCCTGAGGATAAACTCTCATCTCTCTACTATGCAGACAAGTTCAAACGGTGGGTAAATAGCAAGAAACCAGACGCCTTTACTAGTCTGCAGAATGATCAACCAAGAGTTATCATTCCGCTGATAGATGAGAAGGGTGAATGGTTTGGTATACAGGGACGTTCATTAGCACCCAAGTCTAAGATGCGTTATATAACTATCCTATTTGATGAGGATAGAACCAAACTCTATGGACTTGATAAGGTGAAGACAGATGAAACGATCTATATCGTCGAAGGACCACTCGACTCGCTCTTCCTTAACAACTGTGTTGCTATGGCTGGCTCCGATGTTAATATTCGGACGCTTGGTTGGAGCGATTATATTTACGTTTATGATAATGAACCACGCAATAGAGAAATCTGTACCCGAATCTCAAAGTCAATTGACAGAGGAGATAAGGTAGTCATTTTTCCGAAAGCAATCAGAGAGAAAGATATAAATGACATGCACATGGCTGGACATGATGTGCAGAGTATGGTAGAGTCCAATACATACAAAGGGCTTGAAGCACAACTTAAATTTAACGACTGGAAAAAAGTATGAGCAACGGAATCACGGTTGTAAAACGCAACGGCGAGGTAGAAAGTTTGAACCTCGAAAAGATTCATAAGATGGTGGAGTTCGCTTGCAGGGATCTTGCAGGTGTATCCGAATCACAAGTAGAAATGAATGCTAATCTGCAATTGTTTGATGGCATTCAGACAAATGATATTCAAGAAATACTGATCAAGTCTTCTAATGATCTGATCACATTGGACAACCCTAACTACCAGTACGTAGCAGCGAGACTACTGTTGTTTGGGTTACGTAAGTCCGTTTATGGTGTACATCCAGACGTTAGACCAGATTTAGTATCGCATATTAATAATTGTATACGGCATGGTGTCTATGATCCTTCTATCCTACTCAAGTATACTGAGGAAGAACTGAATGAGATAGATTCATTCATTGATCACGACCGTGATTACTTGTTTACGTATGCTGGATTACGTCAGGTAGCAGATAAATATCTAGTACAGGACAGGAGTACTTCACGTAGGTACGAAACACCACAATTTATGTACATCATGATTGCGGCTACTCTATTTCAGGAGTATAATCCAGTCCATCGACTATCTTATGTACGTAAATACTATGACGCAATCAGCAAACACAGAATCAACATCCCAACACCAGTCATGGCAGGAGTTAGGACCCCTCTTCGTCAATACGCATCTTGTGTTTTGGTTGATA
>MDTE01063522.1_pt1 | contig 17196 bp, 12 predicted proteins | sample 811231 | NCBI WGS metagenome assembly MDTE01 (sample SAMN05326651, study PRJNA326480) | marine metagenome | isolation source: seawater | place: Indian Ocean: Red Sea | collected 2010
CGGCCTGCCATGATAAACCGCTCCAAGCCTGAAGCCGCCCGCGATGTAGATCTTGGATATAAGTCGCCCATTCAACTTGTTGAATCTCAATCTCTATTCCTAAATTTTGTCGCCACATGTCGGCTACTACTTCTGTTGTCAGGCCCGGTGAGCCCCCGGTACCTGGAACAGTCAAAACGATTCTCGGACGTTCAGCTGAATTCCCATAGGCGGATTGAGCCAAAAGATCCTTTGCAAGTACAGGGTCAAATTCCAAACCTTGTATATCTGCTGAATAACCTGGAAACCCTGGAGGTATGATGCCGTAAGCTGGCTTTACAAGGTTTGAGAACACTTGATCGGCGATTAGTTGTTTATTGACAGCATGGTTGAGAGCGCGACGGAAATTCGCATCGTCGAATGGGGGCTTATTGATGTTAAATCCAACATATGAAACAGCAAAATTGGGTGGAACTTCGACAAGGTCTTTATTTAAGTCTTCGTTAGGATCCTCTACACGTTCAAGGTCGGCTAGACCGACACCAGTAACATCAATCTCATCATTCTCGTACATCGCCATAGCAACACCGCCAGCTAAATTGAAGACTACTTCGTCAAGATAAGCTGGTTGATCCCAGAAATTTTCATTACGGGCGAGTCTTATTCGTTGACCAATTCGGTACTCTTTCAAGGTAAAGGGCCCCGTACTCACTGGCTTATCTACCCAATCACGACCCATAGATTCAACGTTGTCTCTGTTAAGTACGAATGCGGTTGGATAAGTTAGTTTCGCTATGAAATAGGCCTTTGGTGCGTCGATTTTCAACCGCAGTGTTCTCTCATCGATTACTTCAATCCCTTGAGCAGTTGTCGCTGTACCCTCAACAATTTCTTTTATACCTACGATGTCGCCAAGGAATTCTTCTGCCACGGTCGAGGCTGTATCAGGATGCGCAGCCCGCTCGAAAGACCATTTGAAGTCTTGAGCAGTAACTGGATCTCCGTTAGAGAATTTCAGACCATTCCGCAACTTAAATTCGTACACCGTGCCGTCTGCAAGTACTGACCAAGATTCAGCAAGATCTGGCTCAAATGGATTAGACGGATCGGTTCCAAGCCGTACAAGTCCAGAGAACACTTCGATCACAATTCCATAGGAGGTACCGTCGGTGACTAGATGTGGATCTAAAGTTGGAGGGTCACTCCACAACGTGTTAAATACTCCGCCCTGTTTTGGGGCATCACTGTCAGATACCGAATTATTGGCTTTAAGATCTGGTGCGATTGCTGGCTGCGTCGAACGAGCAGCTGGTGGTGTCGAAGTAGGTGGAGGAGATTCACTAGAGGCAGTTTCCGAATCGCTACTGCAGCCGACGACTGCAATCAGCATAAGGCTTATGGCAGCCGTAAAAAACGTTCTTCTCATAGAATTTGATCTTAATTTCAACTTATTTAATCCTCTATGGGCAAGCCTTAGACTGATTTTGAGCTAAGAAAAGTGAGCGCTTGTTCCTCATTTATTTCACAGACCATGTTTATATCGTAAATATTTCCACGACAATTAATCCAAAGATTGCAAATGTGATATTTCATCAATCAGACTCCCCTGATGAAGACACAGATTCGACCTGTGAGCGTAAATATGACTTCAATAATTCATCTAAATCACCATCGAGTACAGCTTGCGCATCACCGGTCTGATAATCCGTCCGATGGTCTTTTACCATCTGGTATGGGTGCTGAACGTAACTTCTAACTTGTCTTCCAAATTCTGCTGAAACGTGCTCGCCTTTAAGAGCTGCCCGTTCTTTGGCCTTTTTTTGCATGTCTAGATCTACCAGTCGTGCAAGTAAAATTCTCATAGCAACTTCGCGGTTTTGAGCTTGCGACCTTTCATTTTGCACGGCTACTACGATATTTGTAGGTAAATGTGTTATTCGAATAGCAGTGGAGTTTTTCTGGACATTCTGGCCACCGTTTCCGCTCGCACGGAACACATCTATTCTTAAATCGTCCGAATTGATTTTTACATCTTCAGACTTGTCAGCTTCGGGCAGAGCTTCTACAAGCGCAAAACTTGTGTGTCGTCTATGATCAGCATCGAATGGTGAGAGTCTTACGAGGCGATGGACTCCGCGTTCGGATTTTAAGTAGCCATAAGCATATTTACCATCAATCTTTATAGTTGCGCTTTTTATTCCTGCTTCATCACCAGGCATCTGATCGAGCAGTTCCGCATCAAAACCACGCTGTTCAGCCCACCGTGTATACATCCGTACTAGCATTTCAGCCCAATCTTGAGCATCCACACCGCCTGCCCCTTGCTTTACATAAAGAATCGCCGGCCGTGAATCGTATTCTCCGCTAAGTTGTAATTCGAACTCTAAAGACTCAACTGTTTTCGAAATCTGATTTAGATCTGTAGAAAGTTGTCCGATTAACGTCTCATCTTTCTCTTCTGCAGCAAGAATTAAAAGCTCTTCTATGCTTGTAATATCACTTGAAAGATTCGTCCATGTTTCCATTTCGCTGCGAATCGCGGAAAGTTTTCGCATGTGCGTTTGAGCATAGTCAGAATTGTCCCAGAAATCTGGTTCGGAGGCTTCTTTTTCTAAAGTTTCGACGCTACGTTCGAGCTCAGCGAGGTCAAAGTCGCCTCACGATCTCTCCGACACGCAAGCGCAGCTCTTTAGCTTCGGCAAGAAGAGTTTTCGTGTTGGAGGTAATTGTTTCGCTATTTGCCATTGGTAACACGTACTGTTGAGTCAGTGGCGACCGGTTGATATGCGTTGTAAAAAGTACAGCGGACCCCATCACCGTAGCTACCCAAATTATAACAATCTAGTTGCTTTTATTACTCGGTATATATATGAGTATATTGGACAATATTGAGTCCATTACGATTGCGCGAATGTTATCTTTGGAACATCGGGGCGTGGCGCAGTCCGGTAGCGCACTGCACTGGGGGTGCAGAGGCCACAGGTTCAAATCCTGTCGCCCCGACCATATTTTACAACTGATTTTGATGGAGCCTAAATTATTTACTGCTGAAGCTCTACCTACCTTTTCAAACTAAAGCCTGTGACGATCGGACGGGTTTTTTTATGGAGAGAAAAACTGTGGCCGCAGCAATAAGCAGTCCAGATCCTATCCAAAGAACAATCTCGTAAGAGCCTGTCACATCTTTTACCCAACCCGCGGCAACAGGCATTGAAAATAATGCCAAGTTATATATTGGTGATAGTAGTCCACGAATCGTGGCGAACCTTTTACGACCGAAGCAATCGCCCACAAGTGCCCAATTCAGTCCAGATCCAATCTCTGTCCCAGAAAAAAGGAGCATAGCAGCGAAAATTGGCCATGTGCCATCGACAACATTAAGTAGCATAAGAGAAATGGCAGCTGATATGTAGCAACCTGCGAGCATCACTGGTCTACCGATTCGGTCACTTAGCCATCCAAACACAAGAATCAAGGGAACTGAAAAAAGAGCCAACAGGCCAATCAGATTCGCGCTCATCTGTTGTGTCTCACCTTTCCACACAAGTATCGGTACGAAATGAACAAAAATCGTCCCGTGAACTGACATCCTTAATACGGTGCCGAGGGCGAGTGTCCAAAATGCACGCGTTCGAATAGCTTCTTTTGCGGTCCAGTCATCGTCGCTATCAGCTATCTGATTGTTAGGTAAATCTTTGTTATCGACAATAGCTTTGTCTGAGTTGATTTTTTTTATAGGATCTCCATCAGGGCCTACCCCAATAGATTCTGGCGAGCGTTTGAACACTACTCCCATAGGCGCTATAAATAGGATCATTCCGACGCCAACCCATATCGCAGTAGTCTCCCATCCAAACCGCAAAATCGATATAGATAGCAACGGAACCATAAATGCGCCACCAAGTCTGAATGCAGCGCTGTTGATTGACATGACCATACCGCGACGACGAGAGAACCATGTATTAAGCGCAGTCGTAGACGCTTGCATAAAGCCCGTCGTCGATCCTAATGAAACGACAAAAACATAAATTAACAGGAATGATATAAAGGTGCTTGTTTGAGACAGTAGGATGTATCCGACGCCGGTTGCTATTGTCCCTGCAATGAGCAGCCGTCTAACACCGTATTTATCCAGTAGCCAACCAGTGATTGGTCCTACCAAACCGTTTTCAACGCGTGAGAGAGCGAATGGCATCGCTGTCTGTGCTGTCGAAAGGCCAAGACTCTGCGATATAGGAATAAAAAAAACGGTGAAACCTTGCCAATGGACTGATCCACCAAAACCATTGATTGCTGCCGATGCACCTACGATGTTCCAGCCATAAAAACGTTTTTTTTTCGCTGGTTTTGAATCTTGTTTCTCAGTTGTATTTCCGATGCTTGGCAAACTCAATGAACCCTATTTCTGTTATTTCTGTTTGATTTTGCTAGGCGGTCGTACATCACGATATTCACAGTCATTCCTAGATTTAGTGACATTGTTGTTGGGATCTTCACGACGTAATCGCATTTCGCCAAGATTTTATCGCTGACAGATCCGTTCTCTGGTCCAAAGATGTAACAGGCCCGTTCAGGATGTGCAAAAGTCGTCAAATCTAAGGCTTCATCGGTTATTTCAACAGCAACTGACTTACAGTCGTGTGGTAACGCTCCAAAAATATCCCTTACTTCCAATATTGGCACATGCCTGTATGCTCGTCCTGGGTCAGTAGAAAGTTTGCGGACGTTGATCGCTGGATCCTTGTCCCCAAGTATCACCATTCGAGCTGAGAAACCTAGTGCAGCCCGAAGCGAATGCCCTACATTAACTCCGTCTTTTGGCCGGTCTAAAGCGATACAGGCAAACCCGCGATGCTTTAATGTCGATTTTCGTTTCACATGGCGTTCGAGTTGGCGTTTAGGGCGTGTTGTGTACTCAGAATTCAATTTAATCTAACAATATCTTTTGGTTCGCGTTGATGCCAATCTGTAAGTTGTTCATAAGCGTACCCTGTCCTCAAAACAGTGACATCATCAAAAGGGTGACCTGTAATCATCATCCCAACTGGCATGCAGTCTTTTGTAAACCCACAGGGAATATTGTGAGAAGGTTGGCCGGTCACATTAAAAATACTTGTAAATATTGGAAGTTCACTTCCTCCTACTTGATTGCCAGAAGATAACGTACATTCCTTAATTGTTGGTGCCTGAATTGGCACCGTTGGTGTAAGTAGAACATCTATGTCTTTAATTACCTGAGCTACCTGCTGGTTAAACCATTCCCGGGCTTGTTTCGCACGGATGTAATCATCTGCTGGTGCGTTGGAACCCGATTGAATACGATGGCGCACCTCAGGGGTGTAAAGATCAGGACTACGTGCCAGCATTTCAGCGTGAACTGAAACCGCTTCAGGGACCATAACACCTAGATTTATTTCGCGCCCTTTTGATATCCAAGGCATATGAAGTTCGACGATTTCTGCACCGTTATCAGCAAACAGATTAATGGCTGCTTTTACTTTCTTCAGAATCTCATCGTCAACAAATTCATCGAAGAAATAATCAACTGGGACACCGATTTTTAGACCGCGTATACCGCTGTCAATTTGACTAGTGAAATCTGGTTTTTTCTCAGATGATGAAGATGGGTCTATTAGATCCTTATCGGCAACTGCGTTCATTATAAATGCGCAATCTTCTGTTGTCCGTGCCATCGGACCAACATGATCCATACTCCAAGACAGATCTAGTACTCCATCCCTAGGTATACGCCCATAAGTGGGTTTGAAGCCTGCTATCCCGCACAGTGCTGATGGCATCCGAATCGAACCTCCGGTATCCGTACCTATAGCTAGCGGAATCATTCCTGACGCTACTGCCGCCGCCGACCCTGAGCTCGAGCCTGCAGTCACCCTTGATGTGTCCCAAGGATTTTTTACATTGCCGGTATTTGGGTTGAGCCCAGTCGTGCCAAAAGCGAACTCAACTAGGTTCAGTTTGCCAATTGGTATAGCTCCGGCAGACCTTAGACGACTAACGATCGTAGCATCGCGCTTAGCGATATTTTCAGTTAATAGCCTAGATCCACCTGTGGTACGAGTGCCTGATACATCAACTAGATCTTTAAATCCAATTGGAATTCCATGTAATGGACCACGGTATTTTCCGTGGAAAATCTCTTCTTCTGCTAGTTTGGCATTCGTTATTGCTGCATCTGTCCATACGTCTAGGAATGCATTGAGGGTTGGCTGAAGTGCCGCAATACGATCAATACAAGTATTTATTAGTTCAACTGGCGACAGTTCCTGAGCTTTGATAAGAACTGCGAGTTGGCTTGTGGATTTAAATTCAATGCCCATGTGGATAAGGATCTGACTTCAGATTTTGATATTCCGTTTACTCTTGACAACCAAATTTGTTGGGAGAAAAAAATCGGTTGGCTCACACCACGCCAGATCTATTTCACGAATCCAATCATAGGCTGGATTTAAAACTTTGGTAAATTCGGCGAGTACGATCTCGTGATGTCGGTATATGAATGAACGATTTTCAGGTGCCGATTGAATAAATTCTTTCCCTTATTTTCTTCAGCTACTAAAGCTGATTACTCTTAAGAAAATAAAATTAGTTTTTCAGGTATATGGCAGTATAGACCTGAATCGTGCCTGTCGTGCTAGTCTGATTTTTCAATGAAAATCACAGACATACTCACATCACTAGTTTCCAGCGCACTTGAATCGACGCAATCAAGTGGTTCGCTGCCTCCAGCTGGCGATTTTGAGATAAAAATAGAACGTCCAAAACTGGCCGATCATGGTGATTTCAGCACAAGCTTACCTCTTGCGCTTGCTCGCACGATGCGAATGCCACCCATTCAAATCGCTGAGGCTATTTCAACTGCAATCCCAGAAAACGAAATGATTGGCATGGTCGAACCGGCCGCACCGGGATTTGTAAACTTCACGCTTTCAACTAGTTGGTTGCAGTCCCAGGTAGGTGTCGTTAGAAAAGCCGGAACTAGTTTTGGATCGAATAACACCGGATCCGGGCAACGTGTCCAAATCGAGTTTGTCAGTGTAAATCCTACAGGCCCACTGCATGTTGGTCATGCGCGCGGTGCTGTAATCGGCAGTAGTCTTGCAAATGTCCTTGAAGCAAATGGATATGCGGTTCAGCGAGAGTATTACGTAAATGATGCAGGTAATCAGATGCGTGTTTTTTATGACACGCTTTACTCGAGATATATGCAGGCTGCAGGCAATGACACGCCTCTCCCTGACCCGTCTTATCCAGGGGAATATTTGAAAGACCTTGCCAAAGACCTTTTTCACGATATGGGTGAATCGGTTCTAGCAAAAGGAAAAGTAGATGCGATCGTAGAGCTAGCGCCAGAATCACTTAGGCGCACACTTGCTGAAATTCGTAATGTACTTCTTAAATTGAATGTTACCTACGACAATTGGTTTCATGAAAGTACCCTTATTTCTTCTGGTAGATTCTATGAAGTGCTTGATCTGCTTGAAAACGCTAACCTTGTTTTCGAGCGTGACGGTGCAAAGTGGTTCGCAGCAACAAAACTCGGTCTTGAAGAAGACATAGTTGTTATACGAAGTGAAGAAGGTGGACCGACCTACTTTGGAACTGACATTGCGTATCACCATGAAAAGTTTATTTCGAGAAAATTTGATCGTGTAATTAACGTTTGGGGTGCTGACCATCATGGGCATGTAGCACGAATTAAAGCACTATTAAAGGCTTTAGAAGTTGATCCAAATCGTTTGACGATAATTTTGAACCAGATCGTAAATTTCTCTAACGGTGGGGAGTCACTCAAGTTTAGTAAAAGAAATAATGTGCTGGTTACGGTGGAAGAATTAATAAAAGAGGTTGGAACAGATGCATGCCGATTCACATTCCTTAGCCGGTCACCTGAATCACATATGGAGTTTGATTTAGGTCTTGCTAAGACTCAATCATCAGAGAATCCTGTTTACTACGTTCAATATGGACACGCACGCCTAGCTTCAATCTTGAGAACTGCAAATGAAAGAGGCATTTCGTTTAATGAAGCGGACCTAACTCTTCTAAGTCACCCGAGAGAATTGGAGTTGATACGTAAAATCATTGAACTGCCTGACGTTGTAGATCGGGCAGCAGAAAAGCTTGAACCACACCATCTACCGCATTACGCCATGGATCTATCGAGATCGCTACAACGATTTTACGAAGAGTGCCGTGTGATTTCGTCGGAAGTACCCGAGATAGAAATAACCAAAGCACGATTGCAGTTAGTAGAGGCGGCTAAGTACGCGTTAGGTCGGACACTTACGTTAATGGGAATGGACTCCCCAGAGCAAATGTAGTAGAACCGGTACTGGATACGACCTAGCTTGTTCTGTGTTGGTCGAGTCCGGAACTTTTATATCGCTTAATTCTATTCACGTATGAATTAGCAGCGCGTCTCATCAGTTCAGTATGACGCTGTTTTACGTTACCTAATGCTTTACCAGGAGTACCTCTTATAAGTGCATTATCTTCGTAAATTTTGTTTTCGTTGAGAACACTACCGGCAGCGACAAGTGAGTTTTTTCCAATCACAACCCCATCGTTTAGGGTGCAGTTGTTTCCAAGCAAGCTACCATTTCCGATCACTTTTGCGTGGCATATGACCCCATGACCGATTGTCACGTTGTCTCCAATTTCAGCATCAGCATCGGCATGAATAACTGAGTTGTCCTGAATGTTAGTGCCAGCACCAATCTTTATTTTGCCCGAATCGGCTCGGATGACCACTCCCGGCCAAATACTGGAGCGAGGACCTACTTCAATATCACCCACTAGATACGCAGTTTCCGATATGAATGCAGTAGGGTTGATAATTGGTGATTTTCCGTCAAGCGAACGAAGCATTAATATGGCCCCCCGGTCTAAATTTTTCTGTCATTCGATACTGGTAGTCAAGCTCAATTTTTTGGCAGGCGAGGGAAAGTTAGGTTGAGTGTCTGATTAATCGGTTTATTTGTTGTATCCCATTTCCATGTTTCCTTGGCTTTTACGTGATCTCCATCGCGTGTTCCAAGGTAGAACGAGATTTCACCATGCTCTAGGTCATCAACGCTCACAGGACTAAGAATCACCTGGATATACTCACCTTCTAATGTTCGAGATAAAGGCGACCCACCATGTATAAATTCTGCGTAAATGGTCTGCTCTGACGGTCCGGGTTTGCCATCCACTGTGAATTTACCGTCAAAGATCATAGGAAAACTTGGTGGCCCAGCAATCGGTGTGTAGTCATTTCGATCGTATGGAGTTGGTTGAATCTCTGATTCACAGCCAACTCCCACACCAATTAAAATTACCGAAATCGAAAAAGAAAGTATGAAACTCAATGGATGATTATGTATTTTCACCTGACGATATTACTTCCTTAGACTAACGGGTGACTTTTATGCCAAATCGTGGCACGTTCGTAGGCAGCCGCTATTCTTATTACGGCTGAATCACCAAACTGAGGACCTATGATCTGGAGCCCCACAGGTAGCCGGTCAGATTCTCCACAAGGTACTGAAATAGACGGTAGGCCAGCAATGTTTACAGGGATGGTGCATATATCGTTCATGTACATTCGGAATGGGTCGTTTATTTTTTCACCGATTTTGAAAGCAGTGCTTGGTGATGTTGGTGTTACAAGTGCATCGAATTGTTCGAATGCACTGCTGAATTCGCGGCGAATCAGTGTTCTGACCTGTTGAGCTTTTTTGTAGTAGGCATCGTAATAGCCAGCGGAGAGTGCATATGTACCCAAAAATATTCGTCGTTTAACTTCGTCACCAAAACCAGCACCACGCGCTTCTTGTGTTGCCTGAGCTGAAGTACTTGTGTCAAGAGCACCTAGTCCGTACTTGACCCCATCGTATCGAGAAAGATTCGCTGATGCCTCTGAAGGTGCGATGATGTAATAAACTGCTAGTGCATGGTCAGTCAGTGGCAAAGACGTTTCAATGATGTTGGCTCCAAGTTGTTCAAATGTGCTCAGAGACGTTTCGAATGCAGAGCGGACCCCTGATTCTATTCCGTCTACAAGGTATTCCTTCGGTACACCAATGTTCATTCCCGAAATACCTTTGTCGATGTCTCGGCCGAAATCATCGAATGGTGCGGACACAGATGTAGAATCACGCTGGTCTCTTCCAGCAACAATATTGAGTGAATCTGCACAGTCCGCAACACTCCTTGTGATAGGACCGATCTGGTCGAGTGATGAACCGAACGCTATTAGCCCGAATCGGCTAACGAGGCCGTAAGTTGGCTTCATTCCAACAACACCACAGAATGCGGCAGGCTGACGAATACTTCCTCCAGTATCTGATCCAAACGCGATAAAAACCTCACCAGCGGCAACCGCGGCGCTAGCCCCACCTGAGCTACCACCTGGCACGCGTTTTATATCCCATGGGTTATGGACCGGACCGAATGCTGAAGTTTCGTTTGATGATCCCATGGCAAATTCATCAAGATTTCCTTTACCAACTATTACGGCTCCGGCGTTTTTTAGGTTTTTTACGACGGTTCCATCGTATGGAGGGATATAACCTTTTAGGATATTTGAGGCAGCAGTTGTCTCAACACCTTCAGTAGAAAAATTATCTTTCACCATTACTGGCACACCGGTTAGCGCGGTCGGTTCTGGACCTGAGCCAGCTAAACGTTGATCTGCGAGTTCGGCCGATTTGATTGCCATTTCTTGTGTGATGGTAATAAATGAATTTAGGGTCGGCTCAAGCTTTGAAATTCGATCAAGAGTACACTTAGTGGCCTCCACTGAGGAAATTTCTCGTGCGTTGAATTTAGCACGTAATTCACGCGCTGTGGCAAAGTAAAATTCTGAATTTGTAAGTTGTGTTTTCATTCGCAATAAAAAATCCCGAGTTTCTATTCAAAAACAGGCCGGACACGCAAAAATTCTCCGTCGCGATCAGGGGCATTCCTTAAGACATCTTCTTGATCCATAGGGGTAAGCGGTTCATCTTTGCGCATTACAGAATATGCGTCTGTAGTATGACCAGTGACTTCTACGCCATCAGTATCAACAGTCGAAAGTGAGGCGAAATGCCCCAGAATATCGGTGAGATGTACGCGCATGTTTTCCATCTCTTCATCTGATAGTTTTACGTAAGCAAGTTCCGAGATATGTTCGACGTCTCCGTGAGTTAGTGGCTCCATTAATGTTTCCAGACCGTGTCAATTATTCTCTGTTTTAAAATTATGATTCTATTGCCATTCAAACTAACAGGCTGGTACTAGAATCTCCAATTGAGTGTAGCAGCGAGGGGCTTGTTGGTCTTCCCATGAAAGTGCCGTAAAGCGATCATGTGAAGTTTGACACGTTAGAACCTAGTTGCCTAGAATCGAGTTCTGTGTAGGGCTACTTTCGTTAAATGTGTTGTTTTGTTTGTGCCCCTACATCAAGGATCAAAGCAATAATCGCAAAGCCCCGCTCTAATCAGGTATCGATCTCGGTATCAAGCTTCCCCTGCAGCGACAGGCTATTTTTCTTCCCCTCAAAAATCTTTTCCAAAAATTCGATCTTAGATGATCCGTCCAGAGGTCATCCACTTATGACTATACAACCGATCGGAGCTAACGCATGAGTAAATTCATATTTGTTACAGGTGGTGTCGTTAGTTCTTTGGGTAAAGGAATTGCAGTAGCTTCTATTGGTCGTATGTTGAAAAGCCGAGGCCTTTCCATATCCGTGCTTAAGTTGGATCCTTACTTAAACGTAGATCCTGGAACGATGTCCCCATACCAGCACGGTGAGGTATTTGTGACAGTTGACGGCAGCGAGACAGATTTAGATCTGGGTCATTACGAACGATTTATAGACGTAGAACTGACTGAATTGTCTAACGTGACGGCTGGTCAGATTTACTCCGAAGTAATTTCGAATGAAAGAGGTGGTAAGTATTTGGGGGGCACCATTCAGACAGTTCCTCATGTAACTAACCTAATCAAGGAACGGATCTTAAGACTTTCTGAGAAATCCCAAGCAGATGTTGTTGTCGTTGAAGTCGGTGGTACTGTTGGAGACATAGAAGGGCAGCCGTTTGTTGAAGCAATCAGGCAGGTACGCAACACGGTTGGGCAAGCAAACACGTTCTACGTACATGTCACACTACTTCCATATCTGGGTGCAACGGGTGAATTGAAGACAAAGCCTACTCAGCATAGTGTCAACACTTTGCGAGGTATGGGTGTCCAACCTGACGCTATTTTGTGCAGAGCTGACCAGGAGACTGGTGATGATGAGCGTAAGAAAATCGCTCTTTATTGCGACGTAAAACCTGAAGCTGTAATTTCTTTGCCTACGCTCACAAGTGTCTATGAAGTGCCACTGCATCTCGAAAATGAAGGATTGGGCGACATCCTTATTAACGGGTTGAAACTTCCGGATACTGCGCCTGACCTGAAATCTTGGCAGGCTATCGTCAATGTAGATGGTGAAGAAAACCCTGAAATTGAAATTGCATTAGTTGGCAAATACGTTGAATTACAAGATTCTTATCTTTCCGTTGTGGAAGCGCTGCGACATGCAGGGCTACACAATCAAAGGAAGGTGAAGATAAATTGGATTGCTGCAGAAGATATCGAACAGCAAGGACCTGATCAACTTCTGTCATCAGCATGTGGCATTATCATCCCCGGAGGGTTCGGTAAGCGCGGCTTAGAAGGTATGATCACTGCAGCTAATTATGCGCGTAAATCTAATGTTCCTTACCTAGGGTTGTGTTTAGGCATGCAGATCATGGTTGTCGAGTACGCGCGAAACGAGTTGGGAATTATCGACGCAACTTCACTGGAGATTGATCCACAGGCAGATAACCCTGTGATCTCTTTTATGCCGGGTCAGAAAGAATTGCATTCAACTGGCGGTACTATGAGACTTGGTGTATATCCATGCACCTTTAAAGACGGTACTAAAGTTCGTGAAGCTTATGGTCGAGAACATGTGGAAGAGCGCCATCGTCATCGATATGAATTCAACAACGATTACCGGCTGCAACTAGAAGAAGCAGGGCTTGTAGCTTCAGGAACTTCTCCAGACGGATCCCTTGTCGAGGTTACGGAAGTTTATAGCCACCCATTCATGGTGGGGAGCCAATTCCATCCTGAATTTGCTTCGCGTCCGGAGCGACCTCATCCTCTTTTCAAAGAGTTCATACGGATTTCAAAATCCGTGCTTAGAGAGGGTGGGCAACACGACTTGTTTTAAGGTCAAGATTAGTGTTTTGGTAAATATCCAAATTTTTAACTAATTATTCGCTGGAATTATGAGTTACAGATTTGGTACCATTACTTTACAGGTGGCTAGTGGGTCTGTTGTAGATATCTACTAACACCAAACTATTGCCCGGCTTGCTGTGATATTTTATTACTGCGAAGGGTATCTCCCTTTTTGTATAGGACCTAGATAACTCTCACGCGGGCTAATCCGTTCTGGATACCGCCCCAAAAATGCAATAAACAGACTGTTCGTTGTGATCCGACGGTTGCATGAACAACAAGTCTGACAAACACCATCTAAACCTCTAATTCATTTTTTACAAACGTTTACGGCACTTTCAGTGTGCTACTCGAACCGTGTTCAAGTTCACACCGTAAGAGTTATGCAAACACTTTGTCCGGATACCAGCAGGAGGAAATTAAGCTGACTACCGAAACCAAGTCTCGAGCACGAAGCGGCAATCGCCGTCGTACAGGGCGGCGCCGATCACGCGGTGGTGGACGCCCAAGCGGATTGCCTCAGGATGATTTCGAGGTAGACGAGAGCACGCTTCCTGATTTAGGAAACCTGGGTGCTAAAACTAATGATGATCTACGGCAAATGGCAATTGACATGGGCATCAAGCGAGTACCTACTCAACGCGTGGAACTTGTTTTGGAAGTTCTCGCAGGTGTTGCTGAATCCGCAAATCAACTGGTAGGCGCAGGAATTCTTGATCTTCTTGGTGATGGATACGGATTTCTACGTACACCAGGTAAACGTGGTGGAACAGAAGATATTTACGTGTCAAAAAGTCAGGTTCGTAGATTCGGGCTTAGGCAAGGCGACATGGTGGCTGGTCAATTAAGGCCTCCTAACAACGATGGTGAAAAATATCATGGTCTGATACGTGTCGAGCTAGTAAATGGTTACGACCCCGAGTCTGCAATGAAACGACCAAAGTTTGATCAGTTCACCTCGGTTTACCCTAACCAACAGATTAACTTGTCAACCACCCCGAAAATGATGTCGACCCGACTCGTAGACATGGTTGCTCCAATCGGTAGAGGGCAGAGAGCTCTTATCGTTGCGCCGCCAAAGGCTGGTAAAACAGTTTTACTAAAACAAATAGCGGCCGGCATAACTGAAAACCATCCTGAGATATACATTCTCGTTGCGCTTATAGGTGAGCGCCCTGAAGAAGTGACCGATATGCGCCGCACTATTAAAGGAGAGGTGTTTAGTTCGACGTTTGATGAGCCCATTGAAGATCAATGTCGAACAGCTGAGGTTGCCTTGGATCGCGCAAGACGGTTGGTTGAAAGCGGTGAGAACGTGGTGGTTTTGCTCGATAGCATTACCCGTTTAGCCCGCGCCTACAATCTGTCAGTTCCATCTAGCGGAAAGACTTTGTCCGGTGGTATGGACCCTAATGCTCTCTATCCGCCTCGTCAGTTTTTTGGAGCCGCCAAGAACTGTGAAGAGGCTGGAAGCCTAACGATCATCGCGACTGCTTTGATCGACACGGGCTCTCGTTTAGATGACGTAGTCTACGAAGAGTTCAAGGGCACTGGAAATATGGAATTACATTTGGATCGCCGGATGGCCGAGCGACGGCTTTGGCCTGCGATTGACATTGAGCGTAGTGGTACCAGGCACGAAGAATTATTGCAGGATGACGCCACACTAAAACAGGTATGGCTACTACGTCGTATGATGGGAATTATTGGGCAAGACTCTAATTCCCCAACAGAAGCTGCCGAACGTATCCTTGAACGGATGGGCCGAACTAGTTCTAATGAGGAATTCCTTGGAGCCATCACTAAACCCGAGTAATGCGATAGCACCTACTCGCACTGGTAATTCCATTGATTTTCTTCGACCGTAGAGTTAATAGCAGTAGGTGTAATTTTTCAGTAACGCATTTTCGCTAAATTACGTTGTGGGATTAGTTGAATGTCGTTAAGGCACTTTTCTATAGTTCCTTGTAATCGAATGTTGTGCTTGTTATGACCAAATCCAAATCGGATGTCTACTGGTCATAAATGGCGCAAAATTGGTACAGGGTGTATTCCAAACAGTTGACATTGTATTCATTGCGATGGTTAAATCTGTGTGGTTTGTCCCGAAGTCCGTTGTCGCGCGCGCCGGTTAGGCGGCAATCGGTCAGGACAGAGTTATTGGAACCGGCAAGCCTGCCGCACTTGCGGTAGGAAAATATTTAGGAGTTCTCCGGGTTTCATACCACCGGGCAATGGCAGAAAATTTTCTACTGCCTTCTGCCATTGTTGTGGGAGAGACGCGGATGCAAGGGGGACTGAAGCTGTGAAGCTATCAGTTAAATTGCTTTCCGGTCTGACGCTTATTGCGTTAGTCGCGGTAGCTGTTGTAGGCCTCTCTCACTCTGCCAGTGCTGCAGCGGACGGCAAGGTGTATGTCACCAACAAAGCGTCCAAGCTAACGACTGAAGGGGCAGGTAAGCCCTCAGGTCGTACAACTGCCAGCACGGTGTATGGGACTTATGCCTCTTACGCGTCTACGGGTACAACTGCTCGAGACATCGTTGCGGATTCAGACACTTTCATCATTACGGTGGTTGACTCTGACCTCAACACGACCACGACCGTAACTGACGATCGTGGTACGAACCATTACCCAGTGAACGATGACTGGAATAGTGGTGGTAAAGTATCTGACATCATCGGTTCCGGTTTCTCAAGTGCGGGATCTAAGGTTCATGTGACTTTAGCTGACGCCACTAAGCCAATCGTTGGTAGCGCAAGCGATATCGTACTTCGAAACGCTAACGGTACCGTGATTACGAGTGGTAACGCCTCTGGAACAGGAATGATTAGCGTAGATATCCTTTACGCTGGTAACGGTGTTGCTGCACCTATTCTTAGTTTGCAGCGTAACTTCGGTACTGCTGGTTCAACAGTTGGCGGTATTGAGATCGCCTACCCGACCTCAGCAGTTCAAACTGTGACTGTTGCTGTGAAGTCAGTTGTTGACCCAACTGGAACAGCTCGAATCTCACTTGTTGAAACAGGTCGTAACACTGGCCGGTTTGAGGGAGAAGTTCGAGTAGAAGAACACCGAACAACTGGTGGTCAGCCACTTGCCACGGGTGTTGCTGCCGGATCCGGAGCTACAGCACGTATCCCAGCTGTTTCAGGACCTATAACTGTGACTTACACGGACGCAGCTACCTCTGGAACTGCAACGAACGTGAGCCGAACGGCAACAGTTTCTATCGACACGACTGTCCCAGTCGCATCGATCAGTTCGCCAACATCCGGATCTGAAACCCAGAACCGATTGCCTAGCTTTGCTGGTACGGTCACTGATAACGAGTCTGGACTCGATAAGAGTACATTCTTACTCAGAATTGACACTACCGACGACGCTGCTAACGGTAACTTGGTCATTCCAGCAGGTGCAAACCGTGGTGGTATGGCTTACCCAGGCACCGGTACTGTCGCAGGTCTGACTCTATTAGGAAAAACCGCTAGTATTAGCCTTTCGAGCTACAGTGATGGGGCAACCTCGATACCGTTTACATATAACGAGAGCGCTTCACTGCCGGTTGGTGTAACTACTGTTGATCACATTGTTGACTTCCAGATTCAGGTTGCTGACTTGGCAGGTAACTACGGTTACTCTGACTCTAGTTCAACCAAAGGAAACGATGGTACTGGTCGACACGGTAACCAGCCTCACAACATCAAGATTGACCAGGTACTTCCGACAATTGCGCAGGTAGAAACTGGTATGGCTTGGGATGCGACTCTCGCAACACCGGCTGAAAAGGCAAACGTTGCAGATTCGCTGGTTGTGGAATTCGATGGAAACGTCAATGCTGACTCTATCCAGGCTACTGACTTCGAAGTCACGTTGAGCGGTGGTGGAGGAACGTTTGTTCCTGCGGCCGTAACCGTGAACAAGAAGGATGTGTATCTGGATCTTGATTC
>MDTE01123897.1_pt1 | contig 17192 bp, 13 predicted proteins | sample 811231 | NCBI WGS metagenome assembly MDTE01 (sample SAMN05326651, study PRJNA326480) | marine metagenome | isolation source: seawater | place: Indian Ocean: Red Sea | collected 2010
CATTTAGTTGAAGTTAATGCTCCAGACCGATGTCTTGTAAGGAAAGTCGAAGTTATCAAAGAGCCCGGTGCAATACCTAGAGATATGGAATGGGTTTTTGTCCCACTTGAGATTATATGTCGGCATTATCTTTCAGGTTCTGCTTGGAGAAGATTTCAGAGAGGTGAATTAACTGCAGAGCAACTTGGTGTTTCAGAGGACTGTGAATATGGAACAAAATTATCCAAGCCTTTTTTGGAAGTTACAACAAAATTTGAAAAGTTTGATAGAAATATTTCTAACGAGGAAGCTCTAGAAATTTCCAATATTACCGAGGAAGAATTAAACGAAATATTTAGTGTAGTGCTTAAGGTCGATGCTTTGATTGAACGTGAGGCTGCAAAAAATGGACTTATTCATGTGGATGGTAAGAAAGAATTCGCTTTAGGGCCTGGCCGTAAAGTAGTACTCGTAGATACATTTGGAACTTTGGATGAGGATCGATGGTGGGATGCTGAAGCTTATGCTAACGGTGAGTGTATCGAACTTTCAAAAGAATTTGTGCGAACTCACTACATTGAAACAGGACATCAAGAAGTACTCAAGAAGGCTAGAGATGCTGGAACACAAGATCCACCGATACCTGCACTTCCACAAGATATTATTGATCAAACTGCTGAATTATATGGTTCGATGTATGAACGCTTGACATCCAATGAATTCTAGTTAGGAATGCGCTCTAAGCATGGTTCCAACACCCCTTCGCTCAGCGGATTTCAATATTGAAACAAGGTGTTTAATCGCATCTCTAACTCCTCCGTCTAGCGGTTCGTCTGCTGAAACACTCCAAATTCTTCCTGTCAGATATTTACGTAATTGATAGACTTCAGATTTATCGAGAAATCCACATATGCATAATCCGCCTTTTCCGCTACGATATTTTTCATCACCGAAGGGTCCATCAATGCAGTATGAATTTAGTTTGTTGAGTAGTTTGATTAGACTTTCATAGTCTTCACTGCCATCGGAATTTCCTGTATTTGGTCTTAAAAAATCTATTAGATAAACGATGGCGGATCCACTCCCCCAAGGAAATCTACCGAATCTCTCTTTTGATAACTGCTCACCTAGTGGAATTGGTCTTTGTTGACTGTTGACCTCGATACTACATGTGAAAAGAATCATTGCATCATCCCAAGAAATTGAAGTGCGGCTACCTGGATTATCTATTCCTTGGCTTCGTATTCTGTTATTTATCTCATCATTCTCAGCAACCAGTCTTGACCATTCATCATTCAATAGATCGTCGCTTTTAGATAGAGTGGAAATGATTTTCTCAGCAATCTCACCATTGCAGGCATCTAATGTGAAAAAGGAAGTGGTAGACTCAGAATACCTATCTAACTCCATGATTGGGGGAGTTAATGCTTAGCAATAAGGTCTTGCAATTATCTATTAAAGAAATCTTCCATTCTATCCTTTAGTGGTCGTTTTTCAATTATTTGGTCGTCGTCTAGTTCATCCCTTAATGATGCTAGACGACTTGATGCCGAATTATCTAATTCTTCAATAATTTCTTCACTAACTGTTTCCTCAGTATTTTCATCGATGTCAATTACCTCATTCTCTATTGTTTTTACATCTTCATCGAATTCGAAACTAAAGTCATCGATTTCTTCATCTTCTTCAATCTCTTCTATCTGCTCAATCTCAGTAACAACTTTTTCATTGACTTGTTCGACCTTATCATCAAATTCTTCTTCTCTAACTTGTAAGAGTCCAGCAAAGAATGCAATAGTTACAAGAACAATAGAAATACCTATTGCAACAATTACATCAGACATTCCAACAGTGATTGTAGAACTTTGAGAGAAAACGGTAGTGGCGGTGTCATCTTCTGGATTATCATCGATATCATATGGGGTTGCACACGATACAGTCGCGGTTAATTTTTCACCATCATTAATCGCATCACCAGGATCTTCGATTACTAATTTTGGAGCAAATTCTAACCCCCCTATATCAACAATCAAAGTCTCTTCCCAGTTACTATTATCAGCACTAACTGTTAATTTACATGTTACACCAATTAGCCTACTATATTCTGTTCTTGAAATATCAATCTTAATGTCTCCATCTGCATTGAAATTTGCAATTCCAATATTCCATCCACTACTTCTAGATATTACAGATATTTTATCCTCGGTGATTATTCTTCCATAATTATCAATAAACATCAATGTTAATTCAATCGCTCCAGCACCTGTTGTCCAAGATGATAGGTTGACATTGAAAGTCTGATTTTGTGAAGTACCAAGTGTAATAATTGAATCAGAAATAGGGACTTGAACTCCTGAATTTGTTATTAAGATGATTGAACCTCTTAGCGTTTCCTCATTTGAAGCAAATAATTGACATTGGCCAACTTTATCGGAAATAGGAATAATCCCTAGGTTATCGAATGAATTTTTTATTAGGTTACAATTTCCGGTAACCTCTGGAAGAATCTTACTGTTTAAATGAATTACATGTTCTATTGTAGAATCTTGTGGATCAGTTAATGTCAGATTCATACGAGAACTTGGCATTGTTACTGACATTAATCCAGAATCAAATGTAAATTCAATAATATTTTCTTGGGAAAGTAAAACTATATCGCCATTATATTCTATTGTCATTGTCCTATCATAAATGCCGCTTAGTACGGGTGACGAGGCAAAAGAGAATGAACTATTCTCTACTGTAATTGACATTGAAGAAATTCCCAAACTTGGATGCTCGATTTCAAAGTTCACTACAAATGACTGGCCATCCCATACTGAAGGAGGGGATATGTCAAATGGTAATCCCATGACTTGACCAGGTGCTATGACAATTGCATTTGGTGCAGTCTGAGTCCAGTCATTCGGTAAGCCAATTAATCTAACTTCAAGTGTTGCTATATCATTGCCTAAATTTTCTACCCAAGCAGTTGGCATACCGCCTTGTTCATTAACCATCCAGTTTCCTGATGACCCCAATGCAATTTCGGGAGCAGAACCTACTCTTACTGGAACTTCTTGAATTACTTCTCCAGATCCATCACCATCTGAAATTCTCAATTTAATTATTCCAACTTCTCCGGCAATAGCATCCTCCGGAGGCGTAACAAAAACAGTAACAGATGAATCACCGAAAGGCTGAACAGTTGCGCCAGAGTTCGGATAAGAAATATTCCATCCTGAACCTGCTTTGCTGAACCACGGTTCAGTTGCCTTATTGCCTAAATGCTCGACATTAAGAGTTAAATTTCCACCTTCGGGGTCGACCACTAAATTTGTTTCTGAAAGATTTAATCTCCAGCCAGAAACATGGTTCACAGAAAATGTCAATGTTAGGTTATCAATTAAAAGTGAACTCGAATAAATCTCAAGATTTAAACTAGCAACAGTTCCATGCCAAGAATTATCTGGGACTGTGAAATTAAGTAGTAAGTCTACAGTTTCATTAACCATAATATTTGGCTGTGATATGTTATTTGCTTCCCAAATGCTTGTATCTTGTTCAAAATATTGCATACTAAAAACCGGCTTAACAATTAGTGTATCAATCGCATTACCGATATTTTTTGCTGTAAAATTCAGCGACAATTTTTGTTCAGGGTTTACTTGATATTCTAAACCATCTTCAAATTCGAGGTCCCAGTTATGATCGGGTTCAGCTTGTACGAGTAAATTAGCCACAGAAAATACAGATTCATTACCCAAGGATTTCCAAGTAAAACTGAGGAAAAAGGGTTCCAATGCAGGAGTGTCCTCAGAGATAATCACATCAACAGTAAGGGTAGTAGTTGCTAGAGGACCCAGTGTTTTTTGTGGAATTGCAATATTGAATTCAACTGTAGGCGGCGTTGACATTGTCTCATTAAAAATCGTATCAGCAGTTAGAATGAAATCATCTTGGCCATTACCTGGGTTTTCTAGTCTTAGCTGTATTTGATTGGTAACTTCAACGAATAATGAGATAGGTTCGTTAGTTGAACTGGGAACTGGTTCTACAACAGTGGCCTTAGTTCGATAAACCTGTAATACATGAAGGCTAAAATCAATATCATGATTAGTAATAGCGTCAGCCGAAGTTTTGAAAACATGTCTTTTAGGAACTGCGTTTACAGGTAACTCAAGATATATATTTCCAGAAACAGACTCATCCGCAATACCTATTATTTCGAGAACAGAACCATTGATGGCAAGATCTCCATCTACGCTCCAAATCCAACCTGACTGAATCATCTGAGCGGAAACTAAATTCCATTTTAGTTCTCCAGAAGAGGGTAAATCCGCATTCAATTCCCAAACCAATGATTGATTTGGTAGAGTTCTCGTATGTATGTTTTCAACAGTCACGCCAGATGCTGTGAAATTGACAATTAAGTCTTCACACATCAAATCATCACCACTGCCTATACACATAGTCATAGTTGTTGAAGTTGTAGAACCCGGTAAAATTTCGCTTGGAGTATCAAGGTGAACAAATAATTCACGTTTCTCATTAGGGGCCAGATTTAGAGAAAATACTTCCCCGCCTGCTGGGTTGTGCAGTGTTGGATTACCTCCCCATGACGGAGCGCTCCAATCAATTGAAGTTGTAGATTCAAATGCATTACCTAGATTTTCCACCATTAACCATGCAGTGGCAGTATTGCCAGGTTTGCCAACACCGTCACTTACAGAAATACCATCTGGGCCAACTACAGACAAACCACGGGTTCTAAGAACTTCTATTGGAAGCCTAATTGTAGAACTTATGTTGGTATCGAGGTCCAGTGTCAATGTAAAATCTACATAGGAATTCGCATCTCCCAGAGCATCACTTGGAATGCCAACAGAGAAATCCACATCTATTGGGTTTCCAGGAATCAAAGTTGGATTTATGTCTTGATTACTCATTAGATTAAAGTTCCAACCATCAGGTAGGTCATCATCATTCCAAGACAGAGTCCATGATTCGGTTCTTGAACCGATTGCAGTTAATGTAATACTAACACTTTCAGACGTACCAGGGACAATTCGGGGGTTCTCAATAGGTATATCGAGTGCAGCGACGTAAGGTTCAACTACAGTTAAATGAGATATTTCTCGATTGTTATCTTCCCTAGCCTCCGTTAGGTTACCATTTACATCAAGAATCATTTCAAATTCATGAATTCCCAGTTCAGCTGTGATATCCACACTGAATGTGTATGGTCCTCCTTCTCCTGACGGGGCTACAGGTTTGACATCATCGAATCTTTCTCGAGCGATTTCATTACCGTTCTGTAATATAACAACGTCAAGATCATCTTCGTTATCCATTGTTCCGATATTACTGAACTGTCCCGTTACAGTTACCAAATTTCCTGGGTCTGGTTGGTTTGGATTAAAACTAATTCCACGACCATCACTAAGTGGTGCAAAATCAGATACTTGTTGGGAAATAAGTGTGTCTCCAATAAGTATGTCGAGGGTTCCATCTCCATCCATATCTGCGACCGCAGGAGATGACCAGACTCTATGTGGCATGCTGAGAGGAGATGACCAGCCACTAGAAATCGCAGAAGAAGAACCATCCTCTCCATTGAATGCCCACAGTCTTTTACCGAATGGCACTATAAGTTCGTAAAATTCATCACCATCAATGTCCATCCAAATTGGTGGTGAAACTGCAATTTCATCGTTATCATTACCAGAGCCTCTTTGCATGTCCTTAGACCACTCTTTGATGGGGTTTGAAGATGAAATATCATGACATCCTGCCATTCCTTTACGATTGAAATTTACCGAAGATTCAGAATACCAAGTAACCCAGCATAACCTATCATGAATTGAGTCGCCATCGGTATCTATGGGCAATGGTTGAGAATCAGAATATCCATTTGGTGTTCTAAAATCAAATATTTCAGTTGTAGATGTCATTTCCATTGCAACGAATTTTGCGCCATTTCCGGGAGAACGTCCGTTAGAATCAGTTGGTATAGTAATAATCATCTCAGGCGCTACATCGTTATCTAACTGAACAATAACCGGGCCAGGTAATCTAAGACGAGGTGAATCTTGGTCGGAATCAGTTCCGGTAATTGCTACCCTTTCCCAATCAAGAGAACCAGTCGCACCATCTATTCGCCAAATCCACATATTTCCCGAATTTGAATCAATAGTTGTTAGAACAATTGCAGTATTGGAATTGTCAAGAGCACCCCATGAAGGATCTGATGGATGAGTCCCTCGATCCAAAACTACTTCCCAATCAAAATCTGTAGGTGTAGACATTGTTAGCGATAGAGAAACTACAGTTGGATCATTTGTATTTTCATTGACAACCGAGAGTACTAGTTCAGGAGTTCCATCTAATTCTAAATCTGCTAGTAGCGGTTGTGTGACAGATTTATGATCACTATTTCTCGTAGGAAAGTGTGGACTCTCTATTCCAATCCGATAATTTGAATCGCTCATAGACCATATTTTTTCATTTAAATGTCCACTTTTCTGCCAACCAGATTCAGAACAATCTAGTTCAGGAGACCATAATTCCACTTCTAGAGATGTACTGGTGTCGTAGGCTAACAGAATTTCCAGCCGTCCATCTCCATTTACGTCTAATAGCATCGGTGTTGAACGAATATCTTCAGTCAGCCCCAAATCTACTTCCCAAGCGATTTTAGCATCATCACCAGTAACTATGCTCAACTTGCTACTAGTTGTATCACTCGTGACAATTACAGCAAATAATTCACCATCACCACATCTTTCCTTTGCTGCATTAGTTCTAGTGATACTATTACTAAAATCACCAATTATAGAGCCGTACAAATCAGAACCATATCCATCATCATCGTCAATTACCCAGTTTACAACCGGTGTATCAATGACTCCAAACTCAGTAATGTCACTAACATTTCCTTGTCCTGGCCCTCCATTAGGGCTATGAGGAGGCATAGTTCCATTGTGAGTCGGAGTCCTAGAATATTGCCCCCAAGGCTGTTCTATTGGATTCCAAGGTTCATCATTATTTGAGAAATATATATCACTATTCTCATCGTCTAGCACATAATCCGAATTTTGGCTGGTAAATAACGGGGATAATGCAGTCATCATTAGCAATAATAGCATAAAAGTGGAGCGAAAATTTACTCCAACTTCTTTAGCATCCGCTAATGTCATATTTGTCTGTGTGTCGAAGGGGTTGTTATGACTTATGGCAATTCGTACAGTTTTTGCATCAATTTTGTAAGTAAATATTTGCTTCCATGTCCCATTTTGATGAAATTTTTTTGCGAAATTATCCGTTTGCATTAAATAGGGGTCGTCAGTGGCCAATTTGACTACGGTCGAATTCTCTCCTGAGGTAAAGCCGGTGAAGGACGGAATAGGTTACGCCCTATCCCTTCATCACTTCCTTTGAGAATAGGCCTAAGGACGTGATGAAATGTACAAAATCGTAACAAAGGAAGATACAATTCGTATCCCTGCAGAATACATGCGTAAAGGTCAATCTCTAGACCAACACATCGATAGATTATCTATGACTGCTTTTGAAGGCCGATTTGATGATGATAATCGTTTCATTTTGGTGACCAATAATCACAAACCATTGGGTCGTGGAAGAATCATTCACGGCGATGGTGCAATCTATCAGAGAGTCCGCTTTGATGCAGTTCTTTTCTGTATGGATGATTATGAAGTTGTCGAAGGAGCTGTTTCTGAAATAAATGAATTCGGTGCATTCGTTAGAATCGGTCCAATGGAAGCCCTATTACATAAATCTCAAATCATGGAAGATATGGTCGATGCAAATGTAGGCATGGGTTGGATTGAGGGCCGACAAACAGGGCGTAGAATCGGAATCGGTGATTCAGTTAGAGCAAGAATAGTTTCACTTTCCCCTGATACTAGCGACCCAAGAAGATCAAAGATTGGATTGACAAGTAAGCAGCCAGGACTTGGATGCCATTCCTGGTTAGAAGAGGATAACGAATGAGGTGATTATGTGGCAAAGAATCCTTTCGCATGTGGTGAATGTCACCTAGTACTAGCCGATGGTGTTGACCAGTGTTCTCGTTGTCCTTCTGCACAAGTTTCGTCAGATTGGCAAGGTTATGTTATAATCATGGACCCAGAGCGTTCTGAAATAGCAAAAAGATTGAATGTAGAACATCCAGGTAAATACGCACTCAAAGTAAACACTCGATGATGGAGATGAAAATATGGAAAAAACAAGTCGTAAAGAAAATAAATTGTTGAATCGTGTTGAAATTGGTTTTCAATGGAAGCATGAGGGTAAGTCTACTCCTTCAAGAAAAGAAGTAATGGATTTGGTAGCAACACTCGAACCAGGGTCAAAGACTGATTTGATAGTGGTGAAAGACTGCAAGACAAGATTTGGGCAACCTCTAACCACTGGTATGGCGTTCATATACGCTGATGAAGAGTCCATGAAAGTGGAACCAGAATATATACACAAGAGGCATGAACCTTTCCGTTCTTCGTCTGCAAAAGAAGAGTCTGTTGCATCTGAAGAACCACCTGCATCCGAAGAAACTGCAGAGTCTGAAGATGAAGATGGAGGTGAGCAGTAATGGGCGAAGGACCAAATCCTAAGGCTAAGCACTCTAAGTATTCCTTGGAAGACGGAAAGTTGGTTAGAAAAGGAGAATTCTGTCCTGCAGAGGGCTGTGGGCCAGGTATTTTCCTTGCAATTCACAAAGATAGAAAATCATGTGGAAGATGTGGCTATACTGAAAAATTAGAGTAATCACTCTTCTTCTCCTAACGATACATGTCTCCACTTTGAGTCATTGAATAGTGCTAAATTACGAATTTCATCATAGTATATTGGAATTTCATTTAATGTCACTTTTTCGAAGTTTTCTGCGGATAAGAATACAATTTCACGCCATCCACAGATGTACCAACCTTGCTTCTTGTCACACCAACGTGCATCACTTACTGGGCCACTCAATCTTGCATGGAGGATTATTTTTTTATCTTCAAGCATAGCTACATGATTGTCATTAAGTTGCAACAAGTATTTTTCACCATCATTGAATACATCAAGAAGGAACCCGTCGCTATTTATTACGTCACTACTTATTAGATCACCATTTTCCAAATCATATATATTAAGCCCCATTCCTCTAGACCAAATTTCAGTTACATCCTCTTTTACTATTACATTGACTGTTTCCTGTGCTCTTGGTAGTTTAGATAACTGCTTCCATTGTGGCTCTTTCCTACGCCATATTTCATGTGCTTCATGAGTCATATTGTAGATTCCTTTTTTCCAAAGAACAAATGTAAATGACCTTTTGTTGGAATTAAGTGCTAGCGGTTCGGCATCCAATACATGAGACCATGATGAAGCTGCTGGGTGTAGTGCCTTGTCAATCGTCCTTCTGACTCTAAGTTCACTTCTGTCAACACCCTGTACTAATTTGTCGTTTAGATTTATTGCGGCCATTCTAGCCAGTAGCAATTCTGAGTCTAGCCATGTGGCTATTAATTTCTCACCAATTATTGTAGCATTCCTTATTGACATTGGAAAGGGTTTAACGAAGTTATCAATCTGTGAATAATCATTTGATAATTTTTGCAATTCACCGTCGACTCCAATCACTAGATATCCATTTTTCCATTGAAGGACTTTTTTGGGAGTGAACCCTAAGTCTTCAGGATGTTCACTGGCCATACTATGTCCAGTTCGGCTTAGTTTGTCAAATCTCGTATTAAGAAGGTCTCAAAAATGAGTATGTAATGCCTCTACCATGTCCTCCAAAGATGTCGTTCTAATCATAGTCAGTGGAGGCGACATTGCGTCGACCAATCAGGCTGACTATTTACTGGAAAAATTTGAGTGGGATGAACTTCAAAAGGTCGAGGGATTAGATGCCTATTCATATCAAAATATTCGAATGTGGATACATCCTGATGGGGTACTGTATGAAGATAATTTAGATCTCAGATGGCAAAAAGAAACTGGAGAGCATGTTTGTGAAGCAATATTCCCATCGAGACATTCAGCGAAAAGTGGTAATCCTTCTCTGACATTACATCCAATCGGAGTTCCTCAACTGGATTACGATGAAATACCGCCATATGGAGGTAAAAGCGGTAATGCACCGCCACCTTCGCCTAGGTTGGCTTCATGGTGGAGGAACATGTTAGAATTGGTTTCAGGAACTAGTATAGAGTCAGAATTTGACCTTTCATTGGAGGTCACGCATCATGGACCGTGGATAAATGTCCCATCAATTTTCGTCGAAGTGGGTTCAACTGCGGAAACTTGGGGGCATAGAGGTGCAGCAGAAGTACTAGCAAATCTCATTGCCAAAGGATTAGGGATGAATGATGATAAGGAGTTTGGAAAATGGGATGCAAATTTAAATTCTGGAGAAACTGTTGTAGTAACTTTAGGTGGTGGTCATTACGCACCTAGAGCCAATAAATTGGGTTCAGTTGACGGGATATGGATAGGGCATATGCTTGCCACATACGCATTGCCATTCACTGCACCTGAAATCGAAGGAGACCAACCTGGTGGAACCTGGAAAAATTCCTTAACATGTGCAATCAATTCTACGAAGCAAGCATTCCCAAATGGCAATGTAGTTTGCTCAATGGACAAAAAAGCCTTCAAGGGATGGCAGAGGCAAGCAATTCGAACACATTTAGAAGAATTGAAGGTACCGTTACTAAATACCAAATCTCTTATGGAATTATCTGATAGATAATCACAAGTCTCAAGAATCTCCTTCACAAGCATAAGATGGGGAGGGCGTTATGGTTAGTTGGTTTTCCAAATTAGTTGTTGCAACTACAGTACGTATGCCTCGATGGTTTGTCAAGTGGGTGTCAAGAAGGTATGTGGCAGGACCTGAATTATCTGATGCTGTTAGAATAATGCAAAGATTGAGTAAAGAGAATGCATGTTTTACTGTTGATGTGCTGGGCGAAGAGATCTCTTCAATGGAAGAGGCACAGTATTTTTTTGATGAATATGTTAGAGTTGTAAATGCAATTATTGAAAATAAATTAGATGCTAATTTGAGTATAAAACCAACTGCCTTTGGTCTTCTAATCGATGCGGAAAAGGGATTTAAGAACATTAAAAATTTAGTTGAAATGGCTGCAAAACATGATATGTTTGTTCGTTTAGATATGGAGGATCACCGTGTTACTCAAGATACAATTCAAATTGTGATAGACCTCCATGAACAGGGTCTTACCAATGTGGGGACTGTTCTTCAAGGGCGATTATTTAGAAGTCTGGAAGATATTGATTCGCTAGAAGAAAAATTAGGTCCGATGGCTGATTATCGAATTTGTAAAGGAATTTATCTTGAACCTGAAGAAATAGCTTTTACTACATATTCAGATATAGTTTCGGCTACCAATTCTTGTATCGATAAGATGCTTTCTGCAGGTGCATATTGTGCAATTGCATCACATGATGTTCCAGTAATAAAACATGCAAAATCAGCACTAAAATCGCATGGTATGGGCCCAAATATTGAAGATCCAAGACCAAACTCTGGTGCTAAAAGAAATTCCAAAGGTAATGGATATGAGTTCCAAATGCTTCTTGGAGTTAGAGGACCACTAAGGAGAAAATTAGCTGCAGAAGGCCATTTGACTAGAGTTTACATCCCTTATGGAGCGAAATGGTATGAATATAGCATACGTAGGCTAAAAGAGAATCCAACTGTTGGAGCCCAAGTTGCTAAAGCATTCATTATGCCTTGGACCAATAGACCCTAATTTCTAGGTCTCTTCTTTTTTCTTTTATTGGTAGGTCTAACCCTTTTTTTGGTTACTTCTTTGGGAATTATTGGATTTGGGTTATATCCTAGTCGACCTTCTTTCCATGCCTGTCTTCGTTCTCTAGGAGTTTTAGGTTCAAAGTGTTCGGTATTAGGTGGTTCATGAAGATATATTCGTTTTATGAATTGTGATTCTACAGTACCTTTCATAGTTCTTCCTTCACCGGTATGTATTGCTCTTATACGCCATGTTTCTCCAGCATGTTCCATCAAATGACCAGCGGTAAATTTTTTACCATGTTCAACTGTAATTGATTGTGAATCAGAAAATTCTCCACGCGTCATTGTCAATTTCACAATTACCATATCTGTTCTCAGTGCAGAAATACTTGTAACTTCGCTTGCTTGAGCCATTTTCGCTTTTCTATCTCCAGAAATTAGTATTTGGTTGACTGACCATAACTTATCATCTTCTTCAAAGACGTCTCCTATTCTAAATTCCTCATCACTATCTATATCGATAGTAATTTTTTGAGAATTCGGACCTTCTGTTAAGATAAATGGGATTCTAATTGACTTTGGTGCACGGATTAATAAAGTGGAAATCTTTGAACAAACTGTACATTTCAAAAGTAAGTCTCTACCTTGTCCAATCAATTTTTCTTTCAAAACTTCATGTTCTGTGATATCATCACAGTTTTCACACAGGCTTGCATTTTGTATGATATCTTCTTCATCGAACTCAATTTCATCACTCGACATGATATCACTCATGCAGTCCTAACTGGTTACATGTTTGAAGTAATCGGCTATAAATTTAGAAAGCGAGCATTCATGATGGTTGCCCTTTACGACTAATCATGGAGGATGGTCAAGATAAAGCATCACTTTCTAAATCAGATGTTTTACCATACCTTCTTTCTAAAGAATCAGAACTCTCTAGAGATGAGCCTGAAATAGCATCAAATATTTCTCAACAACTTCAACACATGGGATTGTCAACTTGGTCTCAGTCAGTAATCCGTAGACTACGTAACGCTATTCACAAGATTAAACCAAAAAGAGTAATCGAAGTTGGTGCAGGAATAGGTCACCGTTCTGCATGGCTTTTTGATTTATTCACGAATCATGACATACCTGACAGATATGATATGGTTGAGCAAGGTTCGAAATTTGCAGTAATTTTACACAGACTTAGATCTCGATATGATGCAGAACAATGGTGCAATATTGTTGTTGGAGAAGTTAATTCTTTGGTAGCAGAAACCAATGCTTGGAGTGCTGCTTCTGCTACTGGATTAGAGGTTGGTGATTCACCTTTGGCGACCAAATCAAATGTAATAATTGTCGATGGAAAGATTGAAAATCTTGCTGAATCAATTGAAAGTTTATTCCCATTATTGGATGACGGTGGAATACTATTCACCTGTGAGCCACCGGTTCCATCAGGAGATGTAGATGAGAATGATGAAGAAATGATGAAGCATGTAAACGGATTTAATGATTGGATTAAATTGATATCCGATGCTCAACAAACTCACCATATGGCTTTCACGCCACTTTTTGAAGGTACAATTGTAGCTTTTTTGAAGAAATGATTATATTGATTCAGCAGCGATAACCAAGTCTTTAATCTGCAGTAACCCATATCCATAGTTGTCATCATGCCCCTCTTGCCCCTCACTAGGCTTTACAGAATTCACAATTAATTGCTTTATTTGAACTACATTATTAGAATCGCCATTCCCTCCACTTCCCAGTTCAGGATGTTCTTGAAGTAGTAATGCTATTGCACCGGTGACGTACACTGTAGCAGCACTTGTCCCATCTACCAAAGACCATGAATTTTGATTATTGATAACCGGAACTAATTCAGCAGGTGCTACAATTTCGGGCTTCTTATTCGGATCTTGTCTAGGTAAAATTATCGGGAAAATATTTCCATTATTGTCTCCAATAGATGAACCAGACCAATGATTTCCATCAGTGTTTACTCCACCTACCGAAATTACTAGTTGTTCACTACTTGGATGTGCAACATCACCATCATCATTTGCACCACCATCATTTCCTGCTGCGGCAACGACAACAATTCCTTGATTTATTGCATCATTAGCAGCGTCTCCAGAATCTCTACCTGAAAATGGATTAAAAGGAAGAATTCCAGGTGCTCCTCCCAATGATAAAGAAATAATGTTAACATTTTGGCTAACACACCAATCAATAGCCTGTGCGACAATTTCATCACTTCCCTGACCATTAACTCCATCCAATGCTTTGGCAATGAATAAGTCTACCTTAGTGGCTATACCTTCCATCCAACCGTCAGCAACAAGTATTCCTGCCATACTAGTTCCATGTCCATTGTCGTCATATGGCTCGCTTTCCTGATTGATAAAATCGCTCCATCCGGAAAGTGTTAAACTGGATAAATCAGGATGAGTAAGGTCGATTCCAGAATCAACAATACAGACACTTATGCCTTCACCGTCTAAATCAACTTGATTTAATTGAACCATATCAGAATAACTCTCTTGAATTTCAAGAGCATTATCACTAGGTCTAACTAATGACAAGCCTCCATCGTTTACAAAATTAAATGCCCAATATAGAGAAATGGATAACATTATTGCTAATCCAATACTGACAATAATTCTCACATTTTCTAAGTTATTTGCGATTAATACGGCATCCTCAGATTCAGATTGCTCCAAAGGAACAATTGGGGGTAAAATATCTATTCCAGGAGCGTCATCCATTTCAATCAACTAAAAGCTTCAACAGCCTCACAAAATGTGTCAACAAATAGTTTTGCATCATCTTCTGTGTTATACAAATATGCGGAAGCTCTTAGAGAACCGTTGTTATATCCTCTTTCATTGAACCAAGAATGAACACAGTGTTGACCACTCCTGACCATTACTCCCGATGCTTCATCAAGTAGGATTGCTATATCGTGGGAAGGAAGATCATGCATTAAAATCGAACAAATGCCCCCACGCAGTTCGGGATTTTCAGGACCAATTATTTCAATCCCGTTAAGATGCTTGATGCCGTTCGTCATTATTCTGTTTAATTTGACTTCATGTTCGTGGACAGCATTCATATCTAATTTTGATAGATAATCAATAGCAGCACCACTGGCAATCATGCCGCTGAAATTTCCTAAGCCACCCTCGAACTTGGATGGAGGTTTTGCCCATTTCATGGAATCATAAGTAGAAGTGACAACAGTTTGACCTCCTGCTCTTATTGTTCGCATGTTTTCTAATATTTCATATCTCGACCACAAACCTCCCATGCCTGACGGTCCACACATTTTGTGTATTGAAAATGAAAGAAAATCAATATCTAAATCTTGTACATCGACTTTCATGTGAGGTGTTGATTGTGCCCCATCTACACTGATTAAAGCATCAAAATCATGGGTTACTTTTGCCATTTCTTTGATTGGAACTGAAACACCATCAAGATTGCCAACATGACTAAATGAAACAAGTTTCAAACGGTCTCCGGCATCGGAACATGCCTGTTCAAAGTTTTCCATACTGAATGTATTATCTGGATTTGACTTAACCACACGATGTTCAACACCCATCTCTTCTTGAAGTTGTAACCAAGGCACTAAATTGGAATTATGTTCTCGATCACCGGTTAGAATAACATCACCTTCTGTCCAACTAAGTCCTTTAGAGATTTGATTAAGCGAACTAGTGGCGTTACTAGTGAAAATAATCTCGTTTGGTGAATTAGAATTTATAAATTTTGAAATTGTATTTCGAGACTCTTGAACAAGTTTTGATACTTTGGTGCCGTATCTGTGTACCGATCTTCCACCGCAACCGGGATGCTTTCCATAGTAATCAGAAATGGCTTCAATGACCTGCTTAGGCTTCAGTGTCACACACGCATTGTCTAAATATGCTGGGGCATTATCACCACATAGAGTGGGAAAATCTTCTCTTAAATGTGAAAAACTCATCACCAGGCCTCCAAATCGGGTAAACAATTAATGTAAGGCGAATTAACTCCACATGAAGTACATTCAAATCTAGATGGGAACTTTTCCTTACAAATTTTACATGTAGTTCCAATAATGCCGAATACAGAATCACAACTTTCAGACTGGCAAGGGACAGATATTTGTCCATCGGTTTCCCTCTTCAATTCGACAATTTGGTCACATTCTGGACACTTGGCGTTTTCGTCAATTTTTAGACCTCCTTGTTTCATTTCGATTTCTGCAGTTATTGCAGCAGCAGTACTAATTCTAGCATCACTACCCAACATTCGTTGAGGGTACCAGATTAATAGCATCAAAAATGGTACAATAAGAAGTCCTGAAATTATGTGCATTATGTAATAGAAAGAATTTGGATCGGTTCTTTGTGCAATGTAGTGGACCCCACTCCAACTTGAATAGAAAGTAGTTAACAGCCATAAAACAAGTAAACTCCCCCAACCGATAAGTGAATGCTCACTCATCTCTCTTTCCATTACTCTTACATCTTCATGAACATGGTGAATTTGAACATGTAAATCTCTTGTTTCAATTACTGCCTTCCAAAAAAAGTAGGTGAAGAAAAGAATTACTAGTATTATCAAAACCCCTGACATCATATCTGAAAGAACCATATTTGTTGGAAACTCAGAGTTTTTCTCATGGAATAAAACTTGAAGAAACATCATACCATTCCACATTAGCATTAGAGAAATTGAATGTACTCTCATTACTGGAAATTTAGTCCAAACCAGATATATGAACCAAACCCATGCCACTAAGCTTAACAGCATCTGGAAAAATGACAAACTTCCTACTTCTTTCAAACCTTCAAGTCCAACGATATCTGGATTACCTCCGGAAAAAATTTCGGTAGATAGTGAACCTAGGATAAATGCTAATGTCCCAACTGACAAAGCGATAATTAATTCACGGTCCCATTCATTAAAAGCAAGTAACGTGATAAATTTGATCTCTTTTCTCATTTTATCAACAGGCTTCAGAATTGAATGAAATTTGGAGAATTCAAACTTTAGTGTCATGTCATGTAGTCTAAATGGCATTTCAGGCACTTGGTTTTGGGCGGAATCCGAAGTTCCCCCACCCTCGCTCATGTTATCACCCTAGAGGATTCACATAAGAGTTCTTTCGCTTTATCGTTTGATAATTTGAGCGAGAGCGTTAAACATGGGATTGGAGTCGCAGGGACGCGAGCCGAGATCGCATAGCCTGGTATTGCGCGCGACTGGAAATCGCGTGTCCTTGTGGCACGAGAGTTCAAATCTCTCTCTCGGCGCCAATTAAGTCACCTTTTTCTGGAGCCACCGGCGAGATTTGAACTCGCGACCTCCTCATTACCAATGAGGTGCTATACCGCTAAGCCACGGTGGCGTAGTGCAGGCGAACCGCCATTTGATTATAACCACTTCGCGAATCAAA
>MDTE01065955.1_pt1 | contig 17187 bp, 18 predicted proteins | sample 811231 | NCBI WGS metagenome assembly MDTE01 (sample SAMN05326651, study PRJNA326480) | marine metagenome | isolation source: seawater | place: Indian Ocean: Red Sea | collected 2010
GCACTTTTCCATTCAGGAATTAACAATCGTGACGTATTTTCTAAGAGCACTATACTAAGTGCCCCACCAAAACTAGCTACAACACTTATAGCTAAAGCCCAATTATATGAACCCAAAATGTCATAAATAGGACCACCAATCCATCCGCCAAGGGCCATTCCAATCCCTGCACCCAACATTTGAAATCCATGAGCTCTACCCATAGGAGCATGGCCAAAATATTTTCTGTTTAATATTGGGAAGCCACCAGTTTCACCACCATAACCAATTCCAAAAGTAACAGCAAACAAAATAAAAACAAATGGGATATCAGTAAAAAATAAAATCAATACAGGTGCTCCCTGTAAAATATAAAATATAGTCATCACTAACTTAACACCCAATTTTTCACATAACATGGGTGTTGCTAATCGTGTACTAACACTTACCATAGCCATTAAGCTAGAAATTAAAGATGCTTCGAGTACGGTCAATCCTTTTGTGGTAGCAAAAGGAATTATCCAAATCAAAATTACAGCGTGCCCAACGCAACCTAAAAAATGTATAGAACTCATATTCCAATATGCTGCTGTTTTTTTCATATGTTTATGAAATTCAGTTAAAAGAACTACAGGGGGCAAAGATGTAGATATGGGTTCATCTCCAGGCCGGCTCCCGTATTCTAAAAGTCCTATATCAGAGGGCCTATCTCTAAAATAAAAAATCATAAGTATCATCAGAGCACTAGATCCAAAACCTATAGATAAAAATGCATTTCTCCATCCCATAGATTCAACCAAAATTGCAACAAGTGGCGTTGCAATGGCAGGACCTACTCCCCATGAAGTCATTATTAATCCCATAGCTAAACCTAAATGTCTTCTAAACCAAATCATTGCAGCAGGAATCAAAGGCACCAAAAATATTGACTGTGCCACACCTAAAATTACTCCATATGAAATCCAAAAATGTAGTAATCCCAATGAAATTTGGATGTTAAACACATGAAATTCCCACGAAAACCAATTTCTAATAAATGCAGTCAAAATCATTCCCATTAAAAAAAGAATGACTCCTAAATACATAGTTTTTTTTGCACCCAAGCGATCTCCAAGATTTCCTGCCCAAGGAGATGAAATAGCAGTAACAATCATGCCAATAGCGTATGCAATCCCAATATTTGACTGACTCCAAGCAAATCGTTGCTCTAATGGATCAACAAAAACCCCAAATGCCATTCTGATTGATGAACCTACAATTTGCATTCCAAATATTATAAAAACTATTACCCAAGCATAATGCCAATAAAATGTTTTTTCTGAATATTTAACAGTCATATTAATGTAGGGGACAAGCCCACAATGCAGCTTTTTCCCATGCATATGTGGTTTGTGAATCATTTGATTTAACTAAAGTATCTGATCGTGCTTCAATTCTAGAGTCAGCTATTGCAGCAATCAAATAAATAAATATCATAAAACTAATTAATGCTACTAAAAAAAATTGAATTGGAACTCCAAAAACCCATGTTTTATTAATTTCATCACCCTTTAAGATTGTGTAGCAGAATTATAAACTTATAAAAAAAATACACAACACAAATAAATTACAAAACTAATATGTGATTTCTCACTAAGATTTCTGTTAATCTAGCAACGCTTTACAAAAAATGAATAAATGTGAGGGAGAATCTAATGCGTGAGAACATTATAAGACAAAAATTGGAAGCAGGAGAACCTACATTAAGCACTCATATTCATAGTGTTTGGCCTGCTGAAATTGAGGCAATAGGTTATACAGGCCTATATGATTATGTTGAGTTTGTAGCAGAATATGGCCCGTCCGATTTACATGATTTAGACAACATGTGTAGAACTTCTGAACTATTCAACATGGGAAGTATGCTAAAAATTGATCAAAGCCTTATGCCATATTTAGCTCAAAGGGGAATAGGGGCAGGATACCAAAGCATCCTGTTTACTGACGTAAGAACCATAGAAGAAGTGAACGAGTGCATTAAATCCGCTAGACCTGATCACCCAGACCATAGAGGGTTATACGGAGTAGCTACTAGAAGAAATTCATATATGGGCTATGGTGGAAGCCAAGAATATGTAGATAACATAGCTGATGTAGTACTAGCATTCATGATTGAAAAAAAAGGTGCAGTAGATAATCTAGAAAAGATTCTCGAAAACCCTGCAGTTGAAATGGTTCAATGGGGAGGAGCTGATTTCTCAATGAATATTGGTAAACCAAGACAGATGAATGATCCGGAAGTTGTAGAAGCTCAAATGAAAACATTCAAAATGGCTTTAGAAAAAGGTGTTCATCCCAGAGCAGAAATTAATTCTTCTGACGAAACAAAAAAATACTTAGATATGGGAGTAAGACACTTTTCTGTGGGGACAGATATCACAATCCTTTATTCTTTTTGGAAAAATGAAGGAGAAAAAATAATCAGAGCTCTACAAGGTGAATAAATATGGAATTAAATCTAAATAATAAAAAAGCAATTATTACTGGTGCTAGCAGAGGCATTGGAAAAGCAATAGCTGTTTCGTTAGCAAAAGAAGGCGTGAATTTATCAATTTGCTCAAGAAATCTAGAGTCTATCAAAAATACAGCACAAGAAATTAGTTCAGTTTTTGGCGTACAAGTAAATTATTCTGCCACAGATACATTAAATACCGAAGAAGTTAAAAATTTCATCAATAACTCTGCAGACTTTTTAGGTGGGATTGAGATAGTCGTAAATAATGCAGCAGCACCAGGAGGGTTAGTAATGGGCCCTTTAGAAACTGCAAGTGAATCTGATCTGATTCAAGATATAGATACAAAAGTTGTTGGATATCTGAGAGTGTCTAAATATTCTGCTCCGTATTTAATTAAAAATGGTTGGGGAAGAATCATTAATATAGGAGGATTAGCAGCTAGAAGTGGAGGAGCATTAAGTGGAATGAGGAATCTAGCGTTAACCCATATGACAAAAACTTTATCATCAGAGTTAGGACCTAAGGGCATCAATGTAAATATCATTCATCCTGGAATTACTGTAACTGAAGCCACTGAACCAAAACTCACACAACAAGCAAAAGATGAAGGTGTAACCTTACAAGAAATTGAAACTCGAGCCTCTCAAGGATTAGACACTAGAAAAGTCCCTACTGCCGATGACATAGCAGTAGTAGCAACATTTTTAGCTTCTCCTCTTTCATCATCTATCGCAGGTGAAGCCATAGCAGCTGGGGGTGGGGTTGGTTCAGCAGTATTTATGTAAATAAACTAGGAGAAATTATGTACACTACCGATCAATTTGAAGGAATGATAGCTAACACAACAACTATCAAAGGCTATAACGGTGATGAAATCAATGCATACTATGCTAGACCTGAAGGACCAGGGCCTTTCCCAGCAATAGTAGTAATTCATCATTTACCGGGTTGGGATGAACTTTATAGAGAATTTACAAGAAAATTTGCTCACCATGGGTATCTAGCTATTAGCCCAGATCTATATTCAAGAGAAGGAAAAGGAACTCCAGAAGATGTGGCTGCAGCTGTTAGGGCTGAAGGAGGCGTTTCTGATGACCAATGTATGGGGGATCTTCAAGCTAGTGCCGAATTTGTTTTGTCTTTACCTAATTCAAACGGAAAAGTAGGAACATTTGGAACTTGCTCAGGTGGGAGACATGCGTTTTTGGCTGGCTGTAGATTAGATATATTTGACGCAATAGTGGAATGCTGGGGAGGCAATGTCATCATGAATCCCGATCAATTGACTGAAAAGCAACCAAAATCACCAAATGAGTACACTTCTCAGCTTTCAGCACCATTATTAGGATTATTTGGAGATTTAGACCAAAGTCCAACTCCAGCACAAGTTAACCAACATGAACAAGAACTCAAATCTGCAGGAAAAACATTTGAATTTTACAGATACCCTGATGCCGGACATGGATTCATGTATTATGACCGACCCATTTACCACCAGAGCTCTTCTGTAGACGCCTGGCAAAAAGTTTTCTCTTTTTTACAAAAAAATCTTTCTTAGGTGATATATGTGTACTATGATTTGTGAACAAGCAAATTTGGAAGGAAGCGCAAAAGGTGTTGAAGGATGGTTCCCTCTTCAACAAGCAAATGTCTTTTATGACCATCCATTTCATGCCCCGTGGGAGTATGGAGTGAATATAGATTTTGTTAATAAATCTATTGGCGTAGGATCTCGAGTTTCTGTTGAACTTAGCCCTCAATCTGCAAAATTACTAGCTGAAACAATTATCAAAGCTTTAGAAAAGGGAGAAAAAGATCCTCAAATTAAAATATCAGTCTTGGACTAATATTTGGTAGGTCTTGAAGCAATAAACCAAGTACCTATTGAAGCTAACGTTAGCAACATAATTAACAAAATGTAGAAATACTCATATTTTCCTAAATAAATAGAAACTGTAGATATTGAAGAAGCAATCCAAATACATGAAATTGCTATGTATTTTATTTTTTTAGGTATGGCACCTGTGTCTAAATAATCTTTAACTAATGCCCCAAACAACTTATGTTCAGTAACCCATTTATACATCCTATCGCTAGAGCGAATAAAACATGAAGCTGAAATAATTAAAAACACTGTGCCTGGAATCACGGGTAAATAATAACCGGCTATACCAATTCCTAAAAATAAAAACCCAGCAAGATAATAAATATATTTTCTAATTGGATCTATTTGCTTCATGAACTCTCCATTATAAATTATTAGGATAACACGCAAAATAATGGATTTGTGATAAATTAAAATATTAAATTCATTAAAATCGTGTAACTTTTGTCAAATCATTTCCAAAAGACTAACAATATAAAGGCTTGGTCTGCTTTCTCTTTTAGAGATTTCAGACTTCTTTGGATTTCTGGGTTATGTGCATCAGTAACTATGCAAACTAGAATTCTTACATTTGGAGTGTGGTTATACCAGGAAACGGGCTCTGGATTACAACTAGGTCTACTAGGCTTAGTTCAATTAGCTGTTCAAATGCCTTCAAACCTATTTGGAGGAGCATTCGCTGACCAATTAGACAGAAGAAGACTAATTGCATTTACTCAATCATTCAGTTTTTTCTTGATAGGTTTGTCTTCAATTTTATTCATAACTGATAATTTAAAACCTTGGCATATATACTCTATGGTTGGAATTTTAGGGTTAACTAGCACTTTGGGCGCTCCAGCTAGATCTGCTTTAACCGCAAACGTTATTCCTTCATCTCATATGATGCATGCAGTAACTTCAAATACAGCAACTTTTCAAATAAGCATGATACTTACCCCATTACTTTTTTCTTCGACTATAGAATTGATAGGACTAGAAGGCGCATTTTTAACTGCTGTAATTTTTTCTATACCTGCAACAATATTCCCATTATTCGTTAACCTCAAATACAACATTGACACTAATGAAAATACCCAAAATATATCAATGATTAAAAGAATTTATGAAGGTTTTAAATTTGTAAAAAATCACCCAATATTACCAGGGCTTTATGCTCTAGACATAGGAGTTACTGTAGTAAGTTTTTACAGAGAAATCATGCCTTTAATTGTAGATAAATTATTTAGACAAGGCCCTTGGGCTATAGGTCCATTGTCAGCAGCGAACTCATTAGGAGGAGTTGCAGGTAGTTTCTTAGTATTATCTCTTGCAAATTACAGATCAAAAGGAATGTTAGTGCTATATGCTACAGGCACATATGCATTATTGTTGTTTGCATTCGGGTCCATACAATATATAGAACTCAATACAATTTTTATCCTCACTGTCGGATCAGTCATAATAGCAGGGCTTGGAGCTACTGATGCTATAGGTATGACGACTAGACAAACTACAGTACAACTTACTACTCCTGACAACATGAGAGGAAGAGCTGTAAGTTTTCATTCTTTTTGCGCGATGGGAGCAAATAACATAGGAACTTTTCATGTGGGATTCATGTCTTCACGAATAGGAGCTGGAAACACAATGATACTAGGTGGAATAGTCTCAATTTGTGTAGTTTTAGCAATTTTTAAATTTGTTTCAGGATTAAGAAATTACAGATACCCTTAGATTAGATGGATATAGCTAATTTTGGTTCAGGTCTAGATAGAGTTAATCGATCTGAAATTGAATTTTGATCCATATTGGAAAGCTGATGAAATCTGGAAGCTGAATCTAAAACTTTCTGGAGTAAACTATATTCACCACAAGTGGGAGCAGTGTGAATTTCTTGAGAAAGCTGCCACCAAAGAGCCTCATCAATATCTAACTGAGTTCTGAACGGGTCATACCAAGTTCCACATTCTTTCTTCGAATCACCCCAACCACCTCTTGCGATCATTTTAATACATTGAATTCCAACATCCTTTCTATGACATTCTTTTATCAATTTTTCTGCATTATTTTTGTATTCTTGGCCCTTATACATCGCAACATTTACAGGAAACATCACGGTATCAAAATCAAATCTATTTAAAGCTTCTAAATGAGTTTGTGCAACAGTAGGCCCATGGCCAGTAATTCCTAAAAATTGAGTTATTCCTTGATCCCTCATCTCTATTAGAGTTTCTATGGCACCGTTTGGACCCATTACAACATCCAAAGTATCCATATCAATTACTGAATGTAATTGAAATAAATCAAATGAATCAACATTCATGCGCTTCATAATATCTTCAACATTTCTCCAAGCTTCATCACGAGTTCTCATTGGAGTTTTACACCCCAAAAACATTTCAGATCGCAATTTGGGCATCCAAGAAGCCACCCTCTCCATAGAATCAGCATATCCTGGCGCTATATCTATATGATTCACTCCATAATCCAAACACATCTGAATAGCTAGATCGGCTTCATTTTGTGAAACTTTACCAATTGAATAGGCTCCAAAAGTTACAATAGTGCTTTTATGTTCTGTTTTTCCAAGTCTTCTTGTTTCCATGTCTATTCTTCCTACAAAATGTTATATTCTCACTATTGATAAAATAATTGATTTTTACTTTAATGGTCAATATAAGGAGTTACATTTGCCTAAATTCGTTTTCATGCCCCCTCAAGATGATTTAAAGAAAGAATTCGCAGCTAGACTATCTGACACACTTCCAGATTATGAAGTTCATTCACCTGAAACCGATGAAATTGCCGCAGAACTTATAGTCGATGCAGATGCAGCGATGGGATGGATTCCACCTGAAACATTAAAACAAGCACGAAAAATTAAATGGTTGCATAATCCTGATGCTGGACCTTTTTTTGGATACTATTACGAAGACTTGTGTAAACATGAATTAACTATCACTAATCCCAGAGGGATTTATTGGGATCATATTTCACATCACATCATGATGTTTTTGTTAGGTCTCTCTAGAGGCTTACCATGGTATTCAAAATCAAAATCAGACAAAAGATGGGATAGAAACGCTAGAAAAACTCCATATGTTTTTTTGGGCGATTCAACAGTTTTGATTAATGGAGTAGGTGGCATAGGACATGAAACTGCAAGATTATGCAAAGAATTTGGAATGAAAGTTATTGGTATTGACCCTCGCCCAGAATATCAAATTGACGGCGTAGAAATGCATTTACCTACAGATATAGACAAGTATTTACCTGAAGCAGACTTTGTAATTTCTACTGTGCCTCATACACCTGAAACTGAATTTATGTTCAACTCAAAAAGATTCAAGATAATGAAAAATTCAGCCTATTTTATCAATGTTGGAAGAGGGATGGTATGTAAATTGGATGATTTAGTTCATGCTATAGAATCCAATGAAATTTCGGGGTGCGGGTTAGATGTGTATGAAATTGAACCTTTACCAGACAATCATAAATTATGGTCATTAGACAATGTAATGTTAACTCCACACATAGCTGTAGCCGAAGCTGCAAATCTCAACAATAGGCGATATGAGATATTGGAGAACAATGCAAAATTATTTTTAAAAAACCAAGATTTAATCAATGTTGTAGACAAGGAAAAGTGGTTTTAAAATTTCATGAGAGAATTAAGAGTAAATTTAACAAAACAAAAATTACATAACCATGAAATTGTTAAAGTGCCATTGGGGCCTTTTTCAAGTGATCTAATCGAACATTTTTCAACATTAAATATAGATGGAATTTGGTTGGAAGGTGAACATGGACCAGTTGATTTTAGCAACATACCAGATCTCTCTAGAGCATGTGATTTATCCAATCTAACACCTATTGTCAGGGTACACCAAAACGACCCAGGAGTCATATATCGTACATTAGATTTAGGAGCACAAGGAATTGTTGTACCCCATGTGAATAGTAGAGAAGAAGCTTTAGCAGTTGTCGATGCAAGTAAATTCCATCCGATTGGACATAGAGGTTCGTTCACAAGCAGACAAGGAATTGGAGTAGAAAACTATTTTTCAAAAGCTAATGATCAAACACTAGTAATTGTTTTGATAGAAGATATCTTAGCTGTTAACAATATTGATGAAATATTAGAAGTAGATAACATCGACGTGTTTTTTGTTGCACCGGGTGATTTAGCTCAAACTATGGGTTTTCTTGGTGGCGCAAATAATCCTGAAGTCAAACAAGTTGTCAAAAGTACTATCAAAAAAATAGTATCAAAAAACAAAATTGCCGGGACTTTATCCCCATTGAACGAAGTCAATGATTTTGTTGATCTAGGAGTTACTTTTATTGCATTTAGTTGGATTTCTTGGATTCAAACAGGTGCTAAAAGCTTAAATGAAAATCTAAAAAAGTAGGTAAAAAATGTATAGAATTCGACGAGTATACAAAACACAACCCGGAGTTGCTTCTGACGTAGCAAAACTAGTATACGAACAAGCAAAAATTTACAGAGATGCTGGACATAGAGGTGATTTTACAGTTTCATATAATGGTTACACTCTTCCCGGCGAACAAAATATAGTAATACTGGAATGGCAAGATGAATCCATCCAATCCCCTAGTCGAGCAGGAAATAAAGTTCCACCCGAAGCAATTGAAGTCGCTAAAAAATATAGACCATTATTGGAAAGCCAGCATATAGAATTTTATGAAATGGTAGATCCCAAAACTATGGGTGACTGATGAAAAATAATCTGTCTATTATAAATGGTCAAATCATTGATCCAGAAACAGAATTCATTGCATTTAAAAATGTTGGGATTACCAATGGGATAATTACTGAAATATCCGATGGTCACATTGATTCTGAAAAAATCATCGATGCGAAAAACGAAATCATCTCCCCTGGTTTTATTGATCTACACTCACACCCTCAGGATAATCAAATATTTGAACTACAAGCATTTGATGGAGTAACTACTACTCTAGAATTAGAAGTGGGAACTGCCGACATTAAAAGCTTTTATAAAAAATGGGAAGGACAATCTAGGATCAATTTTGGCGCAAGTATAGGACATATACCTGTAAGGATGAAGGTGATGGATGATCCAGGAGATTTTGTTCCAGCAGGAGATGCAGGAAGCCGAGAAGCCTCTAATCATGAAATTTTAAAAATGAAAGATTTAATTAGTGAAGGATTAGAACAAGGTGCTTTAGCTGTAGGATTTGGCTTAGATTACACTAGAGCATGTACCAAATTAGAAGTGATTGAACTTTTTAAAATCGCTGCTAAATATAATGTATCTTGTCATGTTCACTTAAGAGGAAAAGGCCATAGGGAACCTAACAACTCTATAGAGGCATTAGAGGAAGTAATAGCAGCATCTGCCGTTACTGGAGCTGCATTACATGTGGTGCATATCAATAGCACAGGAATGAAAGCTGTCCCAATACTTTTAGATATGATCCAAGGAGCAAAAAATTCCGGATTAGATGTTTCAACAGAATGTTACCCATACACTGCTGGAATGACTAAAATTGAATCTAAGCTATTCGAAGAAGGATGGCAATCACAATATGGAATTTCCTATGACAAACTGATGCGACCAGACACGGGAGAATATTTAACAGAAACCACATTCCATACTTACAGAGAAACAGGAGGATGGGTTATTGCATTTTCTACCCCTCAAAATGATTTAGATTATGCAGTTAAACATCCTCTCACAATGATTGCTACAGATAGCATTATTGAAAATGGAAAAGGTCATCCTAGAACTGCAGGAACTTTCTCAAAAGTTCTAGGTGAATATGTTAGAGAAAAAAAACAAATAACTCTTATAGATGCTCTCAAAAAAATGACTATCATGCCTGCTCAAAGATTAGAAAAAAGAGCTCCAATTTTCAAAAAAAAGGGAAGACTTCAAGTAGGAACTCATGCAGATATTGTGACATTTAATCCTAATACAATTATTGATACTTCGTCATACACCAATCCCACTTCACCTCCTAATGGAATTTCGAACGTCATAGTAGGAGGGCATCATCTAGTTCACAACAAAACAATGATTACAAATCAATATCCAGGAACAGGAATTCTAGCAAGTTCAAAATAAGGAGATTTAATGTCAGTTTATTCAATTACAAGTATTAATGTAAAAGATTGGGATGCATATAACGAATATATGAGATTAGTTCCACCGATCATTAAAAAATTTGGAGGGAGATATATCGTCAGGGGTGGAAAAATTCACTCAGACACAACAACATGGAAACCAAACAGAGTCGTGATTTTAGAATTCCCCACTATAGAACAAATGAAAGAGTTTCGCGAATCAGAAGAGTACAAACCAGTTGCAGCTATTCGTCAAGGAGCTTCAACTAGTGAAAGTTTTGTTGTAGAAGGATTTGATCAGAATTAACTCATCAGTTCTGGGTTCAAACATGCTAGCATTTTTCCTTCCGTAAAGAAGTGGATAATATTATCTGCTGCCATGATTCCCATATTTCGTAAAGTAGCTGCACTGGCGCTAGAAATATGCGGAGTAATAATCACATTTCCCATTGAAACTAAAGGATCATCATGTGCAATAGGTTCAGGATCAGTAACATCTAAAGCAGCTCCTGAAATTTGATGGGTTTTTAGTGCATTTGTTAAAGCAAATTGATCAATAGTTCCACCTCTAGAAGTGTTAATCAAAAATGAATCTGATCTCATCAAATCTAGTTCACGTTTACCAATAATTTTTTTTGTATCATCATTCAGAGGCACATGAATTGAAACATAATCAGATTCTTGCAACATCTCATCCAAACTTGATTTCCAAATTAATCCTAGTTGATTTTCAAGATCAATCTTACGGGAACGAGAATGATAAATGATTTTCATATTGAACCCGCTTGCTCTTTTCGCAACTGCACTACCTATCATACCCACACCCAAAAGACCTAAAGTTTTTCCATGTACATCAGTTCCTAAATATGGAGTTTGATCAAAAACTTTCCAATTACCTTTTAAAACGTTGTGATGAGAATATGAGATTCTTCTCCCTAAAGTCAAAATCAGCCCCATAGCAAAATCTGCACAAGATTCATGTAAAATTCCAGGGGTATTTCCAATCAAAATCCCCTTTTCTGTAGCAGATGATAAATCTATATTGTCATATCCTACAGCTCTAGTAGATACAATTTTTAATTTTTTGGCAGCGTTGATCACATCAAAATCTATGGGATCATTTGCTTCAATCATAAAAGCATCACATTCAACAGATTTTTCTATAAGCACTGATTTAGGTGGAGGCGTAGTTTCATTCCAAACCTCAACTTGAAAAAAACTTTTAAGCTTATCTATAGCATCAGGAACTATTGGCCTACTGACAAAAACTTTTTTATTCAAATTAATTACACCTACTCTCTAAATTTTTCATAAACTTCTTCTTTTGTTGGAACACTATGCTTGATAAAAATATCTTTGCCATTTTTGTCAAAAAACACAAATGTTGGAATCATTTTAGTAGATATTAAGTCACTAATATGATTCCCCACAACAGAGTGAACATCAACTCTATATAACTTGTATTCATTTCTCAATTCAGACTCTAACCTATTCACGATAGGATTCAACGTTAAGCACCCCACTCAATAATCAGAATACATATAAAGAAGATAAGGTGAACCTGAAGAGCGAATATTTTCAAAACTTTGTACAGTTGACATGTTTTCATTCGAATTTTTTTGAATTGACTGGAATAAAATCATAACAATTAAACTTGCAAGAACAAAAACAAGAATGTATTTTGATGAAAAAAATCTTAACCCTATTAACGAAAAGACAATTAACAAAAATGCAGTTGCAAAAATTAAAGAATACTGATTAATAAGATTATACAAACTACTCTCATTGGTTATAACTGCAATTTAAGTCTATATTTCAGAAAATTTTGTGTCAATCAACCCATCTGTTAACATACCAAATCTCAGAACATCTCTGAGAATCAATTAATTAAATTATAGAAGGATTTAACCATGTCTGATAAAGCATTAAGAGTAAGTTATGGAGAATATACCTACGAAAGTGTTCCGGAATGGGCTCCTTTACCTAAAGGATGGGAATGGAATCATGTAGTTGGCGTTGCTGTAGATAATGAAGATAGAATTTTTGCATATAACAGAAGTGAACATCCCATAATAGTTTTAGATAAATCTGGAAAAATTCTTGATTCTTGGGGTGAAGGTCAATTCACAAGGGCTCATCATATAGAAATTGGCCCAGATGGTTCAATTTGGACAACAGATGTAGGAGACCATACAGTCAGAAAATGGACTATAGACGGTAAACAATTAATGATTCTAGGAACTCCAAATGAACCATCCGTAGAGCAAAGTGGAGAACCTTTTAATCAACCTACAGATATTGCTTTTGGATTAGACGGATCTATATATATTTCAGATGGATATGGCAATTCCAGAGTCCATCATTACTCACCTCAAGGAAAATTAATCAGATCATGGGGAGAAAGAGGTACAGGACCTGGTCAATTTATGCTCCCTCATGGAGTAGCCGTAGACCCAACTGGACTTGTGTACGTGTGTGATAGAGAAAACAATAGAATTCAAATTTTCACACCTGAAGGGCAATATGTTTCCCACTGGAAAGGCGTACATAGACCTAACCAAATTGTTTTAGGTAATGATGGAGCAGCATTTGTTTCAGAATTGGGACATCGCCAAGGTACTAAAGTTACTCCAAACTTAGTTTCTCCAAATTCAGGAGTAAAAATCTTAACCAAAACAGGACAATGGCTAGGTGGTTGGGGACAAAGTACAAGAGAACATGGAGATATTATGGCCGCTCATGCTTTGGGAATTGATTCTGAAGGAAGCCTATATGTAGGGGAAACATTAGAAGGCGCAAGAATGCAAAAGTTCATTAGAGTATAAAAAAGAGCCCATACAAAGGACTCTTTTTATTTTTTGCGAAACACCTTAGGTAAAGTGGAATGCATAAACTCATAAGCTATGGGCACGATTAGTAAGGTCAAAAAGGTAGAACTTGCCAATCCACCAATTACAACAGTAGCCAAATCTTCACCTATAATTCCGCCACCCTCATTGCCGACAAATGCCGCCAAAGGCAGTAAGGCCAAACCAGTAGTAAAGGCTGTCATCAATATAGGCCTTAATCTCACCAATCCTCCTTCAACAAGTGCTTCTCTTACTGAAAAATTATCGTCACGTAACTGTTGAACAAATGCAATCAAAACAATCGCATTTGTTACAACTAAACCAATAAGTAACAACAATCCCATCATTGCCGGTAAACCTAAAGATCGGCCTGTGATAGCTAAGCCAACAAATGCCCCAATACTAGCTAAAGGCAAACTAAGTAAAATCACTAAAGAATCCCTCAAAGATCCCAAACTACCTGAAACTACCAAAAACACCAGAACTATACTTATGGCCATTGCCAAAAATATATCTTGAAACCCTTCAGCAATATCTGAAAAAATTCCACCCGTTTTAATTTCTATTCCATTAGGTAATTCAATAGCATCTATTTCTGCATCTATCGCCATTTGAACAGAACGTGAATCCTCATTGGTGATTTTTCCCGTAATAGTAGCTGAACGATTTGTGTCTGTTCTAGCAATAGTAATAGGAGATTCCACTCTGTTCATAGTAACTAACTCACCTATTGTTGCAGATCCTAAAGGACCGTTAATAGATAAATTATTGAAACCCTGAAAAGGATCTTGAGCACCATACATAGAAGAAGTAATTAATTTTAATTTCAAATTCACTTCTTCATCATTTAACATTAAATCCCCTAAATCTTGTCCTTTCATAGGGGCACTGATTGCTATAGCTACCTCTTGAGGTGTCATACCAATAGTTGAAGCAATTGCTGAATTTACAACCAAATTCATCTCTGGTCTTGTTCCAGTTAAATCTGATTCAATATTATCAACTCCATCTAAGCTTCTTAGAGCTACCAATAATTCATTGTTCACTCTAGATAAGTCCTCTAAATCATTACCTACTATTTTTACTTCTACTCCAGGTTGAGGAGGACCAGCTGCATTTAATTCTTCAAATTCATATTGAGTTCCATAACTCTCTGAAGGGAATTGGTTAGTTAGTATTTCTGCTACATCATCAGGAGCTTCAGAAGTAAGCCTAACGAATATACTAGCAAAACCTCCTACCTCATCAGGATTAGAAAAAACGCCTGAACCACCTATTGTGGTAACAAAGTTTTCTATCTCACCTCTATCAAGTCTAGATTTCAATTCTTTCTCTAAATCTAAAACTTTAGATAGTTTTTGTTCTTCGGTAAGTATCGGTGGAACTGAAATATCTACTGCCAAAATCCTTGCTGGACCTGTAGGAAAAAGAGTGACAGGAATCAACCCTAATGCAGGCAAAGAAACGCTACCTGCAGTGAGTATCAAAGCTATAAAAATAGTAATAATTTTATGTTGTAAAGACCAAATGAGTGCGGGTTTATAAATCCTTTGTAGAAAAGATAAACTATTACCAGTTTTCTCAGTATCTTGAACCATATCCCCAGGTCTCAAAATAGCTGCACCTACTACCGGAACAAAAGTAATCGAAACAATTAAAGAAGCAAACAATGCTGAAGAAACAGCTATACAAAAAGGTAAAAAGAAGGAGCCTACTAAACCTTGAATGAATGCAAGAGGAGCAAAAACAACTATTGTAGCTAGTGTTGAAGATGTAATAGCAGCTGCTACCTCTTTTGTAGCAGATAAAGCGGCATCAAATTTTGATTCACCCATTTGCATATGCCGATAAACATTTTCTAAAACAACAATACTATCGTCAACAACTCGTCCAACAGCTAAAGCTAAACCGCCTAACGTCATCACATTAAGAGTTAGATCTGTAAAGCCCATAATCAATACACCACCTAAAATACTTACAGGAATGGTTAAAGCAATAACTAAGGTGGGTCTCAATGATAATGCTAAACCTTTCATCAAACCTGGTTTAATATTTAACAAAAATATAAATACTCCACCAACAGCAAACAAGAATCCATAAATTCCTTCACTGAATAAAGTTTGTAATTGACTTTCTATGTCAGGACCTGCGTTATAAATAACTACAGTATCTAACCCTGATTTTTCAGCCTGAGAATTGGCAGAATTTAAAACTGCTTGAGTCACATCTACAGTATTAGCTTCTGGATCCTTAAATACACTGACTCCTACACTAGGGTTACCATTTGTCCTTGAAATAGAATTTGATGAAGATGGAATTCTGGAAATTGTAGCAACATCTTTTAACAAAACAGGGTTTCCATCCCTAGATCCAATAGCTATATTCTGTAAATCTTCTAAAGTAGATACAGAATGAGATGTTCTTAGTGAAACCACACCTGTTCCGTCGAAAATAAATCCTGAAGACATTGAAAAATTCATTTCGTCAAAAATTTCAGAAATTTTATCTAAACTAATATCATTTTGATAAAGGGATTCTGTATCTGCATTTACATTTACATCAAATTTCTGAATTCCACTTATAACAACGTCACTCACTCCATCAATTGATGAAATAGATGGTTCAATTTCTTTAGAAACTATCTCTTGTAATGAATTAAGATCACCTTCAGTAATAAAACTAAATTCTAGAACTGCTTGTGCACCAGGGTCTAATTTATTTACAGTTGGAGTTTCAACGTTGCTCGGTAAATCCATAGAAACCAACCGAGATTCAACTTCTTTTTTCGCAATGTCCATATCAATACCATAGTCATAAAACATCAATAGTAATGTGGAGCCCTCAAAAGTAATCGATTGTACAGAATTTAATCCTTCAAGACCTGAAACTTGATTCTCCAATGGTTCAGTTACGTATTGAACTACGTCTTCAGAACCAGCATTTGGGTACGCAGCACTTACTGTTAATAACGGAAATTGAACTCTAGGCAAAACTTCTACAGGTAACTGACTAAATGTAAAAATCCCATAACCTAGCACTAACAAAAATGCCAAAATAGTTACCGACGCTCTTTTTAATGCCAAATCAGTAAAGTAAGTCATTGAACTCCTCAATAAAAAATATTTTTAGGAACATTAAGGTGTTATAAATTATATGTGATCATGAATGAAAATTATAAGACTTTAAATGCGTCAAAAAATAATTCAATGCTTTTTCAGTAAAAATCAACATATTTTGTTCTCTGTTTGAAATTCCTGATTCTAAAGTCATAGATTCGGTAATAGGGCCTACAATCCCGAAACATGAATGCCCAGCAGAATCTCCATAACTATTTCCAGTAGGGCCAGCCGCACCTGTTTCACTTAAAGCCCAATGAGAATTTAATTTTTCTTTAATTTTTCTTGCATAAAGCAACGCACATTCTTCAGTAGATGATCTGATTCCAATTCGGTCATCATCAGTTATACCTAACAAAGAGTTCTGAGAACTTTTTGTATAAACTACTGCTCCGCCTAGGAAATAAGCCGAGGATCCTGGAATAGCTAATAAAGAAGAAGAAATTAACCCTGCTGAAGATGATTCAGCAACTGATATTGTTTGTTGATTATCTTTCAATATTTGACCAATGTCTGAAGATATTTTAAGAATTTCTGAATTCATTTTTCCTCCTAATGTGGATATTATTTTACCCGGATTACTTGAAAATCAACTTTTCCATTCTGAACTAAATTTCTGATTTTACGTTGTTTCGTAGTTAAATCACTATTTCCTGATTTAAATTCTATTAATATAATTTGATCTTCTTCAAATTGAATACCATCAATTGGAGTTCCCAAAAACCTAAATTGCTTAGAATCCCATGGAAAAACAGAGTGCAAAGGAATA
>MDTE01003881.1_pt1 | contig 17184 bp, 16 predicted proteins | sample 811231 | NCBI WGS metagenome assembly MDTE01 (sample SAMN05326651, study PRJNA326480) | marine metagenome | isolation source: seawater | place: Indian Ocean: Red Sea | collected 2010
TGTGTTTCTCATTCCTTCTGTTGCTGGAATCGAAGGATTTGAGTTTAGCTGCCCGATTAATAAATGATATCGTTTCGAAACCTTGTCTTTTTCTAAAAACTTCAGTTTAACAAATTTTTCCAATTTTCTTATACAGGTTGCTCTTGGGATTCCAGTGATTTCAGCGATCGAAGTTGCACTAATGTTTGCATCTTGAATATTAATATTTTTTGGTATTTTGTTTAGAAAAAAAGAATTAAAATCCCCGGATGTTTTCCTGCCTATAAATCTTATAGTTTGTATTTGAGATTGGAGTCCTATTAAAAGCATTTCTAGATCTTTTAATTTTTCTTGCCAGAACTTCATATACTCTAATTGAAAATTTAAATAATGGTACCAAAAGAAAGAGTAGCTGTTTTTAATTTCTTTCTGTATTTTTACGTAGGATAAATTTAAATTAAGAAACTTTCCCTGCTCGTAAAAATATTTAGACAAAGAACTTATCTGTTCTTCGATTATTTTTATATAACTATCTTTGTGTTCAGAAACTGGTTCCCAGAATATTTTATTTTTTTCTGTTTTTTTAATATGTTTTTTTTTAATCAGGTCCATTAATTTTCTTCTAGTGGTTTCTTTAGGTAAACCAGTGTTTTTAGAAATATGAATTATTCTCTTTTTAGATTGACTAATATTTTTATGGTTGTTCCAAAAATTATCTAGAGATAAGTCGAAGGTTAAATCTTCTTCTCTTTTTCTCAAAATCTCTAAATGTAAATCCCTTGCAAAAAAAATTACGATATTACCTCCCTCAAGATCACCGTATCTTTTGTATATTCCTGATAGAAAAGCACTTTGCATTTCATAAAAACTTGGCATTAAATTTATAAAGTTTTCCATTAAAACTTTTTCAATATTGTTCCTTTCAAATTTTTTTTCTCGATCTGAAGTCATAACTTCCTTTGCTACAGTTGTTCAATTTGGGCTAATTAGAACAATTTTGATATTTAATGTCAACACAGGATATATATTTTTTTTTAAAAATTTGAACGATTTGACAGATTAATCTTTTCTTTATCCTTAACTGGTATATCTTAAAAAACTAAATTGAATTAATAAAAAAAGGATATAAGGTATCATAGTGAATGAATTAGAACCTTTATTGCTGTGTATATTTAGTGGCTTGATAATAAGGTTTACTTTAACTTTTGTTGGTCAGGCTTGGGCAAGATCACATGCTCAGACAGTCGCCTTTATGATTTTGCCTGTTATCACATACGTTATAACAAAAACAATTTCAGGAAACATTGCTCTATCTTTAGGTATGATAGGTGCCCTATCTATAGTGCGCTTCAGACATCCGGTTAAAAGCGCGTTAGAATTAATAATGTACTTTGATTTAATTACTATAGGGATAGCAACAAGCGTAAGAACAAAATGGGCTATCCAATTAGTTTTGTGTACAGTTATAATTATTCTATTAGTAAAACTAGTACAAAAGTTATCTAATAGATTTGGAAGATCTTTTTATGGCATGTCTTTTAATGAAGGAAATACATCAAACACGTTAGAAATTGTCTCAAAAGAAAGAATAAAATATATTGAAGATAGTGAAAACTTGTCAAATTCTGTAATAGATAAAAACTCTAACGAATTTGTTTACAGAATGAGTTTCAACAATAGAAAAGAACTACAAGATTTTAAAAAAAAATTGGATGGAGATACAAAAGTAGAAAAAATTAATTCAATTTTTAATTAAGAATATGAAAAAAATCATATTTTTTTTGATAATTTTTTTTGCGTTAGTCACGGAATCATTATCTAAAATCAATAAATCAAATAATACTTTTATTGGGTGCAATTCTGAAGTTGGTTATGAATATTTAACAAATATTGATAAACTAAAAATTAAAAAAATTGAAATTGACACAGAAAATTATAGGAGATGGGCAGTAAATAGTATCAGAATTATTACTACTCCTTCCAGATTTATACCAGACAGATATAAAAGAAGATTTAATGCCACAATAACCGTTACCTATGAAAATGAAAATAAGTGTATTTTTAAAGGAAGAATTAGACACAGTGGAGACGCGAAAGACCATATAGCTCTACATGGCAATTCAATTATTCAAAGTTTAGATGTTCATTTAATCAACGGAAACATTAGGGGTGTTACTAAATTTAAATTGTTTAAACCTGATACCAGAGGAAAGTTGCAAGATGTAATAATTATAACCGAGTTGTTAAGAAGTCTAAATTATCTAGGTCCGAGAAGCATTAAAGTAGATGCAAGAATAAATCAGGCGGAGTCAACAATGTTGTTTCAAGAAAAGGCGTCAAAAGAATTGTTAGAATACAATAATAGAAGAGAGGGTCCAATTTTAGATGCTGATCAAAAATTCTTCTTTAAACTTGTAGATAAAATTCCTGATAATGAATTAAGCAATTGGGATCTTCAAATGCCTGCTCTGAGAAGCAAAAGTATCAAAACGATGCTAACAAAACAAATAAATTCTGAAATAATTTCTAAAAGCGAAAATCATAAAGCTATGTCATACGATGCATTAACAAACTTGAATTATATATATTTATATTACTCAAATAGATTTAAAGATAAAAAAAATAATTTTTACTATTTTGATTATGATTTAGATAACACTTTGTTAGGATTTTTTAATCGGGAGAACATTAAAAAACTAGATAAATACAACCTATTAATGCAAGCAACCAATAGCCAACATGGTTTATCTGCAAGTAACAGAAAATTTTATTGGAATTCCATTGAAAATTATTTTGAACCCGTAAGTTATGACTTAAATGCAAACATTGATAGCGATTTTGCATCAACAACAAGCTCTGCTTATCGTCTGCCAGTTTCAGATTATTTTTTAGATACATTTGATGAGCTCAAATACAATCTTGAAAATTTAAATTTCAACAAATTAATTACTAACGTAAATCTTTCAGGCGCTAATATTACAGAAGCAAACTTACAAAAAAAAATTGAAAAAATTCTAGCTAATATAGACAGAATAAAGAAAAACTATTCAAATTTTGCAAACAATGAAATGGTCGAGCACAACAAATATGAACCTAGATATAATATATTATCTGGATTTAGCGAAACTTTAGTAGAAATAGACCCAAATGTTTATGTGGTCACAAACAAACAAACTTCCCAAAAAAATAATATCTTACAAAGATGCAAAATAAATCTACAGAATTGTGAAGATTACTCTTTCTCAAATGATGACCTATCTGAATTATTAGAAGGGGAACTTGTTTTGGATAAAAAAATTTATCAATACTTGGGCAACAATCAAAAATTTGAAAGTTTAAAAAAAGATAAAAATTATAACAAATTAGAGTTAAGTGAATTTACAGTATTTTATGAAAATGGGATTGAAATTGATAATAAACAAGACCAAAGAATATTAGACATTAATCAAAAAAAACCTGGATCAAGACTCTATATAGTCAACGGTAAATTAGAGGACATTCTAATAAATTTTAACGGTTATAACTTAAGTGAAGATAAAAAAACTTTAGACTTAAAATCTTTTCCACCAAATTACCCGGTTGATATTAACGGATTAACAGGATGCTTATCTTTAGTAAACTTAAGTGTAAAAAATATTTCTATTAAAGCAGACAATTCTAGTTGCGAGGACACTGTTAATTTTATAAATGTTAATGGGCACGTTAAGGAAATCAATATCAAAGACTCATTCAGCGATGGTTTAGATGTAGATTTTTCTAATTTAAAATTTGATAATATAAACGTATCTTCATCAGGAAATGATTGTGCTGACTTTTCAGCAGGAGATTATGAGATCAAAAATTTAAATTTAAAAAATTGTGGTGACAAAGCATTGTCCGTTGGAGAAAAATCTCTTTTAACACTCAATAAAATTAATGCTGAAAACGCAAGTATTGGCGTTGCATCAAAAGACAGTTCAATAGTTGGAATGAATAATGTTTATCTTAAAAATTTAAAAACGTGTATTGCTGCTTATAACAAAAAACAAGAGTTTAACGGCGGTTACATAGAAATTGAAAACATGAATTGCGAAAATTATAATCAAAAAGCAAATGTAGACAAATATTCAAAAGTTGTTGAAAAAAATAAAAAATTATGAGTTTTAGAATAGAAGAAAAGCTTTATATAAAATCTGAAAACCTTATTCAATTTAGGGAGTATCTGGATAGTCAATCTGCAAAACCAATTCACAAACCTAGGTTAATAAAAAGTCTATATTTTGATAACTTAAATTTAGATATGTATAATGACTCGATTGAAGGTTTGGTTCCTAGAAAAAAAATTAGAATAAGAGAGTATCCAGGAGGAATAGACAAAAATTATTATTTAGAAATTAAAAACTCTTCTGTCGAAGGAAGGTTTAAAACCAGAAAAATTTTAGACAAAAACAATGTTAATTTTTACAAAAAGGCCGGAATATTCGACAACCAATACGGAACATGCCTGCCCAATTTTTATGTTTCCTATGAAAGAGAATATTCAATAATTGATGATGTTAGAATTTCTATAGACAGAAATCTCGTATATAAAAGTTTTAAATTAAACAATATTTATAATGATAAAAATTGTATTGTTGAGATAAAAACTTCTATAAAGAAAAATCTAGATAATTTAGTAAAACTGTTCCCATTTCAAAGAATTAGGTTTTCCAAGTACTGTTTCGCCGTAGACACTCTCAAACAAAGCGGTTAATCTTAGGAATAAAACTAATGAGCACAATATTTAAAAAATATTTTACGAAATTATTTAATAGAAAAAATTATTTTAATGTAAAATCTTCTGAAAAAATAGAGGAAACCAAAAAGATTTTTAAAGAAAGTTATGAGGAGTACATTTATAAAATACAAAAATCTATTAATTCAAAAAAAACATTAAGCTTTTTACACTCTGGAAACCTAGGTGATCTTATTTATGCTCTGCCTGTAATTAAGGAATTATCAAAGGATCATGAATGTCATTTTTACATACAGGCAAATAAAAAAATAGAGGTTGAATATTTTAAACATCCTGCCGGAGGTGTTTATATAGACGATAGAATGCTTGATCTTTTTTTGCCTTTGATGAGAGAGCAAAAATTTATACACAAAGTTCAAAAATACAACAATCAGAATATAGATATTAATTTTGATATATTTAGAACTTTGCCAGTTAACATATGCTTTAATTCACCAAGATGGTATTTTCAAATTACAGGTGTCCAGGTAGATTTGTCTATTCCCTATATGGAAGTAGATGAGCATAAGGAAATAAAAAATAAAATTATTATTCATAGAACTTTTAGGCATAGAAATCAGTTTATTAACTATAAGTTTTTAAGAGATTATGAAGATCTAATTTTTATAGGAAACAAAGAAGAATATGAAGATTTAAAAAAAGATGTTCCAAATTTAGAAATTTATAATTCTAAAGATTTTTTAGAAATGGCTAGTTTGATAAAATCTTCTAAATTTTTTATTGGCAATCAATCTATAGCTTATCCTATGGCAGAGGCTTTAAAGGTTCCAAGACTTTTAGAGGCAGAACCTCTTTTTCCCGTTGTTCAGCCCGTAGGAAAAAATGCATATGATTTTTATTACCAGCCTCATTTTGAGAAATTTGTAAAAATTTTAAATAAGACCAAAGTCTAATTTATTTAATTTTATCTATTTTAAATAAAGTATTTATTAATTTTTTTATAGATTTGGCACTTAAAGTTTTTATATGCAAGCCAATAAAGAATCCTAAATTTTCTACATATTGTGATTGTATAAATTTTTTTTTGTTTTTTTGAAGTTTAAATAGTTTTATAGCAGGTTGATTTAAAAAATTTCCACTTATTATAGGTCTGGTTTCTACACCAAATTTGTCTAAAATCTCTAAATATTTCTTTCTTTTACCTAAATATCTTTTATTTAATAAAATTGGAAATCCAAAATAGCTTGGTTTAACATGAGGATTAACTTTTAAAAAAGAAAATTGATTATTCCAATATTTAGATTTTTTAAGAGCATTTATAATTTTTTTACAGTTGAGGCTTCTAATTCTCATAAAATTTTTTAGCCTCCTAAATTGACTCAAACCTATAGAAGCAGAAATATCAGTTGGCCTTAAATTAAATCCAGAGTTAACAAATATAAATCTAGGATCTAATTTATTATTTTTTCTCTCAATTTCTTTCTGTCTCTTTAATCCTCTAGACCAACCATGAGAACGCATTGTTTTTAATAGTTCGTAATCTTCATTATTATTACAGACTACCATGCCTCCTTCACCAGAAGTTATTTGGTGAGAATAGAAAAAAGAATATGTACCAAAGTCACCAAATGTGCCCAAATTTTTATTTTTATAAGTTGATCCAAGAGACTCACAAGTGTCTTCGATTACTATAATTTTTTTTTGTTTAGCTATTTTGATAATGTTATCTACATTGGTCGAGTTTCCCAAAACATGTACAAGCATTATCACCTTAGTTCTATTTGTAATTTTTTTTATTAAAACATCTGACTTTACATTCAATGTTTCTTTATCAACATCAACAAAGACTGGTTTCAAGCCAGCCTGAACAAGAGGCCATAAAGAGGTTGGCCAGCAAACCGAAGGAATTAAAACTTCATCTCCAATTTTAAATCTATTTTTTCTGGCCGGATTGCCGGCCGCAAATACCGAGAGCAAATTTGCTGAAGATCCAGAATTTACCATTAAAGCAAATTTTGAACCCATTCTTTTTGCAAATTCTTTCTCAAATTCTTCAGTTTTTTTTGACATTGTTAGTTGACCAGACATTATAACCTTGATCCCAGAAATTAAATCATTGGGAGAAAAAGCATTTTCTAGCAGAGGGTAAAAATATTTTGACCTACTTACTCTTTTTTTTTCGATTATTTTTTTAATGATATTTAATTTCGTTGAATTCATTTAAATAATTATACTATCATTCTAAGAATTAATGTATTATTTATTTTTTTAAAATTGTAATAAAATTTTAAATTATAAAAGGCGGGGTAGCTCAGTTGGTTAGAGCACAGGACTCATAAGCCTGGGGTCGGTGGTTCGAATCCACTCCCCGCTACCATAAAAATGTTAACATTTAAAAAAAATCTTCAAAAGAGTTTTAAGTCTGTTGGATATTCTCTATTTAAAATTTTATATGGAAAAATAGAAGGAGTCATTAATCCTGAAAACAAAAAAGGAATAAGCATAGACACAATCAACAAAGGTAATGAAATTTTTTACAAAGTTTATAAAATAGAGAACGGCAGTCTTTACACTGATAGAGTTAATGATACAGCAATAATTAAAAACAATAAAATAATTGAAGGTCCATCTTTTCAATTTAGGACAGTGGACTCCGAAGTAATCAATACAACGGTTAATGAAAATTTAGCGCTTGTTAACGGAACACCAAGGTTAAGAAAAAATATAAAAGGAAAAGTCCTATCACTTTTGACCGGCGGGGGAGGGAATGAAAATTACTGGCACTGGATGTTTGATGTTTTGCCTAGACTAGGAATATGTGAAAGCACAATAAATCTAGATTCAATTGATTTTTTTCTGGTACCAGATAATAAAAAAAAATTTCAAGTTGAGACTTTAGAAATTTTAAAAATTCCAAAAAAAAAACAAATTTCAAGCACAAAATATAGACATATATTAACAAAAGATATCTATGCTACCAGTCATCCTGTGGTTTTATCTGGTAACGCTACACATGATATTCAAAATATACCAGACTGGATACTGAAATGGTTGAGAGAAAAATTTTTAGAAAATATTATGGAAAAAGAAAAAAAATTCTCAAAAAAAATTTATCTAGATAGATCAGATTCAAAGTCAAATGTTAAAAGTTTGAGATCTATTATAAACGAAGAGGAAGTAAAGAGTTATTTGGAAAAAGAGGGATTTAAATCTGTAAAGTTAGCAGATCTTCATTTTAAAGATCAGGTTTTAACATTTAATAGCGCCGATGTAATTGTGGGGCTTCATGGAGCGGGTTTTGCAAATATGTCTTTTTGCAAACCTAAAACAAAAATAGTTGAACTAAAAGCAAACCCTTTAGATGATGTAATAAAAAATCTGGCTATAAAAAATAGATTAGAGCACAATTCAATAGATTGTGCGGTTAACAAAATTAAGCAACACAATCAATTTGGCCATGTGAAAGTACCTATTGAAGAATTAAAGAGAGCAGTGAAAGTTTAAAAAATATGAAAAATTTAAAAATGTTTTGTCTAAGCCTGGAACCATCGCATTTGGAATTCATAAAGAATTTAAACTATACACCTGTAGGATTAGGAGAAAAAAATTTTTCAAATGAATGGATGACTGACAAAACAGGGAAAAGTATATCAGAAAAAAATAAAAATTATGGTGAATACACTTTCCATTACTGGATATGGAAAAACTATATTGATAAGCTAGACAATCAATGGATTGGTTTTGCTCAATACAGAAAATTTTGGACAATTAATAATTTTGAAGACGTTAATCTAGATATCAACAAGATAAGTGCAGTAGCTATAAAAGAAATACCCAATAGTTTTGATGACTGCGAGGTTATTTTAGGCAAACCTTTTTACGTAAATCAAAAAAGAATTTCGAAGTTTTTGAAGAAAGGTTTAAAAATAGTTTTAAAAAAACCAGGTGTTTTATTTGATAAAAATTTACGAAATTTAAAATTTCATTTCGATTTAATGCATGGTGAAAACAATTTAGCCAAAGCTATTAATTTATTAGACGATAAAAACAAAAAAGACTTTCAGGACTACATGGATAAAAATTTTTATTTTTACCCTCAGAATATGTTTATATGTAAATCAAAAAGTCTTTTACTAGAATATTATGAAACAATTTTTCCATGGCTAGAAAGATGCGAGGATGTATTTGGATTTAAAAACCTGAAAGGTTACGACTTAACTAGGATTTATGGTTTTTTAGCAGAAAGGTTTCTATCTTACTGGTTCACAAAAAATGCTAAATTCAAGACAATGAATATTACTTTTTATGACATTAATAACGATTTAAAATAACTACAATTTTAGACCAAGCCTTTTTGTAATATTTTTTTTAGATATTTTTTTGAAATAACCGAGATTATTTTTGTACCAATTAAAAGTATCTTCTAATCCTTTGTTAGTTGAAACTTTATGCTTCCATTTTATCTTTTTTCTTATTTTATTAGAGTTAAGGGCGTATCTAAGATCGTGACCAGGTCTGTCTTTCACAAAAATAATTTTGACTTTTTTTCCAATAATTATATTATTTTTTTTTGCTATCTTAAAAATTTTTTTAATTATGTCTATATTTTTTAATTTGATGCCACTTCCAATATTATAATTTTCACCGAATCTACCTTTCAGAAAAACTTTTAGTATAGCTTCACAATTATCCTTGACGTAGATCCACTCTCTAGTATTTTTTCCTCTTCCATAGACTGGCAACTCCTTGTTGTTTAAAATATTAAAAATCATTTTTGGAATAAATTTTTCAGGAAATTGATTTGGTCCATAGTTGTTGCAAGGGTTTACAATCAATGTTTTTATTCCGTAGGTTCTTCCATAGGATTGAACCAATTGGTCTGCGCTCGCTTTAGAGGCCGAATAAGGAGAGCTAGGATTGTAGTTGTCTTTTTCACTTGCAAGTTTGCTATCAGGTATATCACCGTAAACTTCATCTGTTGAAACCTGTAAAAACTTCATTCTATTTTTTGTAACTCTTTTTAGTTTTCTGAAAATTTCCAGCAAGTTATATACACCATTAATATTCGTTTTAATGAATTTCTCCGCATTGTCGATTGATCTATCCACGTGCGTTTCAGCAGCTAAATTTATTATTCCTATGGGTTTATATCTTTTTATAATTTTAATAATTTTCTCTCTTCGGTTTATATCCAATTTGAAAAATAGGTAATTTTTATTCTTTTTAAATTTTTTTACGTTATATGGGTTTGCAGAGTAAGCAGATTTATCAATATTGATTACAAAGTATTTCTTTTTTAACAACAGGAGTATTAAGTTGCTTCCTATAAAACCTGAACCTCCAGTAATTAAAATTTTTTTCATATTAATTTTACAAACAGGGCATGATCTATTAAATTAAACTATTAGAATAATTAGAGTATAAAATCAATTATGTTTAAATAATGTCAATCAAAGATATAACTATAATAATAACCTCGTTTAAAAGCGAAAAAAAAATAAGAAGGTGTTTAAATTCAATTGATAGCCAATGTAGCGTTATAAACGTTGAGAACTCCAGTAATCAGGAACATAAGAAGAATATAGAAAAAGAATTTAAAAATGTTAAATGCATTTTATCGGGAGAAAATATTGGATACGGAAAAGGAAACAACGCTGGGCTCAATGAAGTAAAAACCAAATATGCATTAATACTCAATCCAGATGCTGAATTGTTTCCTGGAACTCTCAACGGATTTTTGGATGCTGCCAAAGCAAAACCAGATTTTGCTATTATTGGACCGGGGATAGTTGAAGAAAAAAACAATTTAACAAACAGCGGAGAAGTACAATCGGTAAACAAAGTAAAAGGTTTTGCAATGTTTTTAAATTTAGCAGAATTCAAAGAGATCGGATTTTTTGATGAAAATTTTTTTTTCTTTCTAGAAGAAATTGATCTGTGCACCAGGCTAATAAAAAAAAACAAGAAAATTTACTATTGCCCTCGTGTACCAGTATACCATGAAGGAGGTCATTCTCATGATAGTTCTTTCAACTATCAAATGGAACTATCTAGAAACTGGCATTGGATGTGGTCAACCTTTTATTACAACAAAAAATACAAAGGGTTTTTAATTTCCCTTATCATTGTTGGACCAAAGCTGTTTTCATCAGTTTTTAAATTTTTACTTTTTCTAACACTTAGGAATAAACAAAAAAAAGAAATTTACTACCAAAGATTTTCAGGACTTATCAACTCAATCAGTGGTAAAAGTTCTTGGTATAGACCCAAAGTTTGATTATTTGTTGATTTGAATCATTTTTAAATATAAACATTGATGCCAATGAAAAAAAATAAAGTTCTTGTTACTGGTGCGGCAGGATTCTTGGGTTCTCATTTAGCAGAGAAATTAGCAAGTGCGGGAGACGCTGTTGTTGGTGTTGACAATATGCAGGGTGGATATGCTGATAACGTTCCTAAAAATATAGAATTTCACAAAGTAGATTGTTGCGATCTGCAAAAAATGAAAGAAGTTACAAAAGGAGTCGAAGTAGTATATCATTGCGCTGCTACGGCTCACGAAGGTCTTTCAGTTTTTTCTCCTTACGAGATAGGAAAAAATAATTATTTAGCATCAATATCTGTTTTTTCTGCAGCAATTTCAAATAAAGTAAAAAGAATAATTTTTTGTTCTTCTATGGCAAGATATGGATCTCAAAAATATCCTTTTACAGAAGATATGAAACCTAGCCCTGTAGATCCTTATGCAATTTCAAAGGTAGCAGCCGAACAAACACTTATAAATTTATGTGAGTTGAATAAAATCGAATGGGTTATTGCAGTTCCTCACAACATTATAGGACCAAGACAAAAATACGATGATCCCTTTAGAAACGTTGTTTCAATTATGCTAAATAGAATGTTGCAAAATAAGGCGCCAATTATTTATGGAGATGGCAAACAAAAACGATGTTTTTCTTATATCGATGATTGTTTGTCTTGTTTGATGCCAATGAAAGATCAAAAAAATTTAAACAAACAAATTATAAACATCGGTCCTGATGAGGAATTCGTTACTATAAATAAAGTTGCTGAAATTTGCTCTAATGTTACTGGAATTAATTTAAAGCCAATTTATAAACCAGACAGGCCTCAGGAAGTAAAACACGCAAGCTGTTCCGCAGACAGAGCTAGAAAATTGCTTAATTATAAAACTACAGTAGATCTCAAAACGGGGATATCAAGAACTTTTGATTACATTAAAGATAGAGGACCAAAGCCATTTGACTATTATATTAATGTAGAAATTTTAAACGAACTTACTCCGTCCACCTGGATAAAAAAAGAAATATAATTCAGTGACCCGGAAATTCAATTAGGCTTTCTGTAAAGTAAGACTTATCTTTTAACTTGTCATTTCCACCAAGATCAAACAGGTTGATTATAAAAACAAAACCCGCAACCTTTCCCCCAGAGATTTCGACTAGTTTCGCAGCAGCTTCCGCTGTACCGCCTGTGGCTATTAGATCATCGATAATTAAAACACTTTCATCTTTGTTTATAGAATCCTTGTGTACTTCTATTGTTGCTTTTCCGTACTCAAGCTCAAAATCTACCGAATATCTTTCTGCTGGTAACTTATTTTTTTTTCGCATCATGACTAGTGGCTTTTTCAACTTATAAGATACAACTGAAGCAAAAACAAAACCTCTAGATTCTATTGCTGAAATCTTATCAAATTTTATTTTTTTGGATATTTCAACGATTTTATCAATACTAAAATTAAATGCATCGGGATTTTTTATTAATGTAGTTATATCTCTAAATAAAATGCCTTTTTTTGGATAGTCAGAGATTGATCTTATATATTTTTTTAAGTCCATATTTTACTTCATTATCTAACAAAAAAAGATTAATAATTAAATAATGAAAAATAGAAGCCTCGGGATAAATAGAAAGCTAGGGATAATTGGCGGTAGCGGTCTTTACAAAATGGAGGGTTTTGAAAAAACCAAGTGGAAAAAAGTCCAAACTTCTTGGGGAGAACCTTCTGATTCAATTATGACAGCAAAATTTTATGGGAATGATATATTTTTCATGCCCAGACATTCTAGAGGACATAAAATTAGCCCTACCAATATAAATTTCAGAGCCAATATTGATGCCATGAAACAAATGGGAGTTACAGATATAATATCTGTATCAGCAGTTGGTTCTTTGAAAGGAAGTTTAAGCCCAGGTACTTTCGTAATAGTAGATCAATTTATTGACAGAACTTTTTCGAGAAAAAAAACTTTTTTTGATGAGGAAATAGTAGCACATGTTTCTATGGCAAAACCCACAAGCAAAGGTTTAGGGGAATGTTGTGAAGCTGCATTAAAAAAACTAAACATAAAACATCAAATGGGCGGAACATATGTTGTCATGGAAGGACCTCAGTTTTCGACATTTGCCGAGTCAAATTTATATAGATCTTGGAAAGCAGATGTTATCGGAATGACAAATATGCCAGAAGCAAAATTGGCAAGAGAAGCTGAGATAAGATATTGCACCGTTGCAATGATTACAGATTATGATTGTTGGCATTCTGAACACGAAGAAGTTGACGTTGCAATGGTAATTGAAACTTTGGAGAAAAATGCTGCCAACGCTCAAAACATGGTTAAAGAAGTTATTAAAACTTTCAGATATTTTTCAGTTGATAAAGATCCTGCAAACAATTGTTTGGATACAGCGGTGATCACCGACCCAAAGCTAAGAACAAGAAAAACAATAGAAAAATTAAAACACATTGCGGGAAGAGTCTTAAAAAAATAATGCACATAGGCGGAAAAGAATTTAGAACAATCTGGTTTGAAGACAAAGTTATAAAAATAATTGATCAAACCAGGCTTCCACATCAATTTATAATCAAAAATCTAAAAACTGTTAAAGATTCAATTAACGCAATTAAAACAATGGAGGTTAGGGGAGCACCACTAATAGGAGCTACAGCGGCTTATGGTTTAGTACTGGCCATTATTGAAAAAAATGATCAGTCTTTTTTAAAAAAATCTAGTGAAGATCTAATTAAATCAAGGCCCACTGCTATCAATTTAAAATGGGCAGTGGATAGGATGATGAAAAAGTTATCAGGTGTAAACAGTAATGAAATTTTAAAAATAGCAACCAATGAAGCAAAAACTATTTGCGAAGAAGATGTGGGTTTTTGTAAGAATATTGGTTTAAACGGACTAAAGATAATCGAAGAAATTTACAAAAAGAAAAAAGATACGGTAAATATTTTAACGCATTGTAATGCGGGATGGCTTGCTACGATTGACTGGGGAACAGCTACTTCCCCGATTTATCATGCACATCAAAAAGGGATTAAAGTTCATGTTTGGGTAGATGAGACTAGACCTAGAAATCAAGGAGCTAATTTAACATCATACGAACTAAACGAGGAAGGAATATCAAACACAATAATATCCGACAATACCGGGGGTATTTTGATGCAAAGAGGAGAAGTAGATATGTGTATTACCGGAACAGACAGAACTCTTTCGACAGGGGATGTTGCAAATAAGATCGGAACGTATCTTAAGGCTTTAGCTGCCCACGACAACAAAGTTCCTTTTTATGTAGCTTTACCGAGTTCAACAATTGATTGGAATTTAAAAAATTTTAAAGATATTCCTATAGAAGAAAGAAATTCAGAAGAATTATCACATATAGAAGGCCTGGACAAAAATAATAGATTAACAAAAGTTTTAATTTATCCAAAAAAAAGCAAAGCCATGAACTTGGCGTTTGATATTACTCCCGCCAAATATGTTACAGGGTTAATAACTGAAAAGGGAGTTTGTGAGGCATCAACCGAAGGACTAAAAAGTTTATTTAAATGAAAAAATTAAGGGCTCAAGTTATAAAATACGCAAAAAAATTAAATATAACAAGTTTATCAGCTTTAAGGTCTGGAAATGTTTCTGTCAGAGCAAAAGAAAAAAATATAAATGGTTTTTATATAACTCCCTCTGGAACCAAATATTCATCCTTAAAACCAAAAGATATAGTTTTTGTTTCTCTTAAAGGTCGATTCGATAAAAAAAAGGGAAAACCATCTTCAGAATGGCGATTCCATCAAGATATTTATGTGAATAAAAAAGATGCAGCAGCTATTGTCCATGCACATTCTACGTGTGCTACAGCAGTATCTACTCACAATAAATCTATTCCAGCTTTTCACTATATGGTTGGAGTAGCGGGCGGAAACGATATAAAATGCGCTAAATACGCCACTTTTGGTACAAGAAACTTATCTAAAAATATTTTGTTAGCCCTTAAAAATAGATCTGCATGTTTGATTTCAAATCATGGCCAGATAGCCTTTGGGAAAAATTTAGATAGCGCTTTTGAGCTTGCACAGGAGGTTGAAAATATTTGCCATCAATATATAAATGCAATAAGAATAGGAATACCTAAGATACTTTCAAGAAAAGAAATGAAAATTGTCTTAGAAAAGATGAAAAATTATAAAAAAGGATAATTTTTTATGAAAAAAGTTGGGGAACACGTAACAATAGATTTTTTGGGTGTAAAGAAGGAGTATTCTCCTGGTTTTTACAACAAAGCTATATATAAAATTGCAAAAAAAGCCAAAATAGAGGTTCTTAATATCTCCGAGAAGGTTTTTAAGCCGCAAGGATACACTTGTCTGGCTCTTTTAGCCGAAAGCCATATGAGTTTTCATACTTTTCCAGAAAGAGGTATAATCAGTTTTGATTTCTTTACATGCGGAAAAATTTCACCAACGGCAGCTTTGGATATTTTAAAAGAAGAAATTAAACATGACAGAGCCGTTGTTAGAAGCTTTGATAGAAGTAACAAAGGTGTATACGAAGATATATACAGCACCCCTGGACACAAAAAATACTATGTTGTGGATGATGTTTTGGAAAATTTTGTATCAAAAGCCGGCCAACACATTGAGATATTAAAATTAGAAGAATTTGGCAATGCTCTTTTTATAGACAGTGAATTACAGGTGGCAGAAAAAGACGAAAAGAAATATAGCGGTCAGTTTGTTAATTCAGCACTTAGTTTGTCCAAAGATAACTCCAGTGCAGCAATAATTGGCGGTGGAGATGGCGGTGTAGCCAGAGAACTTTCGTCAAGAGGCTTTGATTTAATTGACTGGTATGAGTTAGATCCCGAAGTAGTAAAAACTTGCCAGAAACATCTTCCAAAAGTTTGTGGAGACGTAAAAGCAAATAACAAAGTACAGACTTATTGGGGAGACGCTTTTGAGAGTATCAAGAAAGTTAAAGACCAAAAATATGACAAAATTTTTGTTGATCTTAACGACGATCAATTTTGCATCAATTTAGCTTCAAGAAACATGAAAGGTTTAAAAAGAATTCTTAAGCCTGGAGGCGTTATCACAGCTCAGGTTGGCTGTTTGTCAAAAAAGCCTAAGCAAATTAAAAATTGGATGGAATTATTGGAAAATAATTTTGGAAATGCAAAATTAACTGAAGTATTTATCCCCAGTTTCGATTGCAGATGGAATTTTGCTTCCTCATCTCACAAATAGTCTCACTTAATTAAGCTTTTTATAATCTAAAAAATGTGGAATAATAACCCACAATTTAGGAGGGGAAATGAGCAGAATTAAAAAATTAATTCTATCGGTATTTGCATCTTTGTTTTTGATTACATCAAATACATATGCAGATAATATTAAAATTGCCACTGAGGGTGCTTATCCTCCGTGGAATTCAAAAACATCGGATGGAAAACTAATAGGTTTTGAAGTAGACCTCGCAAATGTTTTATGCGGGTATATGAAAAAACATACTTGCACTATTGTTGAGCAAGATTGGGATGGGATGATTCCAGCTTTAAAAGCAAAAAAATATGATGCGATAATGGCAGGAATGTCTATCACCGATGAGAGAAAAAAGGTTATAACTTTTTCTCAAGGTTACGCAGATGAAGTAGCATCCTTTGCTGTAATGGGAGGATCAAGCTTACAAGGTATAAAAACTCCTGAAGCTATAAATCTTTCAAAAGGAAGTAATAGTGGGACTCTCAACACTTTAAAAAAAGCTTTGGCTGGAAAAACTGTTGGAGTTCAAACAGCTACAATTCACCAAAACTTTTTGGAGTCAGGCAAAGTTGGAAAAGTTACTGTTAGAACTTATAAAACTCAAGATGAAGTAAATCTAGATTTAGCTGCAGGAAGAATAGATGCGGCTTTAGCTGCTGCTGTGGCTTTCACAGACTATGCTAAAAAATCTGGAAAGAATGTAGTTTTGGTTGGACCAACTTTTTCTGGTGGAGATTTTGGTAATGGAGTTGGTGTTGGTATAAGAGAAGAAGACACTGGACTTGTTAAAGACTTCAATAAAGCTATAAATAAAGCAAGAAGATCTGGAAAACTAAGCGAACTTGCTACCATTTGGTTTGGCTTTGATGCATCTATGTAATAAATAATTATTTAGGCGGTTGAAAAATCAACCGCCTTATAA
>MDTE01102416.1_pt1 | contig 17181 bp, 10 predicted proteins | sample 811231 | NCBI WGS metagenome assembly MDTE01 (sample SAMN05326651, study PRJNA326480) | marine metagenome | isolation source: seawater | place: Indian Ocean: Red Sea | collected 2010
TTCTCTTACTTCATCGACCAGTGATTTGGAGAGAGGCAATATTGTCACGATATCTTCTCCTTCTTGGAGTGAACCAAGCAAATTCTTGATATGCGTACCTCGACTATGTCGACTTCCGATTGGCGTTTCCCAGGCCCTCAAGCCGTACACACGGCCCATGTTCGTGAAAATCAACAGACGATCTTTGCTGAAACAGGTTACGATCGATTGGGGTGAGTCTTCTTCTTTGGTGGATACTCCTTTCAGACCTTTACCACCGCGATTTTGGAGCCTAAATGTCTCGACAGGTACGTGTCGAATGTAGTTATCTTGAGTCAATGTAATGGCAATGGCCCGCTCCTCAACAAGATCTTCTCTATCCATTGATAGTGGCATTGCGTCAACATAAGTTCTGCGTTCATCCCCATGTCTTTCCACCATCTCCGTTAATTCTTGAATGAGAATATCTAATCTTCTTGTATGTGATGAAAGAATATCATTCAAGTCAATGATTTTACCTTGCAGTTCATCAAATTCATCATTTACTTTCTTCACATCGATTTGACTTAATTGGTATAGCCTGCGCTCTGCTATTGCTTTGGCTTGTTCAGTTGTGAATGAAAATGGGTCAATATTTGGCAACGTCACATCCCCACGCAAAATCGACTCAAAATGATCTCGACTTGTGCTCATTTTTCCTGCTGCAAGCACGTCGTCAATTCTGTCTTGTGCTTTCACGAGACCTTCAAGGATATGTGCTCGCTTTTCCGCCTTGGCCAAATCAAACATAGCCCTTCTAGAGATGATGTTTTCCCGGTGTGTGGTGTAAGTATGTAACATCACAGGAAGAGTGAGGAGGACTGGTTTACCATCCAATATTCCCATCATATTTGCGGAATAAGATTCTTGTAAGCGGCTTGATTTGAAAAGTTGATTAAGTACCGCATGAGGATCTGCATTATTTTTTACTTCTATAACAACCCTGATTCCTTCTTTTGATGATTCGTCTCGTATGTCTCTAATACCCACAATTGTTCCTTTGTTGACCAATTCTGCAATGTGAATCAACATATCCGCTTTTTTGACTTGATATGGAATCTCATGAATAATAATCCTCTTCCCTTTTTCGTCATCAAGTACATCACACTTTGAGCGGATATGAAATCGACCTTTACCCTCTCTATACATGCTTTCAATCCCTTCAATACCATGAATTGATGCCCCAGTTGGGAAATCCGGTCCCTGAAGATGCTCCATGTATTCTGAAATTTGTACTTGAGGCATCGAACCGTTCGTTTCTTGGTCAAGCATTTTCTGAACGTGTAACTTCACAGCATCCGCAACCTCGTTTAGATTGTGCGGAGGAATTTTGGTAGCCATTCCTACAGCGATTCCATCGCTACCATTAAGCAACAAATTTGGAAGACGAGAGGGTAACACACTCGGTTCCATTTCGGAATCATCAAAATTAGGTTCAAAATCAACCGTATCTTTCTCTATATCTGCAAGCATATGCTTTGAGATTCTATCTAAACGACTTTCAGTATATCTCATTGCAGCAGGTGGGTCCCCATCAATAGAACCGAAATTGCCTTGACCGTCAATAAGTGGATAACGTAATGAAAAGTCTTGTGCCATTCGAACCATTGTATCATAAATTGATTGATCGCCATGCGGGTGATACTTACCCATCACTTCTCCAACTGAGCGAGCGGATTTGCTGAATTTTTTATCAGAGGTATGTCCGCCTTCATGCATTCCGTAAAGCACTCTTCTATGCACTGGCTTGAGGCCATCTCTGGCATCTGGAAGAGCTCTACCAATGATTACTGACATCGCATAATTGATGTAAGAAGATTTCATTTCTTCTGTAATTGTATGATTAAGCACAATTTCGTTTGATCCAATATTTCCTTCATCGGTTTGTTCACTTTCTTCAGATGTCAAGATTTGTCACCTCCTTAGCATATTTTTCAATAAATGCCCTTCTTTCTGGAACATCCTCTCCCATCAAGGTTTCAAATAATTGGTTGGACATTTCAGCATCTTCTATCGTTACCTTGAGTATCGTTCTTGTGTCTGGGTCCATCGTTGTGGACCACAGTTGCTCTGGATTCATTTCACCAAGACCTTTGTATCGCTGCACACCAATAGATGCGTTTTCATTTCCTGCTTTCAATTCTTCAATAATCGCATCTCGTTCTTCATCTGAATATGCATATTTGTTCACCCTTCCTTTGGATAACTGATAAAGTGGTGGTTGAGCGATAAACACATTCCCATTTGTGATAGCAGGGCGCATGAAACGCCACAAGAAGGTAAGCATTAACGTACGTATGTGGGCTCCATCTACATCTGCATCTGTCATCAATATAATTTTTTGATATCTTAACTTTTCAACATCAAACGCTCCCTCTTGCTCAGGGTCATTTCCAACACCAGCACCCAATGCTCGGATGATTGTTTGAATCTCTTGATTCTGGAAAACCTTGACAAGGTTATGCCTTTGTCTTTCAACATTGAGGATTTTTCCCCTGAGCGGTAATATGGCTTGTATTCTACGATCTCTTCCTGTTTTTGCCGAACCTCCGGCAGAGTCTCCTTCAACAAGATAAATCTCGCATTCAGAGGGAACTCTTGATTGGCAATCAGCCAACTTTCCAGGCAAACCTCCGCCCTCAAGCACACCTTTTCTGCGCGTTAAATCCCGTGCTTTTCTTGCAGCTTCACGGGCCTTTGAAGCCAATAACGCTTTGTCGACAATCAATTTTGCTGTAGAGGGGTTCTCTTCGAAAAACTCACCTAATTTCTCATACACAACTTTTTGAACAATACCCGAGACTTCGCTGCTAACCAATTTGTCTTTGGTTTGTGACGAAAATGATGGGTCCGGGTGCTTGACACTCACGACAGCTGCTAATCCTTCTCTGACATCTTCTCCAGATAAACCATCAGATTTCAACAGTTTCTTTCTTTTTGCATAGGTATTCACGCAACTTGTGAGTGCAGTCCTAAGTCCAGAAAGATGCGTGCCTCCGTCCCGATTACGAATGATATTCGTATAGCACATAATGGATTCTGAAAAAGCGTCGGACCATTGCAGTGCCAAGTCTACCGAAACCTCTCCCTTCTCAGACATACCCGTTCCTGAAATTTGGATTACATCTTCGTGCAGTGCCGTCTTCCTCTGATTGATTTGCTTAACGAATTCACTAATGCCACCTTCATAGAAGTGCGTGGATTCATGGCTCTCTTCACCTCTCTCGTCCAAAATTACGATGCTTAAACCGGCATTTAAGAAAGAGGTTTCTTTCATCCTTGAATCAATAGTCTCAAAATCAAACTCGATGATTTCTGAAAATATGGTCAAATCTGGTTTGAAACGAATAAGTGTTCCTGTTTCATCAGAGGTGCCGATTTCTTCTAGGGCTTTTACCGGGACTCCAGCCTCAAACCTTTGAAAGTAGATCTTTTGATTTCGATAGATGGTCACTTCCATCCATTCAGATACGGCGTTGACAGCTGAAACTCCAACTCCGTGCAGACCTCCAGATACTTTGTATGAACTATTGTCAAATTTTCCACCTGCATGTAATTTTGTCATGATGACTTCAGCAGCAGAAATACCATACTTCTCATGGATGGCGACAGGTATGCCTCTTCCAAAATCTCGAACAGACAAGGAATGATCTTCATGCAAATAAACTTTGATTTCTGACGTATGCCCAGCCAGATGCTCATCCACCGAATTATCCACAACCTCCCAAATGCAATGATGTAAAGCGGTTCCATCATGAGGATCCCCCAGGTACATCCCCGGTCTTTTCCGGACGGCTTCTAGACCTTCCAAAACCTGTATGCTCTCAGCGCCATAATTATCTGTCATGTATCCCATCTCTGATATATGATTCCGTGCTTCGCCCGCAACTTGAAACTGCGATTAAATGGAGCACTGCACCATAAAATAATGTTATCATGTAGGGTTATTGAACCCTTTGGATTTTTTAAAGAAAATAGAGGGATTTGAGGGTGTTTTTTTTATGAAGAAAACATAAAACTATTCTTCCGCAATTGTTAATGAAGAAGTATAAGTCGCCCGACTCATGTCAGAGACTCAAATATGTGTATCTCTTGATGGGACCACCCTACAAAGCATCACAGATGAAGCCGTAAGAGCCAATCTCGCAGGTGCAGATTTCATAGAAGTAAGATTCGACAAGATGTACCTTGTCCAACCTGACCTTTCAAATTTTGATGAAGAGGAAGGAGAGACTCCTTCCTTACCCCCAATTGAGGAATGGGAAAGAAAGAAGGTTGATGACATCGAACCTAAGGAACTTATTGATTCAATTCTAATTGGGATGCCTCTCCCTGTCATATTCACGGTAAGAAGTCAAAATGAGCAAGGTTTCTTCCCAGGCAGCGAAGAAGAACGCATTGAAATTTTATCAATGGCAATCGATGCAAAGGTGGCTTGGATTGATTTAGAACTTAATATCCCAGAAAAACAAAGAAAAGAACTTACTGAAAAGGCCAATAAAAATGGAGTTAAAGTTATCGCAAGCGAACATAATCATGATGGCATGCCATCTGACCAAGACATCATCCAATTGGTTGAAGAAAATCAATCGAAGGGAGATATCGTCAAGTTTTGTGGTCAATGTACAAATCATCATGATGCCCTTCAAGTTGTAAATGCCGCTTGGGACTTGAAAAATAAGGAACTCAATTACAGTATCATGGGATTAAGCAGTGGAGGTGACTGGGCCCGATTACATGCCCCATTATTCAACCAGAACATGGTATTCGCCACCATGCAAAACGAATTCCGTTTATCAGATAAAGGATTAATCAATGTACGTGATCTAAGAGAAGCATGGACCCTCCTAGAGTACTAATCATTCTTCTTCTTGATTCACCTTCTCCATGCTAGGAATCATAGAGTTTTCTGTATTGGTTTGTTCCAAACCTGCGGCCATGTATTTTCGATTAAGAAACAATGGCGTCAATGCAATTGCAAACAAAAATAACATGCAAGTTACCGAAACAGTCCAATTTGGCAATATTGTACCTCTTTCTTGAACAATAACCGTCACATCTGCAACTGTGGTGATATGAGAATGTTCAGCATCTTGTGAATGACTATTATCCCATGCATCCACAACAATGTAAAATTGATCATGAGTCACTTCACCCCATAATGTATTCCAGACTTCAGGAGAATCTAAAGTTACAGAAAATGAGACTTCAGTCGTATTCTCATATTGATGAGCATCACGGTATGTATCCCAGCCCATGGGGTTGAAACTTCTCCATTCAGGCGGTATCTCTTCTAGAGTATCAAACGCACGGAAATAATCAAAGAAGTGCTTGTTTCGATATTCTTCCTTATATCGGTCGAACTCAGTACCTGTCATCAAGTAAACATCCGCCTCAGCATCAGTGTAATTCCCATCCCCAGTAAGTCCTTGAATAGAAACACAAATGGTAGTTTTATACTCATGTGATAAATTTACTATGAACGCACCTGCGCTATCATTACCAATCAACATCGTTGCTTGAAAATTTTCTTTCAAAGGCTCGAGAACCCAAGCATCATTATACATCATCCACGACTCTTCAGGCCCTGTTGGTCTTTGTTCGATTTCAGCAGCAGAAATTTTCTCTCGATCGTCATCATCACCATCATGACCTCTTGAGCCGGTTTCAGGCTCATCATCATATGCCTCCCACTCATACCACCAATCAGGCGCACTGGAAGGAGTAAGCGCATACCTACTTACGGTTTCGTTCCACCGTACAACTGGAATATCTCCTTGACAATCCCCCGAATTTGCGCTCACAGGAGGAGAAAGCGACATTTGATTCATAGAAATCAATGTCATGAGAAGAATAGACGCTATGACAAAACGCTGATTCATAATCATCCTATCCGTATTTTGAGATCAATATGAAGAAATCTATTTCCTTCTAAGTGGCCGCACGTATCCACTTTCATTACTCCGTCTCTCTTCTTTGGAGAGAACTTTTGGAATCGGTGGAGCCACATGTTGGTCCATACCCATTATCCCATTTTTAACTTCAACACGCTCTACTTTATACACCTCAGCAGCTTCTTCAGCATCTTCTTCTTCCTCTGTAGGAGTACGCATGACCATCCAACCCAAGATTAACACTGCAATAATGAGTGCTAGAATCATCAAGGTATCACTGCCTGCACCGCTAGAAATCCAAGAACTCCATTGTTCAGCAGAAAATTCTGAAAATGATTTCTCTTTCTCTGTTTCCGGAACAATGACAAGAGAAAACGTCTCAATAACACAAACACCCATGCCATCGCATACCTGGATTTTTGCGAGATAGGTACCTGCCTCATCAAATGTGAAGGGTATTTTCACTCCATCTGGACCAGATGGAATGATCCAATCATCGTCCGGAATACCGTTCCCATCCTCATCAACCAAAATATCAAATTCCCACTTAACAGAAAGTGTGCTTGGAACTTTTACTTGTTTATCATAGATTGATCCATCATCAATATCTTGGTCTATCCAATAAACATGATTTGAAAACGACTCTTGGTCCGAAATATTTGCTCCAATTAAAACTCCTTCTCCTATGTATATTATTTCGGGCAAATCTATAGAATCAATCACAGGAGGGTTGTTTACTTCGATTTCAAAAGCAAATCGTGTTACATCTCCTGTCTCATATGCATCCCTCACGACCAAGGTGACAGTGTAAATTCCAGGTAATTCATAATGATGCCAAGGCATGGGATCGTGTACCTCGGGCGATGCATCGCCAAAATTCCAAGTGTAGGAGACAATGCCATTCCAATCCTCGTTTTCTCTGTCTATTGGAGTGTATTTATTTTCAAATGTTGCGTCCCCATCTCTCGTACCGTAGGTATCAAAGAATAACCTATTGCCAACCGCAGTGAAAGTTCGATTATTTTCATTAAATGTATGCGTCCATGCATCATACACTGTTTGATTTGAAATCGGAGTTGTTGACATTACAACGGTCCCGTTCAATGATGCTTCAATGACTCTTAGTTTGATGATTGGAGTGGGGTTAATTACGGTGATTGAAACATTTTTCTCAACACTCATTTCACCTAATTCATCACTTACAATCAATCTCACCCACTGCTTACCTGGTTCAGAGAAATTATAGTTCAATAATGATTTATTGCTGGAGTATCCATCAGAAAACAACCAATGGAATTCGAGAATACTTGAATCGATTGTGCTGCCATCTGGATCAAAACTGTTACCTCCATTGAATGTGTAAACTTGCCCCATCTCTCCAGATTGATATCTAAAGTCGATTTCTTGAGAAGTAGAACCGTCAAGAATCTGAACTTCAAAATCCGCTAATGGCTTTTGGTTTACGACAACAACTTCGATGAGCAAGAAACTTGCATCACCATCATCATCTACAACCGTGAGGTTGATGTTTTTACTGCCACTTGTGGACCAAGAGGGAGCGGGGTTTCTTGATGTGCTCGAAAGCTCAACAAACAAATCGTTTCGGTCAACATCTTGACCATCTAAATTCACTGGTTCAAAAAATTGCCAGTCCCAACTGACAATTTCACCGTCCAAATCCTCAAAGTAGTCAGGTAAGATGAGTGGTGTGTAGGTATATGTGTACAATACACCCTTGTTTAGAGGAGAAGGTGGACGATTTTGAACGTGTACCATTAGGTCCTGATAACCGTAATTAATACCATCGAAAACGGTTAGGTTGAGTAAATACGTAGTCAAATTTGTAGGGCCTTCACTCCACATATTTGCGATTGAGTACAAACCAATGCCTTGGGATATGTTTCCATCACCCCAATCCCATGTGAATTCTAAATTATCAATATCGACATTATCTGAGGTTAGAGATGCATCAAACAACACACTTTGACCTGTAAGAATGTAAATTTCGGTATCATAAATGACCCTGTTTACCCTTATGATTGGATTTGGAATTAATTCATCGGTAATATTGATTGAAAAATACTGTGGGTTAGACCATGCTCCCCCAGCATCTCTAACTTCCAGTGATGCATTGTATACCCCGACCTCTAGGTAAGATTTTTGTGGAATTTTTAGCGAGGAAGTATTTCCATCTCCGAAATTCCAAAGATAACCTTCTGGATTCGCTGCATATGGTAATGTATTATTTTCAAAGGAGAGACCCCAGTAATCAATTCCAGAACCAGTAAACTGAATATCATACCAAGTAAGAGTATTATTTGTTGATAAAGTTCCAGTTGCTGAAGGAATTAGATTCGAAAGGGCTCCTACATCCGCATTTACAGTTGAATTTTCAACTATTTCTCCAAGACTGTTTTTTAGGTACAATTGAATGGAATAAATGTCATCCTTAGGAGCTGTAAACCAAATAGAATCTGAGGAATCAATCCCCCCTCCTGCCGTTACAACGATCGATTGCGAATCAATAAGCACATCTGCATCGTCAAACACCTCTATTTCTACATCAAGAACCTCTGCAAAGGCATTTGAATTCACACTGTAACCAACCATCACAGTATCTGATTGTGAATTGTTGTCTCGGTCATAATAGAAATATTCTGAATCTAAACTCAAGGTTGCTGGTTCGACAATTCTCGATGCCTCAAGCATCACATCAGCGACAGGATATTCTCCACCTGCCCTTATTCTATCTCCAACATTAACATCGATGTTTATGGATGATTCAAACAGGATTTCCAATTGACCACTGACTGAATTGAGTGAGGAGATGGTTCCAATTTTTCTTGGAGGCGTTGAATCAAGAAAAACAAAATCTCCTACTTCAACTTCGTAAGGAGTGAGCGAATTTACCCGTAAGGTGTCTGTTGAACCTGCAACATATACGCCGTTTATTGAAGGGTTAGCGACATTTTCCTGAATAAGATGATCCGTAGAAGCACCTGCCCAATCTCCTGCCCCACAAGCACCGTAATTACAATCACTAAATAGAGGATCGTCTAACCAAGTGATTACATGCACTTCCTCAACGTCTCCTCCAAAATCTTGGACTACTGAGGTTCCTGTGAAACCTGAAGAACTTATCTGGAAATCCTTGACAGTATATTGGCCATCTGAGAGGGATTTTGTGACGGTGATTCCTTTGAAGCCCTCCACTTCACCAGTTAAACGAAGAGAAAGAGGAACAGCGGAAGTATCGCCAGATTCTATCTTGAAAACTCGGATTCCCCAGCCTTCAGTCTCATACCAGTCTGAAGACCATGCATTGCTACTCCAATCGGAATTAGACTCAGAAACTTGCACCCTGCAAAAGGCGTTTCCTGAGCAAACTGGTGTCAAATCCAAATTTGAGAGACCGTATTTCTTTTGTTCAGGAATACTCGTATCTACGTCCAACGTAGCTGCAACAGTGAAATTTTTCCAAACATCATCAAAGGTAGTCCCTAGCACTCCATTTGGGATACCTGAGATTGGATTCTGGGCTAAATTTTCAACGCTTAATCCACCTCTGTCTTGGTCAGCAACCAGGTTTCTGATTGCGTTGCCTCCGCCTAAATGATCTGCAAGATAAAGCATGAAAATAAATCCGCTTCCATAATCCGCCGTATCCGGGGATTGGTCCCACCATCGAAGTGAATCCGAAGCCCTTTGAGTCCAAGCATTAACGTGACCATATAAGGTGGAACTACCTCCAAAACAGAGGTATGCGGCCATGTCAGCTGCACCCTCGTCAATCCAATTATATTCACCAGAATCAAGTGCATTGTGGAGTAAGTGCTCTAATTCATGGGCTAAAATGACTTTTGACCATGAGAGAGGAGCGTCATCAATGTCTACAAAGATTGATTCTCCCGAGAAACCTGGCTGGAAGTATCCTCCTATCCCAAACGCTCCATCAATGGGATATATGACAACCTCTACCTGGCAGTTGTTATCTGTGTCGGGAGGAGCAACTCCGCGACCGTCATTGTAATCTTTACCGAAATAATTCATCATGACGGGATAGATAACTTGATCCCATTGCGAAGCCCAATCATTCAGAACAGATGCAGCAAGAGATTCTCCATCTTCGACAAGAAAAGCCACTGTTGATGTGGCCTTTTCTACGTTAAATTGCTTGAGTGAGCCGACGTTGATGGTTTCGACATCTCCTTCCTGCCAAGGGGTGCATGCTCTTGCGGAAGATTTTGCATTCTTGGCTTGATTTGAGGGACTCCCAGCATCAATCCATGCTTGAACCATATGAGCCGTCCCTGAATATATTTGACTATCAGTATCTGGAATCACATAGGGGTGAGCAAATGACAAATCAGCGTCATTTGGATCTCCATACACACGGTCCATTTGGGGGTTCTGTGTTTCGATTTCTGCCGATGCAAATTGAAGCAAGGGAAGGATAAAAAATAAGGTTACTAGGAAAAATGAGGTTTGAGTTTTACCACGGTTCATCACAAAGGCCCCTGAGTATAATCTGGTATGAGTCACTGAGGTATTTAAGAGTCCGTTATTTCGGCATCAATGATGAGGTTTAATTTGAACACACACATTTTTGCAATCATCATTTTGGTTTGTATGATGCCTGTAGGGAACAGTATGTTAGTTTCCCATGAATCTGAAATCCAAGACTCATTAATTTGCGATACGATTAATTTGTTGAGTTTCAATGGAAGCCTTGCAAATGAAAGTGTCCATGAACAAGTAGACATGGGTCCAAGAACACCAGGTAGTAACGGCAGTCATTCCCTCAGAATGTACTTGGTCGACCACCTTAGAGGATGGGATTTGACACTGCAAAATCATCAGTACAAAGAACTTAACTTCACCAACGTCGAAGCAGTTTACAATTCAGGAATGGGGAATGTAGTGGTGTTAATGGCTCATTATGACACCAGGCAGTTGGCGGATTCTGTGTTATCGAATAATGAATCCCCCCCTGATGGTGCCAACGACGGAGCATCTGGAGTCGCTGCATTGCTGGAACTGGGAAGAATTATTCCCGAACTCGGCCTAAATCACGAGATTCGATTGGTATTCACAGATGCTGAAGACCAAGGAAATTTGGATGAATCTAAAAATGTAACATCAATACCTTGGGCTGCAGGTTCTCAAAGGTGGGTTGAAAATTTGAGCCAAACTGAAATCGATGACATTTCTTCCCTAATTGTGTTAGATATGATCGGTGATAAAGACCTTAACTTTGGAAAAACAATACCTGCAAATGATACTCTTTGGGAAATCACCCAAAGACTCTCCATAATGATGGGGCTTGTTGATTCTGAAACAGATTGTAATGGACAACCTGGTGAACCTGTGTTCGACATCTCCGATGTTATTTACGTCACAGATGATCACGGGCCGCCTCACCATGCTGGAATTCCGGTGATGAACATTATTGATGTGAAATACGGAAGTGATGAAGTACTGTCTGGACATTGGCACACCGAAAATGACACAATAGACAAAGTGAGTGCTGAAAGTCTTGAAAAAGTTGGCAAACTCGTAGAATTAGGACTCAGGCTTGGTTTGTGGAGTGGAAGCAATTCAACATCAAGTGATTCGGCCTCAAATTCGGACATATCAACAAATGATTCTACCTCGGATATATCGATAGAAAGCGAAGAAAACTCATATCGTTTAATGATTGGATTATTCGTTTTCCTCTTTATTCTCATTTCAAGTCTTGCTGGAGCTTGGGTTATATTCGCGGAGAAACAAGGTTAACAGTGAAATCCGCGCACGTATTGGACTCAATGGAGGGGCGACATGTCTAATGACAAAAACAAGCGAATTGAAGCCCTTCGTTCGAGAGTTCGTTCAAAACTTGCCGCATCAAAGAAAACATCTCGGGATTTACCAGAAATAAACGAAGAAGAAGAGGTGATTGTCAAAGTTGAACCTCAAAAATTATTGGAAACAAATATCCTCTTTGAAGATGATGATAGTCTCAGAATCCGTCGTCTGGCCTCCACTTTGATACTCATTGGCTCCATCATGGGTATGATAACTGGCGGTTTAATTTTACAAGGGAACCCAAATGACTTGCTGACTTCATCTGTGTTTAACACCGCTGACTCAATTACACTTATCGGCTCTGTTTTGGATGAAAATGGATCAGATTTAGAAAACGTCACGATTGAATTGATTGACCCGGAATCTGGGATAGTTATTCAAGAAACAGTTACAGATCGATATGGAATGTTTACTTTTCAAAATGTCATAGTAAAAAATTCAATGATTAAAGCATCAAAAACAGGCCATATTACTGTTGAACGCATTTTCATACCCCACGAAGTTGGCTCAGACCCAATCACATTGAACAGTGGAGACGGATTGAGAAAAGAGGTTCAAGATGAAGAGAACACGGGCTGGACGTTAGAAAATGCGGTTTCTCTCTCAATCATCATTGGTTTTGTCACAATCATTGCTTCCTTAATCGGCATCCACGCTTCCGTAGAAGCCCGGAGAGGTTCTAAATATCGGCGGACTCAGTACCTTGCAGGTTTCGCAATGTTTGGAAGGGGATTAATCATATTTGGACCAATATTGATTCTTGCAGGGATGGGACTATTGATGATGGCGAAAGAGCATTTTGAGGACCAACAGGTGGACTGATGTATCTTATTTCGGTTGAAGGGGGAGATGGTTCCGGCAAAGGCGAGGCTGTGAGAATTCTTTCTGAAATAGCCAATGAATTTCCTTTCCCCAATATCGCAGTCACACATGAGCCCAGAAGACATTCTGAATTAGGCAAGTTGGCCTTACAATCTGTGAAAGAAGGGAAAACTACACCCTTGAACGAAGCAGGATTATTTGCTGCCGATAGGCTTGACCATTCACATACTTGGATAAAACCTCGATTACAGCAGGGAACTCTTGTGATCTCTGATAGAAACATACATTCATCTCTTGTATACCAGGGTTACGTTGGTAAACTCGGTATTGAAAGGGTAGCAAAAATGAATGCTGCTGCTTTGATTCCAGATTTGGTATTTTGGATTGATTGCGATCCCAAAAAAGCAATGAAAAGAATTCAAACAGGAACTTTGAGAATGTCAAGTTCTGGAAAACAAGAATATTTTGAAACCACAGACATACAAAAGTTAGTGCGACAAGGATTTTCAAAACTTTTCACAAAAAAATTGAACGTTCCAAAGCCATTTCACAAGTCAACAATCGTAGGGCCGATTCTCAACGAAGGTGGATTAGACGAACTAGAGCGTCAATTAAGAAATGAAATGAGAGGATTTTTTAATCGAAAACCAGTTCCACTTAATTGTACTGTTGATGAAGTAGACATACACTTACTAAAGTCACTGGCAGGAGGAGTATCGGCACAAAAGAGATTACCCGGAGGTCCGCCAACAAATAGTTCACTGCTTGAAAATTGGCTAAAAAGTAAAACGCCATCCGAATGGATGAGGCTTGCAGAAGAGTGGTGGCCAATAGAACGAGCAAAAGCAGCAGATGTGCCTCAGGTGGCTACTTCAAGAGCGGCATGGTCAGTAATTGGGACCCTATCGGTAATGGATACAACGGATGTTCCAACCCTTCATCGGAGATTAGGGCCCGCCCGAATGATTACAAAAAGACATACACAGCGCATGGTTAGGTGGTTAGAAGAAGAAAGGTGGATTCACAAGCAACAAAATCATGTTCCATTTAGAGAAGCACAACTCTTCAAGCTGAGAAATGAGAGATTGGGATATGGTCGGCTTTGTCTCGCTTTGTGGCCGTTAAGAAGTGAATTCTCAACTTGGAGGAGGGTGAATCCTGATGGCGATTGGGATAATGCTTTGCAAGAAATCTCTGGGAACGCTAAATCAGACAAACCCTCGGCTAATTTTTTAGAAAAATTATCTTCTGTACATCAACGTCTTGAGATGCTTACATCTGGACATGAAGGTTGCCCCGTGCCATCTAACTTTGAAGAATTAGCCTTATGGTGGAAGACGCCACCCCCCTAAAATCACTCATCTTGAGTAGAGGGGTGTGCAAATCTTGCCCCACCAGGCAGCCGCACAAGACTTGCATCTCCTGTGAAAGCATTTGGCCTTGCTGAGAATGAGGAACACAAATACAGTCCGATAATGAAACCAAAGGGTAAGCCGGTTACTAATCGCATGGTACTTGTTGATTCATACGAGGTAAGCAATTGAAGAAAGCCATCAAACACCAAGGGAACAATTGAGAAAAATGAGAGGAGCAGAACACTTTGCCATCGCTTATTTTGCTGATAGATCTTTGTGAGATACTTATCTGGGAATATGGATAACATCGTATCTTTTATTGTCCATCGATTAAATCCTTTCAAGTAAAACAATAGCGAACCAATGACCAATCCAAAAAAGATACCTATATCTCTCACACAAACAGGCATTTGGTTTCCATTTATCTCCCATGAACGTTCAAACTTTTGATGACAGTTAAAGTCGCCAAATGCATAAGTAAATGCAGCATAAACATTGAGTTCTGACCAAGAGAATAGACCATACTCTGATTGATTATGACCTATTTTGGCGCCCTCAGCATAATTTTGGTTACCCCAACTCTGGCTTGTGACATAATCAAACGCATTGGCTCTGCCAGATAGAGGTGGTATGGTATTTTTTTCAACTGTAAGTGGAGCTATGAAAAAAGACGAAAGAAAAAAGAAAAAGATTCCAAGGATGATAATTCCCACCTTCTTTTCCCTCTTACGGTCGAGCAACCCGTTAATCTCCACGATTCTTCGTAGAAACAATTGTCATATACGTTTTGTCATCGCAGCATATGGAGAGAGTGGGTTGGAAACGGAGCTTTTCAGCATCCCTCGTCCTAGGCGTTTACATGGGATTTATGATTTCCATCCTTTTCTTCTGGATGGCGAATCAATCGTTAAGATCTGCCGGCAAAGCATGGATTTCCACGATAATCATCGGCACAATCGTACTTACTCCAATCCTTGCTAGAAGGGAAAGAAGAGTTCTAGCAAACCCAATGGATTTTTTGCCACTCATCCAAGATAGCATGAAACAATTCGATGAAGGGGTCAACAGGTGGAGAGCGCTTTCACATGTAAGAAATGCTGGCACATCCATTTCAATCAAGTTACGTAACTCTCAAAATCCCATGAGGCTGGTTGAACATGGATTACAATTTACAGACCAATGTCAGATTAAATTCAATACTCGAGATACAAATGAAGCGGCACTCAGAGCTCATATTCTTAGATATTTACACAATAGCATAAATACATCAAGGATAGTCAAAAAAAGCCATTCGATCACTGTTCGATTACCTCATGAAATGGATAAGAAAAGCGTCATGATGCAAGCCATTATTTTCTTGCCAATGTTATCTATTCTTGGTGCCTTTGCTTTTGATGAATTTGCGCCAGGAAATATTTACGTTAGAATTGGTGGAATTATTGCTGGATTGTTCTTAGGCATCATGATTATTACAAATCGAGGAAGATAATTCCTATGCACAGCCTTACAAATGAGTACCTTTTTTCACCAATATGGACGAGATGGCAGAACTTGTGGCTCGTCTCCGCTCGGCAGGGGTCGAAGTCACCCCTGAAATAGAAGATGTGATGCTTGAGACCCCAATTTGTGAATTTGTAGACAAAGGAATCAAGGCATTTTATCATGACCGTCCCGTCGTTTTTTTGAAGACAAAAGAGGGAGGAACCAAGACAATATCTGCACCTCACATGATCGTCACATTACTCCATCAGATGGAACTAACACCCCGAAGGAATGTTGTAATCATCGGAGCCAAGGGAGGATATCTAGCCAGCCTCGTTTCAAAGTTGATTGGCCAGGAAGGGCAAGTATTGGTATTTGATCCATCGGAAGATGTCATCGGGTACGTAGAAAAAAAGACAGAAGAAATCACCAATATATCGTGCCACCTTATGAAGGATTTTTTCCGTGAGCCCATTTCATTTGGATTCCCCCTCCATAGAGTCCTTATCACTGGTCAAATCCCATTTATTCCTGAATGGATTCAATCGAAAATCGAAGAGGGTGGATTTATCACAGCCCCAATTGGTGATGAATTTGAACAAAACCTGACCAAATTTGAAAAGCAAAGCGGCGAATTACTTGAGACCTCTCTTGGACCGGTAATGTTTGGTCCTGTGGACATCAAAGATTCGGAACCAGAACCTATTTCTGCATCAGAAATGGCTGATGTACTTAACTCATTAATCAGTCCACTTATAGAATATGAATTACTCGACAAATCTCAAATCGAATCCATCCAACGACTTGTCGAAGATTTGATGGGCACAAAAGATAACATGAATTATGCCTATTCAGACGAAGACCATCCCATGCGAGACCTGATTCAAGAGAATGAAGAAGTATTTCATGAATTATGGTCGAAACTCGAATTTGTATTCGAATCACACCTCTCTTCTCCCGGTGCTCCGGATCATGTTTCTTACAAACAACACGAAGATTTCATTCCTTGAGGGAATTTCATGGAATCTAAGAGTAAACTGAAAAGAGACCTATCGAGTAAGGATATCCGCATAAAACGCAAAGCTGTTAGGCAATTATTTGAAATTGGAGAGGTTTGGATTTTAGAATTATTCAAAACACTGTTGTCAGATAACGATATTTGGTTTCAATCTAAAGCTTTGAATGCCTACAAAGAATATTCGACTCACAAGGAGCATCTCCACGACCTTATTCAAACCAAGAATGAATCTTGTCAGCGAGTCGCTGCTGACTTATTACAAAGAATACCTGATGAATCTGCGGCTGAAATTTTAATTAAATCACAAGATTCTCAAACGAAAAAAAATGCTGCAAAATCTTTAGCAAAAGATGTAAAATGGCAGCAAATCTTTCTGGAAGATGAATCACCTGTTATTCGTGCAGTAGCTATTGAGCATACTGAAGATGATGATATTTTAATCGAAACCCTTGATGACGAACATCCCCTCCCAGTGATCAGTTCTATTGGAAAAATCAAACAAAAAAATCTCGCAATTAATGAACCAGCAATCAAAAGACTTCTCCAAAAAGACAACGAACGAATTACTGCTTCAATAAGCGACATAATCTTGGATTCGTTTCCTCATTTATTCCAGGAATTGATCCAAAGTTCAAATGAAAGAATTTTATCTGATATTGCAATTAAGATTCATGGAAATAAGGAGTTTTACTCGAAAGTTAAGGAGCATGCTCCACTTTTGTTGCCACGTGTTCTTAGAAATCAA
>MDTE01068610.1_pt1 | contig 17180 bp, 40 predicted proteins | sample 811231 | NCBI WGS metagenome assembly MDTE01 (sample SAMN05326651, study PRJNA326480) | marine metagenome | isolation source: seawater | place: Indian Ocean: Red Sea | collected 2010
AAGTCAATGTTTATAGGGTTTTTTGTGGAATCTCAGATGGTAAGTGCATCAAATGTTGAACCAATCTCCACTTTCTATTTCGGGATAACCACGATTATATTGAAAAACATAAGCTATTGCAGTTGTATCATCATCAAGTTCTATTTCCTCATCTTGATATAACAAAGGAACACCCTCAATTAAGTCTAAAGACTGTTTAGTTCTTTTATCAATCTCCCATAATTCGCCAACAATAGAGGTATTACCCTGTTTAATCAGAGCAGGAAACATACCAACATCAACCAAAGTGTACAATGGTTTGGTTTTTGCTTCTCGAAGAAATTTTGCTTGTTCGACATCATTTAAGAAAAACGAGCGTGAATCCCCTTTTCTAAGTGTTCCATATACAAATAATTTAATCATCTAATTTTTCCTTAAAGTAAGAAACAAAGTCGCCCTCTAAACTCCATATATTAATAATTTTCACTACATTATCTAAGTATCTATATACTTTTCTAGTCATAGCTTCCCTAATTCTATCTATCATGTGGACGTGGAGGGAGTTGCACCCTCGTTTGAGTAATCTCCACGCATTTCTACGATTACACTACCCACTAATCTACTTCACGCCCTCTAAGTGATGAAAGTGTCCTGTTTGCAGGTATCTTTGTCTTTCAGCTTTAAAGTCCCACTTAGGCTTACTTTCTCTTTCTTTAGCTTCCTCCATACTCTTTTGTCTATCGTATTCTTTTAAGGCAATCTCAAATTTACGAATACTACTAATAGTCATCATTTCAAAGTCTTGATTTTTCCAATAACGTAATCGTTCTCCAACAGTATGGTCTTTTTGCGACATCGCATTAGCTAAATCAACGATTTTACACTTACGTTTTGATATTTCCTCATTGATATAAAGAGGGTCTAGTATAAACTCCAAATCATCATTTGTAATAAAACCTTTATATTTATCGGGAGTAATCCTTACGTAATCTCTTAAAGAATCACTAATTGCTTTGTAAGTTTTATACTTAGGTATCCTTTTTTTCGACTTCACACTACGAATATAGCCACTTTTAGCACCAATCATCTTTTCAAACTTAGCAATTACCAACCCATTATCGACAAATTTTTGGAAAATATCCCAAAGCCTATCTTGTCTAATTATTCTAGTTCGTCTCATCTATGTCTCCCTTTTGTCAACCATTTTCTAAAGACGGACGGGTAGAAAATTCCTAGGAAGAAAGGAGGCAAAAAACCTAGGCGAAACCTACCCGTCCTAAATCCTAGGCTTAATTTTACCAACCACAACTGAAATTTATTGTATTTCATTGATTCCAATAGTCCTCATTGTTAAAAAACAACGTATTTTCTCTTACTGTGTCTATTTTGTTAGCTAATCTATCTGCAATTTTACTTTGAACTTCTGTGTTCCAAAGTTCTGCTTCAGACTCATATTGTTGTAAGTCTTTATTGATAGAGTCAACGAGGACTTGATTAACTTCCTTAATCAAATCCTCTAGTTGTTTACTCTCCACATTTTCTCCTTTTGAATCTCACTTTCGTTTGTTCTTTTGTTTCCACAAAGGAACTAATTTGTTGTCGTGTCCAACATGCCAATCATCACACCACGGACAATCATAAGCCTTAACTCGTGCTTGTCTACGATTAGGCTTCGCATTTAAAATGCTTGCGACTTCCTGTGCTTCGTGTTGTATGTAGCCTTTTTTTCTACGACAACCAAAGCACTTTGGACAGGTACATTGTGAGCCATTGACATCAAACCAACAAATCTTATTCTGACTCATTAGGCTCTTGTAAAGCCTTTTCGAGTTGTTTATCTAAGAAATACTCAGATTTTCCCTCGAATTGTGCCCATAAATGTAGACCACAACCAAAAGCCATGGCACATCTTTTTACTGCGTCGCTTACTGCGTCTTTTAGTCTTGCTCCGTCTGTTTTCCAATTAAATGGATTTTCGACATCGCCAACTTCCTCAACAGTAACTAACTCCCCGTCTATTTCAACAGTAAGAGCTAGTACGCAACCTGTAATAATTGGCTTATAGTTTCCGTCTTTATCCTTAACTTCCTCTCGGATAATTTCTTTAACCTCTTGTGAGTAGACACCAAGAACGCTAAGTAATCGTTGTCTAATAACAGAGTGTTGAATATAGTCGCCAAATTTCCCTTTAGGAGCTTTATGTATGAACTCCTTAGGAAATGGTCTTGATAATTCGTGTAATTGTTCCATTACTTCTCTCCATTTCTATGCTAGTTTCTATAATTTTAATTATCTTTTGCCCAAGAGTCAAGCTCACTTGCAGACCTCATCTTTTCCTGCAAAGTGCTTAATTCTTTAGGACTTAATCTAGGACTTACTTTTTCTAAAGACGCCCAATGTTTCGCTAATGAAGTCGGAGTTGCTTTAAATCCAAAGTTAAGCAAATGATTTTTTGCTCTAATTGGAATATCGTTCAAGTCAACATCAATATCATTAAGTTCCTTTACTGCTTTATTTAACTGACCTCTAGCCATTGAGGTAAGTTGATTCATATCATAACCTAAAGCAATACAGATAGCTTTAAATATATCTTTGTGTCTTTGTCCTAAGTCCTCTACTACTACCCACTCATTAAGTGCTAAATCAGATGTTACAGGTTTGCCATCATCATTATTTGCAACTTCGTTGCTAATAGTATTGTCTTGTCTTGTATTGTCTTGTCTTGTCTTGTCTACGTCGGACGGGCTACGGACGTCCGTGGGACGTCCTGTGGACACGTTCTTATCAAATTTATTAAGGTTTACTACCTCAAATTCAATAGGTGTTTCGGGTGATTCCTCAATTTCGGCTTCACTTGTCCACTCTCTTGTATCATTAGAACTCTTAGCAAATTTATTAGCAGAGTTCTTAGCATTGATTCTTTGTCTCGACTGACGTTTTCTTTCTGCGTCTTTTTGTCTGATTTCAATAAGAGCACCTGTATATTCAAGCCAATCGTGAATAATAAGTTTTTCGTCCACTTCATCAATCCAACCATGTTTAATTAATGCGTCCGTAAATTCTTTTGGCTCTCCCTCCCATTGAGCAGAAAAAGGCACAAAGTCTTTGTATCTAGTTATATCGCCGTCCTCAGCGTAATCAACTGCCCACCACCAAAGCAAATGTAGGTGTCCTACTGCTTGTGGGATAGTAATATTGAGTTCGTTAGCTAATAACTTTAGCTTAGGGTGTTGCCCTAACGCTTGTTCGGATTTAATCCAAGCCATTGTCTTTCTCCTCTTTGTTGGTATTCCACATGTCTTGTAGTTTATCAACAATTAATTTTAATGTCGACAATCTACATAAAAATAAGCCGTCGCCACTTCCATGTGGCATGGCTATCATACTAAAAGGTTTGTCCTCAGTCCCTTTAGTTATAGCAAAATCATAGCTTTGTGATTCAGCTAATTCAAACTTTTTTACAATGTCTGTTACCTGTTTTCCCGACTTCACTTCAAATCTTATGGGACTATTCCAATATTCCTCATCACTTGATTTAGTTAAATCGTTATCGGGAACACCTAATAACTTCTTTGCTCTATCTTGTGAGGCTCTACCCTCAACACGATTTGTTTGATTTTGTTGTTGTACAAGTTGTTTTTTTAAGTCGTCTAATTTCTTTTGGACATCATCATCAAACGTCATAATATCTATTTCCATGTAGTAATGAAAAAAAAGTTTTTTCGTCCATACAATAAACCACAGGCTCTCCGTCAGCTGAACGTCTTTGCTGACCTTTATGTTTTTTAAGTTTTTTCCAAGCAATAACAACAGGATACTTACCTGCTTTTCTTTTTGCTTTTGCTAAACCTTGATGTAGATTAAATGCTTGTCTATTTTTAGCTTCCATAATCCAACGTTCATTTGGTAGCATATAGTCGACTCTATAAAATTCTACATCTCCCTCATCATTGTTACCACCCTCAGCAAGTCTCCTAGCTTTATGGTGTGGATTGTATTTGTTGATAAGGTTAACCTGTAATGTTTCAAATGTTGTGCCCTGTTTCTTTGGTTTGTTAACCATTATTTTCTCCTGTTCAAAGCCTCCGATACAAATAATTGAAAATATTCGTCCTCTTTCTTTGGCTTGTTTAATTCTAGCCATACTAAATATTGAGCAGTATATTCGTATGTATGTGTAATAAATCGTACTACTTGCTCTGCCGTCGTCAGTAAACCTGCGTCAAACAGAGCTTTAGCAAATTCTCCAACCTCAATCCAATCAGCTTTAAACTGTTTAGTTCTTTCTGTAAGAATTGTTTCTTGTTGTTTTTTAACAAGTTGTTCAAAGTAATCCTCTGTTGCACTCATTAAAGCATTTGAAATAAATACACCGAAGTCCATTTCGTCCTCGCTTTCCTCTACACTAGGACAAGCAGGGTGGCACTCCATATTTGCAGGTGCGTTACATATTGGACAAGTTTCTAATCGATTATCATCAAACCCACTTGGGTCTATTGGATACATACTCATATTAGAAGTATAATTCAATATGCAAAAGTCGGTTGTATTAACCGAATATCTCTCTAGCTTTTTTAGATGCTTCAGTATCGTCGAAAATATAGTATGATTCATCAAGTTCCTCAAAGTATTGTTTTATTTGATTTCCGTCGTCATCAAAATGTATATAGCCTTTGTTACCATTTTCAATACTGAAAAACTCGTGAACTATTTTATCAACAGACCACCTTTCAGCAATTTTCTGTGTCATTGGAAAAGAGGGACTCCAAGCTGTTTGAAATGTGTACACTAATGTATTTTTATCTACACGATTACAAACAGTATCGCAGTCTCCCCACTTAGTACCATAATTTAAGTTCGACCAAGCATACCAATCATGTGCACCATATTTGTCATCTAATTCGTTAAGTTCGTCCTCAGTAAGTTTCTCCATTGTGAAACCCTCTCCGAGTAACTCCTCATCGTTCATATTGTAAAATGACATGGCTCTCATTTGGTCTACTTTAACAACTTCGCCTTTTAGATTTCTAAAACGTCTTACGTTTTCTCCTGTGCCGTCCAGCACACGAATTTCATCGGGCATTGGTACTAACTGACCTGCTATATCGTGTATAACCTTTTCTTGTCCTTCGACTTCAATAGTACGTCTTACTTTGTTTTCTATTGCGTCTAGCTCGATTTGTAATCCTTTAATTACTAAATCGTTATCTACCCAATTAGGCATAATCTCCTCCGTCCTCGTTCATACGCATTTCGTATTCAACGTTTTCTAAATAAATGTCATGTCCACAACGAGCTCTTGGGTCGTAAAGACTCATCTTGTAAGTTCGTTGAAACATTTTTGGATAAAAATATCTAAACATTTTGTAACCAATTCTTTTGGCTACTGTATCTCTTTTGTCTAGCTTCTCTAAACCAAAGAGTATAAATTGATATATTTTTTCGTTCATATATGCTCCTTAGTATTTCTTTTTAGCAGGGTCTATCCAACCTCTGTTCCTACCATAGCTGATAGGTGCATGGTTGTAACACCACTCTTTCTTGTTATACATACTTAAAGTTTTGTCGCAACCTTTTTTCTTGCAAACACGACCTTTCTCATACGTCTTGTTTTTACGCATGTTGTATGTTTTTGTTCCTGTCTGATAAGCACTACCCACAACAACTACAACCTTTCGGCATATAGTCTACTTCATCATCGTGAAGTCTAAATACTTTGACAGTTCTTTTATGTCTCAGACAATCAACTATCAATGAGTTAGTCTCAAACTCAATTCCTACTTGGAATTTTGCATATTCTCTAGGAGAATTTACATTACCCTGTTCATCAATTTCGTTTAAACACTCGCCACATGATAGCCATAGGTCTGCCTCGATTTGTATGTTATCCATACTTACTCTCCTTTTTTATTGGTTAAGTCGTCAGCATAATTAGTACCAAGTATCCTGTCAACTTCTGTCTGTTCTTTTATCATCTTGTCTAAAAGTAAGTCCTCTTTTCTTTTCTCTTTGTCAAATGCTCTGAGTTCAAAAATGAACTTCACTCTATCTAAAAGTTCTTTTAATTTACTTTTCACTTTTCCATTTTCTTTCCCAACTTACTGAGTCCTCCCAACACCATTGGCTTGATGTCCAATCTCTCCATTGTGTCCTGCCATAAATATCCTCGGCAAGTATTGAAGCAAACAGTATGTTGTAATAAGGTGTATATTGAACTCTCGTTTGTTCAAATCCAATATTATGTCTGTATGTCTTACCATTGAAGTCATAGGGTCTACCATATCTTAGTATTACCCACTCGTCCCATACAGGTAAGTCATATTTCTCAGCAATCCAATTCCAAGTCCATGGAACAAATTGCATTAATCCTGTATCTTTGTTATCCGTTCTATGTGCAGTCGATTTACCACGACTTTCACACCAACCAATACGAATAGCAGTATCTAAATTATCCTCATCGAAATGTTCATAATAATAACCTGCCCATTGTTGCATTGATTTTGGAACGTTGTCTTGACAATTAAAGTATTGATTTATTACATGCGTATCATCAATAGGCATGTTTGGGCTACCAAATGTAGCCAAGAATATAATGCACTCGGCAATCATATCTCACTCCTTAATTGTTTGGTTGTAAAAAAGGGTAAAGGAATCCAAAGCAAATGTCAACGACTAAACTAAATAAATTTAGTAAACTAAATCGTCTATTAGTTGAGTGTTATCTTTGCCGAGTATGAGTTGACGAGCATGCATTGAGGCTTGTGCTTGTGTTTTACCACCTGTTTTAGTAACTAGCCACTTACCTCTGCCTGATGTTTTATATATTTCAGCGTCATATTCGAGCAATAAAGGGTTGAATTTAACAACCACTTCATATTGGTCAAACAAAAACGATACAGGCTCGTTTGTATTAGTATTAGTTTGTACTCTCATCTGTCTTAATTATACCCTAAATATATATTTTAATAAGTATTTAATCAATATTCTTAGAAAAAAAAGTGTATAGATAAACTTGACAAATAGATTTATTAAGACTATTTTTAATAACAATGTCGTAACAAAGCCAAGCTCTAAGGCACAACCAGAGCTTACAAAGGCGTAGAAACAGCAGAAGTGCTAAGAGATAACATGGAAACTCTTAGGGAATCTCACAGAGATAGTATTGGTTAGCTATTCCCATTAACGTGGGGGTAGCTTGAAGTCAACGGCTGAATCGTCTTAGTTTAAGTACGGACAACGCCTATTTGTCGTTTAGAGATAAACGGACTGTGCACAGGTAAGCCACGTTTTTTGCAGGTGTGGAGTAAGTAAGCTAGTTGGCTTCAAGCTATCAAAAAAGATAGCCATACCATATAGCTACTTATTTCGGTAAGTAGCGTGATGATTATGTGGCACAATGCTTTTATTCACTCAACCCTGTTTGTATAAAGCATTGTCCTTTTTCCTTGCCATGTGGTCATCACGCTATTTATTGTATTTAGCTCCGAGGACAGAAGTTTTTTTTGGGGTTTAGGTTTTTCATGCCTATCCTACCCCTATTTTTTTGGGCTTGTGTCCTCAGAGCTATGTATAAGACATAGCTATTCCACAAACACAACAACTGCGAGACTTGTAATTGGACAGATAGCAAGTCTCAAAGTTGTTTAAGAAAGGTAAATATGAAAACTAAAACAGAACATGAGTATGTTGTAACAGAACAAACACTTGACGTTAGACACTATACAGTATGGAGTGATGTCGAACTTACAGAGGACGAGCTTTGGACAGTATTTTACGAAGTTGATTATGTTGATAATGCTACAAATACTTTTGAAATCAATGGTAAAAAAGGAACTGTTAGATTTGACGGAACTGAATTCGGAGATGACGGACAGTTAGATTACGAGAAAGTAGGATAATAATGGATAGAGTTACTTATCTAGAAAAATATTTACATCTTTTATGGTCTTATATTCCCGAGGACGATTGGGGAGAGATTAGTGAAAAGATTGAAAAAGAAATGGAGCAATAATGGAAATATACGAATATGAATCAACTGACCCAAAGCAAAAGCTAAATGAGTTAGGTGTTAGTTTTTATTTTAGTCCCGACGTAACACTCGAAGAAGCAGATAAATATATAACATCATTACTTATGGGTATTGACAATGCAGTTGAATATTCATTTGATATGTGGACAACACCACAGAAAGATGAGGAATAATGAAAGATTATACTTTAAAATTTGTTGTTACTGCTAGTAGTGTTGACGAAGCAGTAGATATATTAGACAAAACACCCTTTGAGGAAAAGTTGAAATATATTGTTGACAATTCGAAAGAAAGTGATAACTAATGGTAGAAAATATCATAAGACTATTGGAGGATAGGCTCGATTATAGTGCTAAATATTTTGATGAGTATTATCCCGAGGGCAACAGACTTGATAATTCTGAGGCAACTGACAATGCAAGTTGGGAAATCGGTTTTTATGAAGGACTAACTTTTGCTCTTAACACAATTAATCAAGAGCTCGAACGCAAACGTGTCGAGCAAGAAATGGTAGGTAACAATGGAAACTAAAAATCTTAAATGGAACGAATACTTTGTAAGTAACGACGACGAAGTTCCTGTTGATTTTGAAATTACAATAAGTGGACAATACATGGCAGATAAAGGCGAACGTGTTAGCCACGAAAGAATTGTAAGCATACTTTATGATGATAGATACAACATGGGACAAGCCCTGTATGGTGGAGACTTTAGTATGTCTGTATCTAGTGAATTTATCAAAGAAAGTGGTAAAGATGTCTGAAAAAACATACATTGTAACTTTTGAGGAAAGGGTAGGAGAATTCGAGGAGTTCAATTATCTAGCAGTCAAAGGTGCTGATGAAATGACTAGCCAAGAACTTGTAGAAACTATGTGGTATGAAATAGACGGAGTTGAGGATTTTAACTCTAGTTATAAAGATAATCCATATTTTTGGGTAGCAGGATATGAGAAGTTAGTTAGGGTGGTGTCGAAAAAACCTATCACCCCCGAACATCTCGACATCGTAAATCAATATATAACTGTATAGTTAATATTGTATATATTGTCTTTACATATAAATTACATAAGGTTATTATGGTAATGACCAACACAGAAATGGAGATACATTGAAAAACTACGAATTTCAAGTTGACTTTACTGTTAGATTCATGGCTAGAAACTATGAGGAAGCAGTCAAGTGGGCAGACAATAAATATCCCGACAACAATGGTTACACTACATTTGTAGTCAAAACTGATGAAGTCGGTTTTTATCCAACTGCTGATACTGTGAAACAAATGCACGATGAACAAGAGTGTGGTTGTTAATGAAAAAACAGTATCACGACTTGTATAGAAAAAACATGAAAGATTCTATGTTCTATCCAAGACTTAACATGCCTATTGCTACCTATGAATACAAAGGTAGGAAGTGGGGTATGTTTACTTTTGGAGAAGTAAGAATCAATTACATGGGAGAAAGATACTACTCATTGTACGATATTTGCTCATCTGATGACGAATATATTAAATTAGATGGTCTAAACGATTATGAGAAGTTTGAAGTTCTTAATAACAATTGGTATGAACTTAGACCCTTAGATTCAAACGCTTACTATGAATATGGTTTGTATGATGACATTTACTTTGATGTAGATGAAGTTGACGAGGGTTTGTTAGATTGGTTGATAAACTTGGAAAAAGAATATGACCAACAGAATAGAAAGGTAACTAATGACAGTTAGAGCACATGTTGAAAGACAGATGTTTGCTTTGCTTGATGAATATAACATTGAGCCATTTGAACGTGAAGCAATATTTAAAACTTGCTTTGAATATCAACATGCAATAAACAAAGAAAGAGAAATGGGGGTAATAGATTGACTTATGAATCATGCGATTATCCCGTAGGTGTAAGCGAGATAGCAGTATTGCTTGACGTAAAACCTGCAACAGTTTCCCAATGGGGCGTTAGGAAAAACCTACCACCTGTTGACGCAGTAGTTAATAGTGGAAACACTAGATTATGGAGAATAGATACCATACTTAATTGGGCTTCTGCAACAGGTAGAAACAACAGAGAATTAGCCGATTGCGATTCTGCAATCATTTTAGTGATGAAAGAAATGATAGACGATACTAAAAGTGCTATCAATGAAACAACACAAAGGTGGCAGACCATGGCTAAACAATGGAATAACTATCGAACAAGTTATGGGGCAGAGTCTTACGACTTTGGAGACTTAGGCTCATATACGTTCGAGGAGGAGTAAATATGAATAGTGAAGAAAGCTATAAAGTCAATATGAGAGATAGTTGGAACGAAATATTTGAACCAACAATTTGTGATGAGGACGAATTTGAAGTTGTCGCAAAAGTTAGAAAACGTTGGTATGACAATAGAGAAGTTCTATCTAAAGCATTAGTAATGGCAAAGAACAATCCTATGAAACTTATTAAATGCATGGCTTACTCAGATGAGAGTATTGCAAAAGTCGAGGAGGAAATGAGAAAATGGAAAACCAACTTTAGAACACACGTTAAAGATTTGGATATACACATTAACTTATATACTCGATTAGCAGGTAATAAATTTTACGGGTACGTTCAATACGTTCCAAATGCTAAAAGATACAAAACACCTTTAAGAGAAATCTTTCAAGACGCACTCTTAGAGGAGGAATAAACTTTCTGATAGTGGCTCAGAGGTAACACGAATCATACTTATGTGGGGAAAACTTAAAACTTTTCCCCTATAAGTATACAAAGGAGGATATATTGAATAATTTTCATATAGACAATACAACTTATGCACCCTACTGCTCAAAATGTAGGGACAATGGTTTCGACTTCAGCAGAGATTTTGTTGATATGTGCGAAGCCTGTCAAGACGTTAATATCTTAAAGGGATTCCGTAAAGAACGTGATAATGCCGTTCAGAATTATATGCTTGACAATGCTTAATAAGTTTATTAAGGTAGTTTCTATGAAACTATCTAAAGGGCTTGATAAAGGAAATCCCCTCAACTTAGAGGGGAATAACCTTTTAACCAACAAAGAAGGAGTTAATCATGAACATAGAAAGTTCACAAGAATCCAACTATAAGAATACATTAGCATACGCATTGGAATTAACCCAAGCATGTGCAGAGGAAATCGGCTACATGGTAGAAACCGATGATGATGATTCCAAAATTTCTTATTGGGAGGATTACCCAACAGATATTCACAAGTTTATGCAACTTATGGATAGAGTCGACCAAATTTCAAAAGCAGTAAGACAAATAAAAGCTGATATGAAGTTGAAATTAGCCGATTCGCTGTCAGACCAAGCAGTTAGAGTTGGCAACAGAATTATCGTAGGTAAAACAAGTAAGACTTGGAAACCTTACGACAAATATAAAGTAATGGATTATGTAGGAGATGATTGGAAACAAGTAGTTAATCCTACATTTAGAACAACAGGTATCAAAGCACTTGCAGAACAACGTGGTCAAGACCCAAATGTAATATTTGAGTCATTGTTTGAACAAGTAGAAAATGATACAGTAACAATACTTCCCGAAATGAAAGCACCTAAATATTTACAGGAGCTTGATGACGGCGAAGTTAAGCAATTAGGAAAGAGGTAATATGCCTGCAAACGTAGAAACAATGTTTAGTGCAGTTGAAACACCATGGCACAGACTTGGTGTAGTAACTGATACTGCATTGACAAGCAACGAGGCTATTGTCCAAGCAGGATTAGATTGGACAGTAAGCGTCCGTCCACTTGTTACTTTTGGTAATGAGGGACAAACTGAGGGTCGTTTTATTGACGTACCCGACAATTATGCAACTGTTAGAGATTCCGATGAATCAGTATTAGGTGTAGTAGGTAAAAGATACGAGCCAATACAAAACATAGAGTGCTTTAGTTTCTTAGACAATGTATTAGATGACTATGACGCTAAGTACGAAACGGCAGGGGCATTAGATAACGGCAGAATTATTTGGGTATTGTTAAACCTAGGTAAGAACGTTGTTATTGGAGATGATGTTACAGTTCCGTATTTATTAATGACAAACAGTCATGACGGCTCGACATCAATCAAAGCATTGACTACTCCTATTAGAGTTGTATGTCAAAACACTTTATCACTTGCATTGGGTAACTATAAGAGTAGTTTTTCTTTTAGACACACTCAAAATGTTAGAGGTAGAATCGACCAAGCTAGAAACTCATTGGAGTTGTCATACAGATATGTTGACGGATTCCAAGAGGAAGTAGAACGCTTGATTGAACAACAGGTTACTGATGAACAATTTAGAACATTGGTTGAAACAATAATGCCTGTTACACAACTAAGTGATGATGAAAAGAACTTACCACTTGTGTTAAAGCAGAAACAAGCACAAGAGGATATTATTCAAAAGTTTAGAACACCCGAGTTCTCAGAGCATAAAGAAACTGCATGGGCAGGTATTAATGCTATGAGCAATTATGAACTTTGGGACGCACCTATTCGTAATGAGGAGCGAGAAGTTAGAATAGCTAAAAAGACTATTCAACAAAACCAAACTCCTAATACAAATATTTTGCACAGATTACTTATCGGACAAAGGTATGAAAATATTTAGCGAGTACGTCGGAACATGTGTTACATGTGGTAAGACTATCACTACCGATAAACACGGCATGAGTGATGACCAACCACTATACATAAAAGCGTATGGGGGATACGGAGATATGGTAGATAACATATCTGACTTCGCTGATGAAACGAGAAATTATATTCCGTTTTGTCATAAATGTGGACATCGTATCATAAGACTTATGGGTAAAAGGATTGTGGAGTATATTGACCCGTTATCAACAACTTCACATGTTAGACCTAATAAGTCTACTGTCGATAAAGAAACTGTGAGTTGGTGGCACTTTGGTTGGGATAATGTACTCCTGCGAGGGTACATCTCAGCCATGTGGCACTACTTTAGATTGGGAGGATTAAAGTTAGCAGGTAAGGTATTCGTACATTTGTTCCATATACAAAATTGGGATACTCTTAATAAATCTGTTAAGGACTTCTACCCTACAAATTATAAAGTATCATTTATAAGGATTCCAAAGAGATTTGGTCTAATCTTACAACAAAATATTCAAAAGGAGGGTTTTAAATGGTATTAACATCAAAGAAAGAGTGGCTAACCATTGTTGAGTGGTTAAAATTAAGATTTAGTGCTATAAATTGGAACGACGCACAAATCAGAAGTCTATATGAGGACTATAAGATGATTGACCCCGAACATATTTGGGGAGCATGTCAACTTTGTTATCAAAACAATACTGACTTTATGTCATCAGCAAAACTCATGAAAGTCGTAAAAGACTTACAAGCAATTCCGAAATCAGACAAAGCTCTTACAATGGGCGATGTCATGCGAGCAAACAAAGGTGGTTTATTAGACTATCTAAAAGCTAGTGGCTATGAATCATTTGCACACGCAGTTTTCGACGCAAAAATCAAAAGACTAAAAAGTGGTAACGCACTTCCCTATGAGACAACTCATTGGGATTTGGAAGCACCATATAAAGAACAAAGAGACGCTTGGTTACAAGAGTTCTCTCCCGAGTGGAGCATAGAATACTTAGAACGTAAGCGTGATAAACAGATAGCAGGAGAAAAATAATGGCTAGTAATAACAACGTTACCTTAGTTGGTAACATCTTAGAGCCCGAAATTAGAACTACCAATACAGGTAAGACTATTGCTAAGGCTCGTTTAGTCGTCAAAACTTATGGCGACGCTGATGACATGTGGGTCAATGTAACTGCATGGGAAAAGTTAGGCGAAAATTTTGCTAACACTTTTGCAAATCAGTCAAGTAAATCAATAAGAGTAAGTGTTACAGGACGTCTTATGAACGAGAAGTGGACTGATAAAAACACAGGACAAGAAAGAAGTTCTTACTCAATAACTGCCGATAACATTGGTGTGATGTTGGATTACCAGACCACAGGTGGTATACAATATAGTGGCGAAAGTAAACAAGAATCTACTTATGGTGGAGATAATGTTGCTATGGCACAAGATGTTTTAAACGCTGAGCCTGTTGCAAGAACAGATTACTCAGAGGGAGAAGCACCCTTTTAATCATGAGCCCAAAGAAAATTATATCGCAAGACTTAATAGATTGGGCTACTGATGACGAATTGGTTGGCAAGGAGGGGGACGATGTCTCTTATATTCAAGAGCCCATTGTTTCAGATGTCGAAACTCTCCACCAACCACAAGTAACCAACGAGCCAAAAAATCAAATGGAAGTAGTTCAAAAACTATTAGTTACATACGGAGACAATGGTGTTTGTCATAGTGATTTTATGAAAAACTATATTGCACGTTTTGGAGCTTTAATTTGGACACTAAGACATGAATTTGATTGGGTTATTGACAAAGAGTGGTGTAAAGATAAATCACATAATCACAAATCAAATAAGTACAAGTATATATTTAGAGGAGTTAAAAATGGAATTACTTGAAAATCAGTTTGAATATACATTTCTTACTGATGATATTAAGAAAACTATGCTCATAGATTACATTAAAGACTTAGAGGCAAATCATTATAGCTTAGCTTTAGTTGAGCCTAGTAGATTAAAAGAGCAAGAAAAATACCAAGCATGGAAAAGTCAGATTGGTCAAATTGAGCAACAAATACTTAAAGTGAAGTCTAAATACATAGATGCGTATGGAGAACTTACTGAAGTTGTAGTAAAAGAAAAAGTAACAGAAACAGTTACCGAAGTTGTAAAAGACATGCATGGTAATGTCATAGAGGAAAAATCATGACAGATATGTTTGATGAGCTTAGTATGGTGTTGAATACTTTAACAGAGGATTATGGTTATACATTTTTCCTACGTTATGACAATCACAATGATTGTTATAAAATCGACATCATCAAAGCTAGAGATAGAAAAATGGAAGGAGAATACTATGAATAGACATCATAGACGTGCTTTGAAGTCTAAGAAAAAAGGTAATAATATGCGTATAAATCCAAGAACTCAAAAAGGTAAAATGGGTGGTTTTGGTGCACATAGACCTGCAACAATAGGACAAAGAATTAAAAGTGGTTTAGATGAATAGAGCACAAAGACGAGCTCAAAAGTCTAAGAAAAAGCAACAATATCGTGGTCTAAGAAAGAAATCAAGCGTAAGCAGAAAGTTTTAATATGGATAATTACTATTGGGTTAAGTTCAATAACAAAGACTTTAAAGAAAATCCAAGATTATTAATTGAACTGCTAGAATTAGAACGCAAGTTCCGAGAAGTTATAAAGGATTATGATGAAAAAGTTGACTAAATTACAAATTACTGAACTATTATCTTTTGGTTATATCGTTAGAAATAACAAAGAGAGAGATGAAATGGAAAAGAAACAAAAGCTGATAGCTAAGATTTATACACCAAAAACATCTAAAAAGCCAATAGATACAAGCGATGAGGTCGAAGATGCCAAAAATTCTTCTGACGAACCAGATGATTTTAGTTATCTTGACGATTTAGAAACATGAGTAAAGATGACGCTTTCATCAAAAAAGTAAAGCTATCAGAGATTCAAACTGCTGATAAAAATCCTAAAGACCATGATGTTGGTGCTATATATCAAAGTATGAAACGCTTTGGATTTGTAGCGTTCCCCTTAATAAATTCAACAACAGATAAGTTATTAGCAGGACATGGTCGTTTAAAAACTTTACAAATGATTAAAGCAGAGGGAGAGTTTGTACCTACAAACATTGAAGTTGATGATGACGGAGATTGGTTAGTTCCCTGCTTATTCTCAGCAACTATCGAGGACGAAGCCGAAGCACAGGCATATCTTCTCGCTGACAATAGATTGGTTGAGATAGGTGGATATAACAATATTGATTTACTTGATTCACTACAAGAAGTTATTAGAGAAACAGGCTCATTAGACGGAACAGGTTGGGATTTAGATTCCATTGAGGACATAATTGCAGACATGGAAAGAAGTTCTTTTGAAGTAAGAGAGTACGGAGATAGTTCAGTCGAGGACGAAACATCAGTACAGATTGCAGTTGGTCGTTATAAATTTAGAGTTCCTGTTGATGATTTTTATGAGTGGGAGGAAGTAGTAAAATCTCAAACTCAAACTGCTGAAGTCAATGAAATACAAGATTGGATAAAATCACAACTTGGCTTGACATAGTAATATATCTTGCTAATCTTATTAATGAGTCTAAATCTATTTAATTATAGACATTTAGCCTCCTTTCTTTAGTTAGAACAGAGGGGGTCTGGGCAACCAAATCCCCAATGTTCATAGGCTAATCCACTAAAAAACATGAATACGGAGAACGAAATTAGTGGAAACACGTCGCATGACCCGACATGGAGGTTCGGGCAGGTGTTCGGTTACTACAATCCCTAATATTTATTGCCTTAACAGGCTTATCTAAATTAGTGATGTCGTAATTTTAACGGACGGCGAATTCTCTGGCAGAGCCATATCTTTTTTGCATTTTACCCCTAAAAACCCAATGATTATTGGTTCAACATTTGATGCACTTACCATCTGAGATTCCACAAAAAACCCTATAAACATTGACTTGATGTTCTTAGTTCCTGCCGTCTGGCAGAAATCTTCTGAATTCAACCTCAATCTATCTTTTAATAGATTTATTAAGAACACACACAATATATAGATAATTACTAGAAAACCACTATATATAGTGTCTTGATGTCTAAATTGAGGTCGAAATCCAAAATTGTCGTAGCTATCCTGCGATATGCTTATCTTAATAGATTTATCAAGCAGGAAACCATTTACTCTTGCATACTTCGAGTTCTCCCTTCCCAGCATATTCGACTTCACTCTAATGATGAGTGAGAAAAAAATACGGGATTTCTTACTGTGATGAGCCTGTAAAAAATACGGGATTTTCGGGTAAATATCTTTACTGTATCAAAGACTAAATTTACTAAATATAAAACAAAAAAATTGGTGTTCAGGAGAGGAGAAGCAGTCCGAAAATGTGCTGTGATGCTGAAAAATCGGTCAAACTTGAAATCCAGAGTGGATAGACCTATCCCCCGTCATGAGAGGCTAAGTAATACCCTGACAAAGTATTACTACCAATATGTGGTCTAAAGGACGTGTAGGGGGAGTCGAACCCCCTTA
>MDTE01167588.1_pt1 | contig 17178 bp, 2 predicted proteins | sample 811231 | NCBI WGS metagenome assembly MDTE01 (sample SAMN05326651, study PRJNA326480) | marine metagenome | isolation source: seawater | place: Indian Ocean: Red Sea | collected 2010
ATCAGTTACATTACTAGTATCCCAAGATTTAATTGTTGCACTATCTAAAGTAGTGTTGGTATATAAAATGGGTTGATTAAATATATGACAATTATTAAACATGTTACTCATGTTAGTTACATTACTAGTATTCCAATAACTTATATCTTGATTAAATTTACGAGAATTATTAAACATATTATTCATATCAGTTACATTACTAGTATCCCATTTACTTATATCTTGATTGAAATACAAAGCATATAAAAATGTATTATTCATATCAGTTACATTACTAGTATCCCAGTTTGATATATCTTCATTGAAAAGAGACATATGAATAACTTGGTGACCATTATCAATATTACTATAGATAGTATTAGGATAGTCTTCATATGTAGAAGTAGATTCATCAACTAAACCAATAGAAAGAATTTCTTGTAATGATGTTACACTACTAATATCCCAATAATCAATATCGCCGTATTTTAATATACCATTATATAGTTGATAATCTACCAATGCATCACGAAGTTGTTGTGTAGTTGTTGGTTTAAATATAGTATTATTATCAGGTTTGGTTAATAAATTATGCAAGCTAAATGCACCTTTTAAATTATTAGACAAGTGGTGATGTTTTACCCATGTAGTTGGAGAAGAATTAAAATAATATTCACCTTCATCATCAGATAATGATTTATTTAATATCATTAAATATTTGGATTTTCCATAAACTAATTCATGATTATCTTTAGTTGCACCATAAAAAAAGTTATCATTATTTAATTTTAATTCGTCTTTCCCACCATTAGTTGCGTGGCTTATACCAGAACTATCTTTTAACCATATAGTAATATTATTTGTATTAGAATTATTTACTGACATGATTAAATTAGTGTCTTCATTATGATTATATGATGTATGAAAAATGTGTGTATCATTAAATTGTCCTACAAAACCTAACTTATTATTGTCACGTATAAATAAACCGGAACGTTCATCTTCAGTTCCTTCTCCAAATCCAAATAAATTACAATTTGGAGCGTTGTCAGGTATATTAAAATGTGAAGCATAAGAATAATTATCAATATTTTCATCTCCACCTGTAGAAATAGCGCTTCCAATTAATAATTTTGAATTTTCTGCATATAAGTACCAATTATCGGTATTTGTTCCAAAATCAATATCCCATGTATTAATGTCAATTTTAGGTTGTTTAGATTGGTCAGGTTGAATTAAATCACTTTTCGGTAAAATAGTAGATTGATTATAAAGTTTTACAAGATATACATCAGAACCATTCGCCCAAGGGATTAAATTAATAAGATTTGTGTTAATAACAGTATTGTTGTAATTATAGAAATCATCTTCTATACCATCACTAGCACGTCTTAATCGTGCAACTTTAAATTCATGTTCAGGAATAGAAATAGGAATAATATCACTGGTTTGTGATACATGCAATCCACTAAAATGTATATGTAGCGGATAAGTGCTAATATCAGTAGTTCTTACACCCTCTTCAAATATGAATTTTATCTCAATAGTTCCATCACTCTTTGCTGTAGCATCTCCAGACCAACTAGGATTATTAGTATTATTTCTGGTTCCATCTTGATAAGAATTTTCTCCTATATTTACACCATTTATGTAAATAGGACGATATCCGTTAATATTAGCAAAATTATCGTGATTGTGAAGATTATATTGATATAACTTCAAATGATAACTATTTCCATATATAAGGTTTTTAACTGTTATGGTCATATACTCACCTATACCTTGACTAAGTACATAACCTCCATAATCACGGAAATAACTAGCTCCTAATACATCTGCAGTATATCCATTACCAATATCTACAGAATATGTAGTTGTTTTATCAAGTTCAATATTAGTCATATCACTTAGTAAATTATCATTGTTCCAATACCATGTTGAGTAATCACCTGTTGAGTAATCACCTATTATGTCAATATTGTTAAAAGTACATGCAAGTTTATCAGCTAATATATTATCACTTTCATTTATTGTTACAATGTCGATTCTTAATTTATTAATATTAAATTCAGTAACATCAATACTACTATTTGCATCATCAAAGTTATTATTATTATTAAGATTAGTAAAATCTATTGTAACCCAGCCATATTTGTCCCAATTTCTAATATTATTTATAGGAATGGAAAAAAGTTGATTGTCATTATCATAACCATTAACTATAATGTTTTTTGGTTGTTTAGAATAATTTTCTGGTCCTAATTGAGAGTACTCATATGTCAATGTGAAATTACTTGTATTTATCATATCATTTGGTATTTCATATTTATATGTATTATTATATGTTACTCCACCATTAGTATCAGTCCAAACATAATGATATAAATTTTGTGAATTAAGATTAATTTCTTTTAGTTTAAAAGTGTAGTTCCAATCAAAGATAATACCAGGATAATCGTTATATTGGCTATAACTAAAATTAATTCTTTCTTGCGTCATAGTCCAAAATGTTGTAGTATCTTCATTGGGTATTCTATAAGGACTAATATCTGCATCATTTTGTAATCCATCTTTATGCATTACTTGAGTATTTTCAATATCTTTATCAGTAAGGCTTAAATAATGAATAATAGGTGTTGGCTTATATAAAGACTGGGAAGTCACACCTCCTTCACCATGAGTAAAATTATATAATATTTCTTTATCATCTAAATTAATATATCTACCTACCCGATAACCGTACCAACTAAAACCTTCTTGTGGAGTTGTATAATAATTACTAGTAATGCCTACAGCTAGAACAAATTTATCATTCAAATTAATAATAGTTCCAGCTGAATATTTTGGTCCTATAACATAACGACCATCTCTTGAATATGCACTGTATTCTGCTGGATTACCATCGGGAGCTGTTACTGTATTTAAAGGTATTGGGTCCCCGTACCAATCTTTATGTTTTGTTTCGTCATAATCGTCAGCAATATTTCCAAGAAGTAATTCTGGGTTTATGCGAAATTTATATGTGCCTCCATCAGTCTCAATACTTGTTTTTGATTTAATATGTAATTTTCGTGATGAAGGATAATAAAATAATTGACTAGTGTTTTCATTAAACTCTTCATTTCCTACCATAATACAAACATTGTCATTATACTTTACTTCTTGTCTATTATTTATAGGATTATTAATAGGGTCATCAATAAAACTTACAGGTAAGATTTTAATAATAGTTGAATTGGAATAATTAGATTTGAAAACACATTGAGATGCATCTGTAATTACATCTGTTGGAACAATTGTAAGAAAATGATTATTAAAAGAATTAAAACGATAAGGAGTATTATATATTAAAGCACCATTTTGAACAAGGTCAGTTTCAGTACCACCTAATAATGTAGCACCATTAAATAAATTAGAAGACAAATCATTGTGATAAGTAGCAGTATTGTTTCCATAATAATCAACAATATGATTAGAAGTATATTTTCTAAAATCAAAATTATAAGAAGGAAGTATATTTTTAATATTTAATTTACTAGTAGGTAAGTAAGTATTATTTAAAAGTATTAATGAATTATCTATATTATCTAATGCATCATTAACAGTATCAAGTTGTTCATTAAGATAGATTAATGAATTATTATATTTTGTGTTAATATCATTATATTGTTCAGTAATAAGGTCATAATTTAAGTTATAAATATACCTATTTACATATACTAATTGCAAATTCAATTGACGAATTTGATTTTCATCAGTAGCACTAGCTAAGGCAATATTAATATTGTTTTTTATATTATTCCAATAATCATAAGTAGTAGTATTTGAAGTATATTGACTGTCAATTGAATTTTTTTCATTGGTTAAATAAGTATTGTCACCAGAATATAAATTATATAAGGCGTTTTCATTTGTATGTAAAATCAAATTGTTATCATAATTTGTTTTTCGAGAAGAGTATAAAGGCAATTTAATATCATAGCTATTGAAATTAATGAAATCTTGATAATTAATTAATGTAAATAGTGATGAATTATCACGATTATCATATAAAGAATTAATACTAGTTTGGTTTAATTCAGTACCATTCCAAATTCTAAAATATTTCATATTAGCTTTTGGAACTGAATCTGGATAAGTATCTAAGTTATTATTAGAACCAATAAAATTATATAATCTATCAATTGTAGTATCATAAACAACGTTATTAGCAGTGCCTTTTAAATCTTTATTGATATACAACTTCATATCATTATTAAGAGACATTGTTCCAACAATATGATACCATGTATTTGTAAGAATAATATCATTACTAAAAGCATATTTACTAACATCATTTGGATTTAAATTTCGAAAATCAATAAAATAGTCATTATCATTAGATGTTGATAAATTTAAACTTATTGAATTTAAAAAAGAACCAAAATTAAAGAAGTTATAAGTACCAGTTTCAGTTATATTTATATATGTTTCAAAAGAGAATTGAGAATTGAATTTAAAACTAGGCAATTCAATATATGAGTCAGTTCCATCAAAAATAGCACCATTTAATAAGGTAGAAGAAATATCATAAAAATAACTATGTTCTTGATTAACATTATCTTTAATAGAAACGCCTTCTTCTTTTCTGAAATTCCAAGAATAACTAGGAACAACAGTATCACTTAAATTATAGATAATAGGTTCAGCTTCAGGTTCAGTAGGAGTATCATTAAAAAATAATATATTAGGTGTATCAGAATAAGAACTAATATTTAAACCAGAAGAACCATATATATTATTCATATTGGTTGCATCTTTAAACATATTAGTTAATGTACAGTTGTTATTTACATTCCAAATTCTAATATTTTGATTAAATTGAATTGAATTATTAAACATATTATTCATATTTTCTACCTTATTTATATTCCAATTTGATATATCTTGATTAAATAATACTGAACTATAAAACATATTTTCCATACTAGTAACATTACTAACATTCCAATTTGATATGTCTTGATTAAAATTAATTACATTTTTAAATGTACTATCCATACTAGTAACATTTGATGTATCCCATGTTGTGATGTCATCGTTAAAGTCATAATAATTTTCGAATAAATTGTTCATATTATCGACATTTGATACGTCCCATTTAGAAATATCAATGTCTCTATAAATATTCAAAAAATTGGTTTTATTTGAAACCCATAAATCAATCATATTTTTAATAGCACTATGAGTAAATATTATTGGTATTCTAAAATAACCATAAGAGTAAATTGTTTTATTGTTTTTACTTAAAAACATATTATTCAATGTTGCATTATCTGAAATATTCCACAATTTAAATTTGTTTGGATAATTAAGACGGTGACTATCATCGAAAGAATCATTTAAATAAAACATGTTATTAAAGTTAGTACAACTTGCAACATTCCATGCATCTAATACATGATTAAAGTCACTGTTATTTTCAAAGATACTTTCCATATTAGTAACCGAAGAAACATTCCACGAAGTTATATCTTCATTAAAATTAGAATTTTTAAATAAATGTGATAAATCCGTAACATGACGTGTATCCCATGTATTAAAGTTACCGTATTTATTAATTGTATCTGTATTATTTAATTTCCATTCATCAACCATATTATAGAGTTGTTGATTATTTACAATTACTTCTATTGTATTACTGCCAAATTCAAATGTATAAACAATTCCATCTATATCATTAGTAATAATTTCATCGCCCTCTGCATCTTTCAATTTAATATGAGAAGCTAAATTTGTTACTCTACCTTGAGAATCAAATCTCTTAACATGATTTAATTCATTTGGAAAATTAATATAATTTCTTTCAAGTGCTTTTTCTTCAGAATTAAACAATAATTTAATTGTATCAATATTAGGATTGTTAATATCAAATGTAAAGGATTCAGTTGATGTGCTTTTTAAATTATAATTTGAATCAAATACATATGCAGAATATTGATTTAATGATTTTTTAAATCCTAACCAATAACCTCTTCTTGGAACAATTATATCATTTGGAAGTGTAAATTGAGAACCTTCATAACTAATTGATAAACCATCAAATAATAAATTATCAGAACTATTATTTTTAATCATAATATAATCTTCTGGTGCCTTATTAAATTCTTGAATGTAAATATCGTTAAGATTTGCAATATTTTCATTAAAATTAGCATAGTTAATAGGATAATTTCCATATGGTATATCTTGTATATCAGTAGGATAATTTCCAGAAGGTGCAAAAAATCCCTCATAGTATGGTGAAACTGCACCAGCTTGAGATGTGTACCAAGCTAAAAATGGAACTAAATCAGCAGGATAACGAGCACTTAAAAAATCTAGTGGATTAATTTTTGCACCACTATTGAAATCAGCTGGTGTAATGTCACTTACAAAAACCGTATGTTGATATGCATTGTTTGGATAATATTTACCATTATTATAAGGAGAAACTGCATCAGGTTGAGATGTGTACCAAGCTAAAAATGGAACCAAATCAGCAGGATAACGAGCACTTAAAAAATCTAGTGGATTAATTTTTGCACCACTATTGAAATCAGCTGGTGTAATGTCATCTTTAAAATAAAGACTGTTATATTCTTGATTACCTTCATCAGAATGTTGAAGATTTGTTTCATTTACATTAAAGTTAATTGTATTATTTGGTTTTGTTTTATAGTATGATACATTATTATTTACATTTATGACGTTATTCAAAAAAAAAAAATTGCTTTTTAATGATGAATTTGAATTAACATCTTCAGGTAACCATACTTTATAGTATGGAGCATACTGGGCTCCTAAAATAATAATTGCACTAGCAAAATAAAACAACCCATCATCTGCAGTAGTGTTTGGTCCATTAGTAATATATAATCGAACTCCAGGGTTTCCTTGCGCGACTGGGTTCATAATTTTAGTTGTGTTTTGATCCACTGTAAGTAAATTTGTCCATTCATTTGGTATTTCTAATGTAGCAATATTATTCGCTTTTCTATTATTCACATTTGCAGTACTAGAAGCCCAACTATAGTTATTTGCAAATTCAGTACTTACACCAGTTATACCAGAATCTACATGCATATTATCAATCTGCCATAAATATGCATCTGTAACAACACTAGAATTCTTACGAATTTGAACATGACCATCACTAACTCTTAGACCATATGGTAATCCACTCATTAAGAATTCATCTCCTGGTTCTGGTTCTGGTTCGTTTTCAGCCTCAGGTTCAGCCTCAGGTTCAGGTTCAGGTTCAGGTTCAGATTCAGGTTCATTTTCAGGTTCAGGTTCAGATTCAGGTTCGTTTTCAGGTTCAGGTTCAGATTCAGGTTCGTTTTCAGGTTCAGGTTCAGGTTCAGCCTCAGGTTCAGGTCCAGGTTCTGGTTCTCGTTCAGGCTCAGGTTCAGGTTCATTTTCAGGTTCAGGTTCAGGTCCAGGCTCTACTTCAGGTTCAGGTTCAGGGAATTTAGGTATTTCACGTCTAATATTAAATGTATCAGAGTCATAAGTAATATTTCTATTATAAAAAGGAGAACTACTAGAATCAACATTTAATATATAGTTTATCCAATCAATAACACCATCAAGAACAGTTATAAAATTAGTTATACTATTATTATTAGTTTCTCGTCTAATTAACTCGTCATATAATAAGGATTTTGATAAAATAATCCATGTTAGTTTGAGAGAACCTTGTTCTAAAATTAAATCTCTAATATCAGTTTCGTTATTTTCAATATAAGGTATATTGGTAATAAGACCAGTAGTTTTAGGTAAATTTAGTAAAGCTGATTTAATAGGATCAATTTTATTATCATCTAATATTTCAACGTATCCAATATTAGAAAGTGTAAATGACAAATAAAATAATTCATCAATTTGAACAATATCAGGTTCAGGTTCAGGTATAGGTTCTGAAATAACAGGATTAATGTTAGATAATAATAAAGGTTGATAAAAGTTATTAGTATTATTAATAATAAATGTGTTACTAGGAGTAAGCTTATAAAAATCATTAGAATCAAAGAACCAAAAAGATAACTGTTGTCCGGCATAGTCTGAACGAGCAGTTATAATAAACATAGGGTCACCTGAATATTTACCATCAGGACAAATGATATGTGAAGTTACTAATCCGTGTATATTATCATTAGTTAAAACAGTATCATGACTATCAAAAGCAGCAACAAATTTACCAAAAGAACTATTTTGTAGAACACCATTTACAGAAATTCTAAGATAAAGATTACAGGAATGTTGTAAATTATTATAAAATGTATTTTTAGTTAATTTCAAATCAATAGGTTCAATAATGATAAGAGGTTCAGGTTCAGCTTCAGGTTCAGGTTCAGGGTCAGGTTCAGGTTCATAAATGACAGTAGGTAATTGACCAATACCTGCATTAAATCGAGCTAAAGCGACAACATCATTTAATTTAGCAGGGACTTGACCATCGCCATCGCAATCACCAACCCAATCAGGTAATCCAGAAGAAGGCCAATTTTGATTTATGTTATATTGAGCTAATAAAACAATATCATTAATTTGACCAGGTAAGCCATTTTCATCAATATCACCTACAGTATAACCACGTACACGATTAGTTTGTGTATTATTATTTGTTACATTAGAGACTATATTACTATTTGTAGGTTTGGTTTTAATAAAAGACATATTTGTAGGAACTCTAGAAATAAATAAGTTATTACTCATTAATAAAATATGAGAATTTAAATTATTCGGAATATATTGAACAAGTCCTATTTGACTAGGTGAAAAATTAAAATTATTACCTGCTTTAGTATCAGTATCGACTAAAGTATTTATATATGAAATTTCTTGCTGTCCAGATGAATTAAATGTTAAATTAGAATTATTTGGGAAATGTAAGACATCTACCCAAACATTATTAACAGAAGGAATATAATTATTACTGCCGGTATAAACTTGTATTTTTTTTAAATCAGTAGCAAAATTAAAAGTCCAATCAGAAGGAGCAGGATATTTAACTTTTGCAAGTTCAGTAATCGGTATTATATTATTATTTTGCATATTTGCATTGAATCCATCTATTAAATTAGTAGTAATGTTATATGTTTCATTAAAAGTAACAACAAAACCAGAAACTTTATAATTGTCTAAACATTTTATTTGTAAAGTAGTACCAGTACCAGAATCAGTACTTAATGAAACTAATCGAAATTGTACATTTTCTTCGATTGGATCAGCTTCAGGTTCAGGTTCAGGTTCAGGTTCAGGTTCAGGGTCAAATTCATAAAAATAACCGATTTTAAAATTTTGAATTGTTAAATAACCTTGAGTATTAATAATTGTATTAGGTGATAAATAAGAGATTTCTTGTGAAACAGAAATATCAAAATTTAATGTAGAAGTTCTAGTATAAAACAAATCTATCCAATAATCAGTAACAGTAGGAATTAAATAATTATTTGCTGTATAAGCTTGAATAATTTTATTGTTATAAATATTTAAAGTCCAATTATACAAATTGACAGCTTTTGCTAATTCAGTAACGTAATTAAATTGTAATGTATTTTCAATTGGTAAAACATTTAAAAAATCGAGTAAATCTGAAGAAAGCTGTAAATCTTCAGAAAATGTTAATTTAAACCCAGATAAACCGAAACCAGAATCAGATTTTACTTGAACAATAGTAATATCATCAGAAAGGTTATCAATAATTCTAAATTTTATGTTACTATTTTCAAATTCTTTATCTATAAAAATAATTTCTGGTTCTGGTTCTGGTTCAGTTTCAAGTTCTGGTTCTGGTTCAAAAATTAAATTAGCATTAATACTATAAGAAAATGTCAATTGATCAATAGAAATATATTTTTTTATTTCTGCAATTATACCTTCACCTAAGTCAAATAATAATTCATTAACCTCTCTTTCATATGCATAATAATCCCAATTTAAAAATAATTTGTTATTACCATATATAGAGTATTTAATAATATCAACTTGTGAAATGTTTAAGTAAGATGTAATTATATTACTAAGAGTATCTAATAATGTATATTGATCATAAATATCATTATAATTAATACCAGAAAATTCATACATTAAATCGAATTTCCAAAGAGTACCAGGTTCAGGTTCAGGTTCAGGTTCCGGTTGAGGTTCAGGTTCCGGTTCCGGTTCCGGTGGTCCTTCAACATCAATGGTTGTGTTCCAATATTCAAGCATATTATTCAAATCAGTAACATTATAATTCCAATTTTGTAATAATACGTTTAAATCATCATTATCAATAGTGTTATCCTTGTTAAAGTCTCCTCTTGACCTATTCATATTACTGTATATATATATTAATTGAATATTAAAATATATATTTACGAATTTTATCTTTAATCAAATCCACCAATATAACCATTTGTTATTGTTAATGAATAATTTTCATAATCTGGTTTAGTAATATCAGCATAAATATAATTAAAAATACCACTAGAATTAGATTTTAATGTAAATTGCATAATCATAAATTTAGAACCAGCTGTGGATTTATAATTTGGGTAAAACCATATTTGATTATTTAAATTATTCCAATTTGTAATTTCAGTTGGTATTAAATAGGGGTTATTATTATCTATAGTTAAGTACGTAGATTTATCTAAATTATTATTATCTAAATATACATCACCTACTATATTAGTATTAATTGTATGCGAGAATATAGTTTTTTCATTTGAGAAAGATAAGTAAATTCTATTAACAACATAACTAATCGTGTTAATAACAACATTACTATATTCCACTACTAAAGGTAATGCAATATTTGTATATGTAATAGGCACAGTCGGTGAAATATATATATAGTTAAGTAATTTACCATAAACAAATTTTAAATTATACTCCAAATAATCATCTCGACTAACATCAGAATATGTATATTGTACATTTCCAAATGTTCTCCTAGTAGTAATAAATTGTGCAATTTTAAAATAAGTATTAGAAGGAACAAATGAATTATCTTTGAACCACACTTGATTATTAAGATTATTCATATTATTATATTTTGTTGGTGCATAATATGGTTCGTTTCCATTAATGGTTAAATATGAATAAAATTTATCATTATTTACAATTTGTCCTTCTGTTATATTTATTGATATTTTATTAGAAAGTAAATAATTAACATCGTTCTCAAAATACAAATATATTTGATTTAAAATACCACGCTCACCATTTATATTAATATTTTGATGTGTTATATATAATGGTTTTGGTAAATCATCTAAAATAGTTATATTTGATATTGCACCATAAAAAGGTTTGTCATAACCATGAGTAAGATTTAAATTATCTGCAACTTGTTGTGTTAGGTATATTTCTTTTAAACCAGTTACATTTAAAAAAGCAAATGAATGGATAAATTGCATACTATTAGGTAATAACAAATGATTTATTTTTGAGCAATTTTGAAATGCATATGATTGAATAACTTCAACAGAATCATTGTCAAATTCTAATTCTTCAATTAAATTGCATCTATTAAATGAGTATTGACTAACAGTTTTTAATGTATTCGGAAAGAAAAAATGTTTAAATCGATTATTAAAAAAAGCATTCGTTCCTATAAATGTGAATTTTAAATTCAAATTATTATTAATAGTTTGTAATTTTCTACAATTATAAAATGCTTTTTCTCGTATATATAAAACGCCACTTAAATCAACGTTTGTTAATGAAAAACAGTTTTCAAAAGAAAATTTACCAATTTCTGTTACATGAGGAATAGATATTGAAGTTAAAAATGAACAATTACGGAAAGCACTTTGACCAATTGTCAATAATTTGCTTCTAATTAGTATATTTGTTAAATAACTACAATTATTGAATGTAAATGGATTTATATGAAGTAAATTATTACCAATCACAACATCAGTAATAAAAGAACAATCTTCGAATGCATTATTGCCTAAATATGTTGTAGAATCATTTATAAATATATGTGTGAATGACTTACAATTATAGAAAGCATAATCACCAATACTTTCTACGCCTAATAAAAATCCAGGGTGTAAGAGTTTAACACAATTATAAAAAGCATAATCACCAATTATTTTAACATTACGTAAAAATCCAACAAAGAAAAGGTTAATACAATTATAAAAAGTATAATTATCTATCTTATTAATACTACCTATAAATGCATTTCCATCAAAAGTATTCATAAATAATATTACAGCCAGTTTGGTACAATTTTCAAAACAATGCATACCAATTTGATTTACATTGCTTGTAATACGAATAAATTCAATGTTATCACAATTATAAAAAGAATATGCACCAATTGTTTCCAAATTATCAGAAAAAGATATGTCTATAATACCAGAATTTTCAAATGCACGATCTTTTATTGTAATAACAGAATCAGGTAAATCCATATATTTTAAATTACTGCAACCTTTAAAAGAAGAATCACCCAAACTTATTAATGAATCACTCAATATTATATTAGATAATGAGGTACAATTTTCAAACGTACTATCACTAATTTCATTAATAAGTTGAAAATCAATATTATTTAAAAGAGAACAATTTTTAAAGCAAGAATTACCTACAAACGTCAAATCATTACCAAAAGTAATATTAGAAAGCTTACTGCAATTTTCAAAAGCATTATTATGAATTGACTGAATAGATTTCAAAAATTCAAATTTAGTTAATTCTATACAATTAGAAAAAGCATACTGCTCAATAATTTCAATATTAGAAATATTTATTACTTTCGATAATAGGGAACAATTATTAAATGTATATTGATATATAATGGTTAATAATTTTGATAAATCAATTTCTGTTAATTGAGAACAATTTTCAAATGCATTTTTACCCATAAAGTAAAGGGTATCTGGGAAATTTATTTTTTGTATATTTGAATTAGAAAAGCTAAATATACCAGTTGTTTCTAAACCAGGACCTTCGAAATACATATTTAATAAAAGAGAATTGTTAAAAAATTGATAATCTGGTATGTGTCTTAATATATCAGAAACATAAGCATTACCACATAAATCAATAAAAAAATCTGTTCGCCATTTCGTAATTACAATACCACCGATTACTTCAAGAAATTCTTGTGGGTCTCTTGGTCGAGCAGTAGCATTTCTAACATATTGTGCGTATCTCATTTTTTCAGAAATACCAACAGTGTTAAATGAACTTGATGATAATGTATTAATTTTATTTTGAGACATGTATATAATAAAAAAATAAAAAAACATGTAATATTCTACTTTTCTATTCTAAGAGTAAGAGTCCATATCATCTATATCCTCATCTGAATCGTAATTTTCGAGATCTATATCCTCATCTGAATCGTAATGTTGATAATGACAAAACCTTTTAGCAATATCATATGCAAATTCTTCTACATCAATACGGATACGTTTTTTAGCACTTTTAGGAAATGCTTTACATAATTCTATAATACGTTCAAAATCCCATTGTTCTATTTCTTCATTAATAATATTAATTGTTTTGTCTAATGTTACTTCTTTAATTGGTTTTGCTGGTTTTTCATCTAAAATATTAGATCTACACAGGGGGCATGTATTGTTAGTTTTTAAATGTTCATGTAAGCATGTTAGGCAAAATATATGACCACATGCAGTTTTAGACATATTTGTAGTAATATTATCAATGCATATAGCACATTTTTCAGTTTCATTTTTATTTTCTTTTTTATTTTCTTTTTTTTGTTTTTTTTTTGGTGTTAAAATATTAATGTTATTATTACTTCTAATAGTAACATTTTGTGGAGGCATATCACAATTACCACATACACAATCACATTGAGTATTAGGTTCTTGTATGTTATTCATCTTAAAAACACAGGTATTTTTTGCTTCAATAGACATAATTAGTACTTTTTTCTATAAAAATAGAAATGATAAAAGTAATCAATTTTTTGATATTTATGTAAAATCGTAAAATTGAATCAAATATATAATAAAAATTTACTTAAAATCTATTTTACTATTAAAAGTATGTCAAGTGAAAATTTATCAGAACAATATCAACAAAAGACCGATAAAGAGCACATTTTAGATAATCCTGATACATATATCGGGTCAATCGAAAATGTAGATGCAAATCTTTGGGTGTATGATGAAGAAAATAAAAATATAAAATTAAAAACAATTGAATACATACCAGGATTGTATAAATTATTTGATGAAGGTATTGTAAATAGTAGAGACCATGTAGTAAGAATGATAAATTCACCAATATTAAATAAACACTTTGTATCTCAAATAAAAGTAAATATAAATAATGATGGTTTAATTGAAATTATGAATGATGGAAATGGTATTGATATAGCAAAACACCCTGAATATAATATTTGGATTCCAGAAATGATATTTGGACATTTACGAACATCTACTAATTATAAAAAAAATGAAAAAAGGATTGTAGGAGGTAAGAACGGTTTTGGATTTAAATTAGTTTTAATATGGTCATCATATGGTAAAATTGAAACCATCGACCATATTAGAGGTTTAAAATATGTTCAAGAATTTAAAAATAATTTAAATGAAATTTGTGAGCCTGTAATCACGAAAGTTAAAAATGTTAAACCATATACTAAAGTCACGTTTATTCCTGATTATAGAAGATTTGGTATTCAAGGTATGACATATGACTTGAAATCATTATTGAAAAAAAGAGTTTATGATATTGCAGCAGTAACTGACCATTCTGTTAAAAAAGTAAAATTGTCATTCAATGACGAAGAAGTAAAAGTATATAACTTTTCACAATATATCAATATGTATATTGGTGGAAAGGGTGATATGAAACGTATTCATGAAAAATATGAAGAACGATGGGAATACGCAGTATGTATATCTCCAACTCATGAATTTACACAAGTTTCATTTGTAAATGGTATTTGTACATTTAAAGGTGGAAAACATGTAGATTATATATTGAATCAAATAATTAGAAAATTATCAGATTATATTGAAAAAAAGAAAAAAATTAAAGTGAATTCTACTACAATTAAAGAACAAATCATGTTGTTTATAAGATGTGATATTGAAAATCCTTCATTTGATAGTCAAACAAAAGATTATATGAATACACCTGTTGCTAAGTTTGGTTCAACATGTATTGTTAGTGATGGTTTTATTGAAAAAATAGCAAAGATGGGAATAATGGAAACTGCATGCAGTTTAACTGAAGTCAAAGATTTGCGTTTAGTCAAAAAAACTGATGGTGTAAAAACTAAGACGATTAGAGGAATTCCTAATTTTATAGATGCTAATTATAGCGGAACACAAAATTCTAAGGATTGTATTCTTATACTTTGTGAGGGATTAAGTGCATTGTCTGGTATTGTATCTGGATTGTCTAGTGAAGATAGAAATACAATTGGTATTTATCCTTTAAAAGGAAAATTATTAAATGTAAGAGGAGAACAATTGAAAAAAATAGCTGATAATAAAGAAATAACAGATATTAAAAAAGTATTAGGTTTATCTAGTGAAATGGTATATGAAACTCTTAATGATGTACATAAAAATTTAAGATATGGTAAAATTATGATATTATGTGATCAAGATACAGATGGTTCTCATATTAAAGGTTTGTGTATTAATTTATTTCATAGTGAATGGTCATCTTTAATCAAAATACCAGGATTTATTTCTTTTATGAATACACCTATTTTAAGGGCTAAAAAAGGTAATACCACAAAGTTGTTTTATAATGATGGTGAATATGAAGACTGGAAAAATAATAATGATACTGCTGGATATACTATCAAATATTTTAAAGGATTAGGTACTTCCACATCAAAAGAATTTAAAGAATATTTTGCAAATAAAAAAATTGTTGATTTTGTTTATACTGGACCAGAATCAGACGACGTTATTGATAAAATCTTCAACAAAAAACGTGCGAATGAAAGAAAAACTTGGTTAGAAAATTATGATAAAACTAGCTATCTAGATACAAGTAAAAAGAGTGTAAAATATGATGAATTTATTAATAATGAACTTATCCATTTTAGTTCATATGATTGTGCAAGATCTATACCTAATATGGTTGATGGGTTAAAAATTTCACTGCGAAAAATACTTTTCTCTGCATTTAAACGTAAATTAAACAGTGAAGTTAAAGTTGCACAATTTTCAGGATATGTATCTGAACATAGTTCTTATCATCATGGTGAAGCTAGTTTAAATGGTGCAATCGTAAATATGGCTCAAACATATGTTGGTTCAAATAATATTAATTTGCTTATGCCTAATGGTCAATTTGGTACTAGGTTACATGGAGGTGATGATAGTGCATCTGAAAGATATATATTTACACAATTAAATCCTATCACTAGATCTATATTTCCAGAACTAGATGACAATGTATTAAATTATTTAAATGACGACGGAACTATGGTTGAACCTGAATATTATGTTCCTATTATTCCATTTGCACTTATGAATGGTATTTCCGGTATTGGTACTGGATTCTCTTGTAATATTACACCTTTTAATCCATTAGATATTTTAGAATATTTGAAAAATAAATTAAATAAAAAAGCAATTGATACTGTATTTAATCCTTATTATGAGGGCTTTAAAGGTTCTATTCAAAAATGTGTTGATAATGATAATAAATATTTAATTAAAGGTGTTTATGAAAAAATTGATAATGATACCGTTTTAGTAACTGAATTACCTGTTGGTTCTTGGACTATGCCTTATACTACTTTCTTAGAAACATTAATGGACGGTCATACTGATAAAAATGGTAAAAGAGTTCCACCCACCATTCGTGATTTTAGTTCGTTATCTACTGAAGTTAATGTCCGTTTTAAAATTACATTTCCACGTGGTAAATTGAAAGACATCGAAAATAATGTTGATGTTAATGGTATTAATGGTATTGAAAAAGTATTAAAATTAACTACTACTGTAAGTAATACAAATATTCACATGTTTAATTCACAAGGAAAGCTTCGAAAATATAATTCTGTTCCTGAAATTATCGATGATTATTATAATGTTCGAATTTCAGTCTATGATAAAAGAAAAAATGCTTTAATCAATGCATATGAACACAAATTAGTTAAGCTCTCTAATAAAGCAAAATATATTTTAGATACATTAAATGACAAAATTGATTTACGTAAAAAAAATA
>MDTE01041418.1_pt1 | contig 17176 bp, 14 predicted proteins | sample 811231 | NCBI WGS metagenome assembly MDTE01 (sample SAMN05326651, study PRJNA326480) | marine metagenome | isolation source: seawater | place: Indian Ocean: Red Sea | collected 2010
GCAGCGCGCGCGTTTCAGATTCGTGAATTAGCTGAGGGGTATCAGATCCTCACAAGGGCTGAGTATGCGCCCTACCTAGAACGCTTCGACAACGTTCCCAAGTCTTCTAGGCTCTCTGGCCCTGCTCTGGAAACCCTCGCCATAGTCGCGTACCGGCAACCCATCGGACGAATTGAGATTGAGTACATTCGAGGAGTAAGTGCTTCGGGTGTGATTAGGACGCTGCAGGACCGAAACCTCATTGACGTGGTGGGTAGAGCAGAAGGTCTGGGCCGTCCCCTTTTGTATGGCACGACGTCTTTCTTCTTAGAACATTTCGGCTTTGGATCGCTAGAGGATATGCCTCGGACGGACGAACTGCCCATCGTTTTGCGTGATCGTGTTTCCCTTGGGGTTGAAGCCGTCGCGGAAGAGGACGGTGAAGGGGAAGACCAAGAGGTTCCGCACCAGGCGGTTGGTGCTGAAGAGACGTTCGTCGCTGCAGAATCAGAGACCACTTCAGATGACGGGGATCTGCCAAGCGGACGACCGCTGGAACCTTAAAATCTTTGTCTGACCCAATGCGGCTCCAGCGCTATATCTCTCAATCCGGTCGAGCATCTCGCAGAGAAGCCGAACGGATGATGCTTGCTGGTCGTGTGACCGTTAACGGCACAGTCGTTACTCAAATGGGCGTCCGCATCGACCCTAGTTCTGATAAGGTCTCAGTAGATGGAGAACCGATCCGCTCTAGCCCAGTGAGATGGGTGGCTTTCCATAAGCCGGCTGGCGTGCTGACTACCCGAGCAGATCCGCACGGTGGAGTGACGATCTACGATAGGCTCCCGTCCCAACTGTCTAAACTTCGCTATGTGGGTAGGCTTGATAAGGATGCGGAGGGGCTTCTGTTGCTTACGAACGACGGGCACCTCAGTAATGCCTTGGCGCATCCCAGAGGGGAGATAGAGAGGGAATACTGGCTTCGGGTGGCGGGAACTCTCGAGCCAGCCACAATTAACCGATTGACTTCGGGTATCGAGCTTGACGATGGGTTTGCGCGGGCAGTTAGAGCAAGGCTCATTGATTCCGATAAGGTTTCATCCACGCTAAAACTAGTAGTTACTGAGGGACGGAAGCGTGAAGTGCGGCGGCTGTTGTCAGCCGTAGGGCACCCGGTGATGCGTCTACGAAGAATTCGTTACGGTCCATTGGCACTTGGGGCCCTTAAGAAAGGTTCTTGGCGTGATTTGGACGATGATGAGGTAGCCGCCTTGGCGTCTGCGCCTAGTAGGGGACGCGGAAGTAAGGCTCAGTGAGCGTTGGGGCGCTGCTGTTCGAGTCAGCGGACCTCGACGAAGACGATGTCAGAGGTTTGCTGCCCCCCGTTTCTAATACGGTAATGCTCATCTTCCGATATGATTGTGCTCTGCCCGGCTGCCTCGAGAGAGGTCATCCAACCGTCATCTCGTTCGATGATAACTCTTCCATCTCGGACCATTACTAGGACGGTTGGTGCGTGGGCGATATGTCGTGTCGAGGCCTGATAACCAGCGATACTAAGAGCTGAGTTTCGGAACCATCGATTTTCCGATATTAAGTCACCGGGGATCGTTCCTGACGCCGCTGCGTTTTCTGTTCCTGACCTCTTGCTAGGGACGGCGATTAGTCGGAAAAGTGTGTGGCCGATGTTAGTCACCCGATGAGTGATTGATTGCTCAGCGTAAGACTGAACGGCTCTCACCGCTCCGATACGACCGGGTGGTGGGTTGATTGGCTGTGTGTTGTTCCATGCCCCACCCAGGATCATCTGATCGGTGCTGGAAGTGCTTATCGTCACATATGTGATTGGACTTTTATGCGTGTGATAGAGTGTTGTGTCGCCTGGCTGGATCTGAACGTCGAGGACACGTAGATCAGGTGTGTCGTAGATGAGGCGATGACGAGGTTCCTCGTGGACCATGACCACGCGTTGTGCTACCGTCGCGGTCGAGGCGGTCATCCATATACCGACGGTGATGAGAAGCGACCTAGTGATAAGCTTTCCTCGACTTCCACAATTCAGGATGGAAGAGAAGTAGCACAGTGTAAATCTCAAGGCGACCTACTAGCATAAGGAATGTCAGAACGCCGAGCCCCGTCTCCGACATCCACCCATAGTTATCTGTGGGCCCGAGTCCGGCAAACGATGGGCCGACGTTACCTACTGAGGCGATACTTCCGCTTATCGCTGTCAGTGGCTCGATTCCAGTCATCGCCAAAGCGAGCGCACCTGCCATGCATAGCAGGAGGTAGAGCATCAAGAAGCTTATAATGCGGCCAGCTACATCTTCTGTTACCGGCTTGTTTCCGATCCGAGTGACTAATACAGCCCGGGGGTGAAGGTGTCTTCGCAGTTCGTTTGCGGCTTGCTTGAGCAGCAGCATCACTCGCAGGGCTTTAACGCCGCCACTTGTACTTCCAGCCATTCCGCCAAGAAAGAAGAGCGAGAAAAGGACCATGCGGGCCCCGGGAACCCAAAGCTCGTAGTCTGCTGACACATATCCGGTGGTTGTGGTGATGGCGAGCACCTGAAACAGGCCATCACGGATAGCTTTTTCTCCGGATGCATCTCCGGCAAAGAAGTTGAGAGAGGTCACTGCAATGGCCGAAAGGATCAGCACTGCAGTGAAGAATTTCCACTCGGATTCCCTAAAGTATCGAATGTCCCCCGTAACCGCGCGGAAATGCAAGGCGTAGTTTACGCCCCCGATATACATAAAGATGATCGTGACCCATTGTATGTACGATGACATCTCAGCAAACGAGGTGTTTTTCGTAGAAAACCCGCCCGTGGCGACAGTGGAAAAGGAATGGTTTATAGCATCAAAGAAGCTCATGCCACCGATCAGGTAGAGCAGGACAATGACTGCGGTCATTCCGAAGTAGACCAACCATAGGAGCTTGGCAGTCTGAGTAATTCTAGGCCTCAGTCGTTCGGGTGTGGGTCCCGATACTTCAGCCCGAAATAGTTGCATTCCTCCGATCCCGAGGTAGGGCAAGACGGCGATAACGAGAACAATGATGCCCATCCCCCCAATCCAGTGGGTCATAGACCGCCACAGCAAGATGCCGTGTGGGAGGGCTTCGATATCCGCAAAGACTGTTGCCCCAGTAGTCGTGAATCCCGACATCGACTCGAAGAGCGCCGGTATTGGAGAGTCGACGACTCCACTGACAATGTATGGGAGACTTCCGAAGGTCGCTGTAGTGGCCCAAGCCATAGTCACAATCGCAAAACCTTCGCGGATGGTGACCTCGTCATCGAAGCGAGTGCTTAAGTAGGTGGCTGATCCAACGATGAGGGTTACGGTACCAGAAATAAAGAATGCTGCTGCGTCCCCTTCCGCATATGCAAGGGCAACGAGTCCAGTCAAAAACATGGAGCAGGCCACGAATACCTGAAGTAGCCCAGCAACGTTCGCTACTTTTCTAAGCGACATCAGTCGAACAGCGCCTCGACCGTTGGGATCGCTTCGGGTTTAGCGAAGACGATCACATCGTCGCCCGAAGTGAGTACGTCCTCACCTCTCGGCAGGATAATTTGATTGCCGCGCAGGATAATCCCAATTACCCCATTCTTAGGGAAATCCACGTCACGCAAAGCTTTGTTTGCAATGCGGGAGTCGGAGCTTACCATAAACTCTATAGCCTCTGCTTCAATCCCGGATAGCGAGGCGACTGTCATCACGCGTCCTCTCCTTATTCTTCTCAGGATCGCGTTCACAGTTGAGATGCGAGGCGAAATGCTCGAGTCTACGCCTGCTGTGGATTCCAGCTTCAAGTACTGAAACTTGTGAACCAAGCTCAGAACTTTCCTGGCTCCAGCCTGCTTGGCCAATAAGCTAGAGAGGAGATTCGTCTCATCTCTACCGGTAGCGGATACAAACCCGTCGACTCCTTCGACACCCTCCATCTCGAGCTGTTCCAGATCTGTGGCGTCGGCGTTTAGCACGAGAGCTTTCGGAAGCTGCTCTGCGAGTTCAACGCATCGCCGCCGGTTCTGCTCGAGGATTGCGCATTCGATGCCTTGTTGTCCGAGCAACTCGGCAATGTATTGGCCTTCCAGGCTGCCTCCGGCGATCATCACACGCTTAAGTTTGAAGCGATCATATCCTGCAAGTGGAGGAACTTGATCGATCTCGCTGGTCGGAGCCAACAAATAAAGGCGATCCCCCGCTTCGATAGTGGTTTCCGCCCGAGGGATGATAGTCTGACCATCCCTGACTATCGCTGCGGTGACGTAGTGGTATCCGGTGGGGAGAAACTGAGAGCGGAGTTCCCCTATACTTTTTCCGGCAACAGGTGCTCCATCAAGTACCTTGAGGCCTACAAGCTGCACCCGTCCGCCTGCAAATTCAGCAACTTCCGTGAATGCGATGTTTTGAAGAAGCAGAAAAGCCTCACGGGCGCACTCCCTCTCAGGATTGACCATCAAGTCGATTCCCACTTGATCGCTCGAAAGTACTGAGCCCTCTTCGTAATAGTCTGGGTTCGAGATCCGTGCGACGGTGTATGGAACACCCATTCTTTTCGCGGCTAAGCATGCTGTAAGATTCACTTCGTCGGCGCTTGTGACCGCAAGGAGCATTTGAGCGTCTCGGACCTTCGCCTGCTCAAGGATCGAGATCGAGGCTCCGTTACCGACGATTGTCTGTACATCGAGCTTTTGGTCAGCTGCCTGGGCTCTCTCAGGATCTGCCTCAATGACGACGACGTCCTGGTGCTCTTCCGAGAGCCGTTGAGCTAGATGAAATCCTACCTCACCGGCACCGACAACGAGCACCCTCATGGCTGTCGAGCTTCCATTTGCACGGTTTCCTCCCCACAGTCGGGGACGGGGAACTTACTCGCATAAAAGTTAGCCCTCGCTGACCCGGTCCAATAGTCTGTATTTGCAAGCTGGACTAAAGACAATGAAGTGCATGACGCTCAGGGGCTCAGTGCGCTATCTTTTTTCATTAGGGCCCGTAGCTCAGTTGGTTAGAGCAGCCGACTCATAATCGGTAGGTCCCAGGTTCAAGTCCTGGCGGGCCCACTTACAGCTAACCTAGTGAGTGTGAAGCCGAATAGTTGTCGAGAACGGTGACCTCGATAGGTCACATATCCGTCACTAGTGGCTTCTTGCGCGGGTTAGACCAGACAGGTAAAAGTGCTTCACTAGAAAGACGGACCCGTAGGGGAATAAGGGAGTGACGAATGAGTGAAATGAGAGAAGTGGCTGCGAAATTCTTCGATGCCTGTGAGACCGGAAAGGGATGGGCTGAGTGTCAGGCGTACTGCCATCCGGATGCTACATTTTCCGCTCAACACGTGGGTTCGCTTGAAGGGGTAGATACGCTCGAGGGCTATACGGAGTGGATGAAGGGCATGGTTGGTCCTCTTCCAGACGCAGCATACGAACTAAAGTCTTTCGGTGTAGATGAGGATCGTTCCACTGTTGCGGCCTGTGCGGTGTTCACTGCTACGCATACGGGGGAGGGCGGGCCAGTGCCTCCTACGGGAAAAGGGGTTGTTGCAGACTATGCTTACGTCATGGAATTCGATGGCGGTCAAATTCGTCATGCAACGAAGATCTGGAATGACGCTCATAGCTTAGCGCAGCTAGGGTGGGCTTAGAGTTCATCCGATTTAGTTGGTAGCAAGGAAGTTTCACTCTTCTGAGAGAGGAGGTTTCCGCAGTCGTTTTCTATGACTGCGGCGCTTCTTGTCGTCGCGCCTTTTTTTCTTTTCGCGAGTAGGCACTCTTGTCAGTGTGCGCGGTGTATCTTGGTGATTAAGAGTCTGCAACTGCTTGCGGAGACGGCGGAGGGCGGCGCCGCGGTTTCGGAACTGACTACGCTCCTCACGGGCTGTCACGCGGAGACCCGTGGGGAGGTGTACGAGGCGCACCCCGGACTCGGTTCGATTCTGGTGCTGCCCACCAGGGCCACCCGCGCTAAAAGTCTCGATGCGACATTCTAGCAATAGCTCGCGATCGCTCTCCGGTATTGGCACTAGCGTAGAATCGGGCATGGACATGGGGAGTACGTATAGGATGACAGGTCAAGCTATGTTACTAAGACAGGGAACGCGCTACTCTTGTGTAATCCCTCCGTCACTATAACGGCCTCGCATGAATCTCAACCGCACGGACGCTCCGGGAGCGCAGGTGTTGTTCAGTCTCGCATGCCTTGTGGTTGTAGTTTTCGGCTTGCGCGCAGCGGCACCAATTCTACTCCCCTCCGCCCTAGCCCTGTTTCTGGCAGTACTCAGTCTGCCGGTGATGGTTTGGCTTCGAAGTCATGGGTTTCCGAAGGCTTCAGCCATTGTTATTCCGGTTCTACTGAACGTTGCTGTGGTAGGGCTTCTTTTAGCTTTCGCATCTCAATCCGTTGCCGAACTTCAGCGCGAACTCCCGAACTATCTGAATACGCTTGCGCAACTTCAGTCGGATTGGGTGAAAAACGTTGAAGCTCGGATGGATGTTGTTCTGTCTGATTATATAACATTAGAGCTAATTGATCCGGGAGCTGTGATAGGCTTAGCCAGTGGCGCAGTAGGGCGGATAGCACAGCTTCTTTCGATGACGTTTTTGGTCTTTCTTATTATGGCTTTCATGCTTAGCGAAGCCACAGTTTTCCCAGATAAATTCCGATCCCTGAGTAGGAACTCAGATGAACAGGATGATCGGCTCAAGAAGATCGTGTCCGAGGTAAAAACCTATCTGGTAATAAAGACGGTGATCTCATTAGCCACTGGTGCGATTCTAGGGCTGTGGGCGTATTTCTGGGGACTGGACTTCCCAGTTCTTCTTGGGCTTGCAGCCTTCCTATTGAATTACATCCCCACGGTCGGTTCGATGATCGCGGCCATCCCGGCAGTTTTACTAAGTGTCATACTCTACGGATCGATCGGACACGCACTGATTGTCATGTCAGGCTATGTGGTAGTGAACATGGTATTTGGTAATATCCTAGAGCCTAATCTGATGGGTCGGAGGTTGGGGCTTTCGACACTCGTCGTCATGCTTTCACTGCTCTTCTGGGGATGGGCTTGGGGGCCGCTTGGGGCCCTGCTCTCTGTTCCGTTGACCGTCATGGTCAAGATATGGCTCGAAAACACAGCCGACCTTCGATGGGTAGCGATTCTTCTGGATAAGTCCGCACCAATAGCGGTAGAGGCTGCGGAATAGCGGTGCCGTCGGTCAGTTTCAGGTCACTCCCCGATCATGGTCGTTTGTGGGTTTTTCCCTCAAGTAGATCTCTAAACGCCCAAGAAAGTTCGGAGGTGCTAAAAGAGGTCGATCGCTTCCTAGAACAGTGGACCGCCCATGGACGCGAACTGAAGTCCGGTCGTGACTTGCGGGAAGGGCGCTTTCTCTTGATTGGAGTGGACGAAGCTGCTGAGGTAGCTTCTGGTTGTTCCATCGATGCTCTGGTTAAAAACCTTCGCGCTCTAGGTGCCGAACTGGGGGTTTCGTTTGTTGACCACGCTCCAGTTTGGTATCGAAATGGAGACAGAGTCCAAAGCGTCTCACGGGCAGAATTCAAGAGTATGGCTGGAAAAGGTGAAGTGTCTCGTCAGACTCTAGTTTTTGACACTAGTCTCACAGAGGTGCGTGTGCTGAGGGACTTCGGCCTTGAGCGTCCCGCTGCAGAGACGTGGCACGGGAAAGCATTTTTTACTGATGCTGGCAACTCTTGAGTTCTTGGGCCAGGAAGCGGGCCGCTACCATTTCGCCCCAAAACTCAGGAGCCCACGGCGTTCCTCCAACGAATCCCACGTGACCGCCCGAAGGGGTTAACAAGAGCCTTAAGGTGGGGTTGTGGACCACTTCCCGATGTGGGATTGCATCTGACGGCAGGAATGGATCATCCTCGGCGTGCAACATTAGTGTTGGTACGCGTATTTCAGCGAGAAAAGTTGTGCTGGAGCACTGCGCATAATAGTCACCGGCGCTTTTGAATCCGTTGAGTGGAGCAGTTACGACTTCGTCGAGGTCTTCGATTGATCGGACTTGGGCTATGTCGGCCATGTTCAGTACTTGGGCTAGCTGATTCCTTTTCCATGCAACTTTGCGCCGCAGGGATCTCATGAAGTACTGGCTGTAGATCCGCCCCATGTTTGTCTGCTGGAGTAACGCCGAACTCGCGGCCAGATCGTACGGCACTGACATCACGGCAGCCGCATCGAAGAGTCCCTGCCCACCGTCGATACGTTCACCCATGGCCTTCAAAAGAACGTTGCCGCCCAATGAGAAGCCCATGGCTCCGATGCAGGCGCGAGGGTGACGCTCTCGGAGAATGCCTGCTATTAAAGTTAGGTCTCGAGTGTCCCCCGAGTGGTAGTAGGCTAGGGTCCTATTGGGTTCTCCGGAGCATCCGCGGAAGTTCATTGCCAGGGTTCGGACCCCTAGAGTGTTTAGTTCTCGGCACACATTCCTCACGTACTTGCTGTGCGAAGAGCCTTCCAGCCCATGTAGTACGATGACGATAGGTGCATCCGATACGTTTAGGGTGCTCCAGTCTACGTCTACGAAGTCATCGTCAGGAGTCTCTATACGCTCTCGCACCGACCTGATAGGTGGAGCGGGCCTTAGGACGCGGGCCAAAATAGTTTGGTGGTGTGGGCCTCGTGCCCAAGTGGGTGCTTGAAATATCTCCGAGTTTCTCATTGCATCGACTTGGGATGGAGCGCTCTGATCGTTTCATGCACCGGGCAGGTGGGGTGGTGTGCTCCGGGGAGATAACCCGTGCTGATGAGGAACGAGGCCGTAATTTTACCGCCAGTATATCGAAATGTTTTCTTGAAGAGTCTCGTCCAGTCAATTGTGTCTAGAGGATGGTATTGATCTAGCCATCTTTTGAAAGACCCATGACTGACTCGAATATCGAGCAGGGTGCGGGCATTCGAAATGGCGGCTTCGACCTTGAGATGATTGCGAATGATGCGTGAGTCTTGCATGAGCCTAGCGCGGTCTTCGTCTCCGTATTCTGCGACTTGCTCGATCGCGAACTGATCGTATGCGGAGCGGAGGCCATCTCGCTTCCTGAGTATCGTCAGCCAGCTAAGGCCAGCTTGGTTGATTTCCAGCATCAGGCGCTCGAATAGGAGGTCGTCACTTTCTACCGGAAATCCGTATTCGTGATCGTGGTAGGGGCCGTGGTATTCGTGACCCCGTGCGATGCTACAGTAGGTATTGTTTGGCAGTGTGCTCACTGGTGAGAGGCCGACCCTTGATTGTCTAGGGTGTTGGGGGATCTCTTTGTTTCGGTAATTAGAGTGCGCCTAGGCGCTACCCGGCATTGTTTAAGTGGGTCCTAAGGCCCCCGGAACATTTACTTTAAAGAGTGGCCTTCGCAGTTACACCTCGGCGAGATGACTCATGCGATTCTTTAGGGTGGGCACGATGTCTGCGTTGCTTTTCAGTTTTCATGTTGTCTCTGCTTGTATTACGCCTTGGGGGGTTTTATGAGGTTCGCTGTTCTAGCGGGATTGATGGCACTCGTCCCCTGCATTGCGTTGGGGCAAGCACTGCCTCTGGATGCATCGTCTGATCCTTCCCGCATACTTTCTGGGGATTCCCTGAGGGTTAAGCTGCCGTTTTCTCCCGCGGTGAAAGCGGTTTTCCTGGGCTGGGAGGCGGATCGCATGCAGCTTCAGGTTGATGGGATGACGGAGGTATGGCCCGTGTCGGTTTATGACTTGTCCCGGTTGGAAGTGAGGACGGAACGAACTCGTCGTGAAGGTTTGCGTCACTACGCGGTAATAGGTGCGGCCACAGGTTTGTTTGTCGGTGCCGCCATTGGCCTAGGGCTTTATGCCGCTGGTGTTACCGATCATGCGAGTGCCCCTCCCGAACAAATAGTTACCACAACACTGCAGTGGGCTGGGTTCGGGATTATTGGGGGCTTTCTCACAGGTGGGTACTTGGGAGGACGGAGCCCCGGTACAGGTTGGGTCTCCCTTTCCCTCCCAACTCGTTAGTGGCTGAGTGGAGAGACATAGGGTTACGGAGGCCAAGTCGTTTGATCAGTTGTTGGCGGGAGGGGGAATGGGTAGCAATGATCCCACTTCGTACTGACCCCTTAGGTGAGATCATGGCGCATACAAGCACCATTAAGAACTAAACGAAGTTATCAGGAAACAATCAACAATCTTAATTGGTAGGTTGACCTGTAATTAGGTCATGTTTACGCTGTTAACATGGCAAGCCAGAGAGATCGTATACTAGAATGCGCCTGTGATCTGTACCTAAAGCAGGGTCTGGATGGTTTCTCGATGCGGAAACTGGCGCGAAAGGTCGGTGTGACGGCTCCGGCTATTTACAGGCACTATGAAGGAAGGGAAGCGGTGCTTGCCGATGTGTTACGCGAGGCTCACCGGACCTTCTCTCGGTATTTGTACTCGGCCTTGGCGAAGCCCAGTGAGCTCGAGCGTTTCCGCGGAGCGGGTGAGGGCTTCTTGGACTTTGTCATTGATCATCCTCGCTGGTACGGGATGATGCACACCGCTCCGGAGCATCTAGGAATGGACGCTTTACCGGAGGACATCGAGGCGTTGATCTCGTCGGTACATCGATTCTGGGTCGATCGCGTTCGTGAATGCATGGACGCAGGGATCATAAGGGAGGGAGATCCTGTGATGACGTCGATCACAATGTGGGCACACGCACACGGTTTAGTGCAGCTGTATCACGAGTCTGCTCTCCCAATGACGGAAGATGAATTCCGATGGTTCTTTAAAGCTTCCGGAGCGCGAGTGATGGCAGGTGTAGCAACAGAGGAATTCGCCAAAGAATTCAGTAACAGGGTTACCCCTCGAGATGGAGAAATAACCCTCGTGCCCGAGAATCGTAAAGATTGAGACAGAATGAATACCATATCTAGCCATCTTAGGTGGCCCACTCTCACTAGCCTAATCGCCATCACCGCTCTTTTGGCAATCGATGTAGTGATTGTTTCAGGGCAGGAAAGCGGGAATGTTGGTCTACCGACTTTAGTTCGTGATGCTCTCGATTCGAACAGCCAGCTGGTGGCTGCAAGAGAGGCCTACAACTTGGCGTCAGAGCAGGTTTCCGAGGCTTGGGGTAGTGTGATGCCGACGGTGGACCTCAATGCTTCATACCAGCGCAACCTATCTGTGCCGGTGAACTTCCTTCCGGCGGCGATATTTGATCCCTCTGCGGGGCCTGATGATTATCTGCCTGTCCAGTTCGGTGCCGATAACCAGTGGAATTCAGCGATCTCGGTCGAACAGCCACTGTTCAGGCCTGGTGTGATTGTTGCCTTGGGGGCTGCCCAGCGGTTTGAGAATTTGCAGGTCGAGGCGGTACGCGGTGAGGAGCAGGCGGTCGTAACACAGGTACGCAACGCCTATTACCAACTTCTGCTCGCTCAAGAACAGGCTAGGCTCACCGAGAGATCTGTAACCCGAGTACGGGAGTCCCTTGAGGAGACGAGGGCACTAAATCGGGTCGGGTTGGCTGACGATTACGCAGTCCTTCGGCTCGAAGTAGAGCTCGCGAATTTAGAGCCAAATATGCGTCGGGCACAGAATTCGGTGTCTCAATTCAGGCGAGCCCTGGCAGTTTTGGTCGACTACCCGGACCATGAGATGCTTGAGGTGCAAGGCTCCCTAGCGGAGATGGATCTAGACGACCTAGAGGCCAATAGCCCACAGAATCGCGTGATCCTCGAATTCAATGGTGCAAGACTCAGAAGTGCTGAAGTCCAAAGCGTAGATCTGGAAGCGGGTTTGGCTCGTGCAGCTGAGTTTCGCTCAGATTTGCGGCAGTTCGCTCTGACGGAAGAGCTCCGAAGGACAGAGATGAGGTTGGAGCAAGCCGCCTATCTTCCCGAGATCTCAGTTTTTGGAAACTATATTGTAAGCGCTCAAGACAATGGCTCTCCGAGTTTTTTCGGACGAGGGGATGGTCAGAGCGCTACGTCCCGTGCTTTAGGACTTCGTGTGAGTGTGCCGATTTTTCAGGGGCTGCGTCGGGATGCGCGTGTTGATCAGAAGCGTGCTTCTCTCCGAGAAGCTCAGGCCAACTCTCGACAGGCAGCGAGGGCTGCTCTTAGTCAGATACGGACAATCTCCGAGGGTATAGAAGAGGCTTACTCTAGGGCGTCCGCTCAGGCTCTCGCAGTTAGGCGTGCGGAAAGAGGCTTTGAGATTGCAAGTGCGCAGTACACTGAAGGTCTGGTGAGCCAGCTCGAACTTACGGATGCGGAAGTAGCCCTCAGGCAAACTGAGTTCAACTACGCGCAGGCCGTGTTCGACTATCTGATTGCACGGGCTCAGTTCGACGAAGCAACAGGTCAGGTGCCCCTTGTCGATGTGCTTCTTGAGCAGCGCGGCGAGGATTGATGGAGAGCACAACGGTGAACTTTATAGAGAAGTGGATAATGGGACACAGGTGCAAGATGTCTGCCTTGCTCTTCCTAGTCAGCGCTGCAGCGGTGCTGTCTGCATGCGGGTCATCGGAGGCGGAAAGCTTTGTGGACACGGGGTTGGATACGGAGTTCACACGGGTAATCAACGTGGAGGTGTCACCGATTGTGACGGAGCCCTTCATTGAGGAGATCCGACTCACATCGGTTGCCACGGCGAATCAGGATGTGATGATTGAGGCCGAAGAAAGTGGTCGCGTCATAGAACTTTATGCTGATCGCGGGGACGAGGTTCGTCGGGGAGCTGCGATTGTCAAGATTGACGATACGATCTTGCGAACACAGGTAGACGAAGCACGTGCTGCATCAAACCTGGCGACCCAGACTTGGGAGCGACGTAAGCGACTGTTTGAGGACGATCAGGTCGGTTCAGAAATAGCTTACCTAGAAGCTCGCGCGGCAGCGGAGAAGGCGTCGGCAACACTGGCGGGCTTAGAGGAACGTTTAGCCCGGACGCTGGTTCGCGCCCCGTTTTCGGGCGTCTTGGATGAACGGCACGTTGATGTGGGTACGATGGTCGGGCCGGGTAAGACGGTCGGAAGGATTGTAGATCTCAATCCGATCAAGGTCTTTGCAGGTGTGCCTGAGCGCTACGCGATGGATGTTCGTGTTGGGGCGGGTGCTCAGCTTAAGTTCGAAGCGCTTGGTGAGGGAGTGTACACATCATCGATTCGTTATGTCGGATCCACGATCAATCCCCGAAGTCGCACTTTCTCGATCGAAGTAGAAGTGCCGAATCCAAACGGTGCCATCAAGCCGGAGATGGTTTCGAACATGTCGATTACGCGACAGGAGGTGGAGGATGCCATAGTGGTACCTCAGGACGCGCTGATCCGGGTTGAAAGTGGCTATGTAGCTTTCGTAGCCGTGGATCGGGGGCAGGTCCAGGTAGCCGAGCGTCGCGATCTAGTTCTGGGCCCTACACGACGAAACCTCGTCGTAGTGACTGATGGGCTAAGACCGGGAGAACGACTGATTGTCATGGGTCAAAAATCCGTAGCCGATGGCGACCGGGTTAAGGTGGTGGGGAGCGGTAGGGGCTAAGATGGCCGACAATCAAGACATTCAAACGGAGCTGCAGAGTCGAAGGGTTGAAGGCTTTAAGGAGTTTGCTGCTACCAGTTTTGCGGTGGAGCACCGAACTTCGGTCGTCGCGTTACTAGCGATCATTGGAATCATGGGCAGCATAGCCTACCGAACTACACCTAAGGAATCCTTCCCAGAGGTGGCGGTTCCAGTTCTTGCGATAAACACAGTGTACCCCGGTGTGTCTCCTGCCGATGTGGAGAGTCAAGTCACGAGGATCATAGAAGAAGATCTCGCGACCATCAGCGATATTAAGGAGCTGACATCTACGTCAGTAGAAGGATACTCGAGTGTCGTTGCTGAATTCGATACGTCGATTGATTTAAACGAGGCGCTTCAAAAGGTTCGAGAGAAAGTCGATCTGGCAAAGCCCGATCTCCCTCAGGATGCCGAAGAGCCGAGCATATTAGAATTCAATTTTTCGGAGGTTCCTGTGCTTCAGGTCAACCTTTCCGGCGATTATGGATTGGTTCGGCTCAAGGAGATCGCAGAGGAACTCCAAGAAAGACTCGAGACACTGCCTGCGGTGCTCCGAGCCGATCTCCGCGGTGGGCTGGAACGTGAGGTAAAGGTGGAAGTTGACCTCTCCAGAATGAATTACTACGGGGTAGCTCTCCAAGACGTGATCGACGCGATCCGAAGCGAGAATGTGAATATTCCCGGAGGAGCGATCGACGTCGGTTCGACTAAATACTTAGTTCGCATTGATGGTGAATTTGACGATCCCATGTTGATAGAGGATCTCGTAGTCACCATGAAGGAGGGGCGACCGGTCTATGTGCGCGATGTCGCCAAGGTCGATTTCGGTTTTGCCGAGCGTGAGAGCTTCGCTCGTATGGATGATAGATCGGTAGTGACGCTAGATGTGATAAAGAGGTCCGGTGAGAACATTATTGAGACAGCTCAGGCGATTCGTGCTGAAGTAGAGATGGTTTTTCCGTCTCTTCCTCCGACCACAGACATTCGCATCACGTCGGATCAGTCAGAGGAGATCGAGGCTATGGTTTCCAGCCTCGAAAACAACATCATATCAGGCCTAATCCTCATCGTGGGAGTGCTGTTCTTCTTCCTTGGTGCCGGAACCTCAGCATTCGTGGCGATTTCAATACCCGCATCGATGTTCCTCTCGTTTATGGTGCTGAAGGCCATGGGCGTCTCGATGAATATGATCGTCCTCTTCAGCCTGATCCTAGCATTGGGGATGCTGGTGGATAACGCGATAGTGGTCGTCGAGAACATATATAGGTACATCGAAGAGGGTTGGGATCGCCTCACCGCTGCAAAAAAGGCTACCGGGGAGGTGGCGCTGCCGATCATCGCAGCCACGGCAACGACCCTGGCAGCATTCGCACCACTTCTTTTCTGGCCGGGAGAGGTGGGTGAATTTATGGGTTATCTTCCACGTACTTTGATCATCACTCTGACTAGTTCACTCTTCGTCGCTTTAGTGATCATTCCGACCCTGTGCGGAATGTTTATGCGGCTAGATGGAAGGCCGAGGTCACCACTAACACCTACGGCTCGCAGGACGCTGCTTGGAGGTGTCGCACTCATACTGCTCGGAACAGCGAGGGCGAACCCGCTGACAGCAGTCATGTTTACAGCCACGGTCTTTGCAGTCTGGTTCCTGCATCGTTTTGTGTTGCGTGCTGCCGGGCGCTCTTTTCAAGAGTCGCTTCTGCCGAGGACGATGGACCGGTATGAGCGTGGCTTGCGTTGGTCACTAAATAACAGGGCGAGACTCATCGGATCGACGGTCGCTCTGTTCATCGCGACATTCGTGACGTATCTAGCGACTCCACTGGGGTCAGGTCTAGAGTATTTCCCGGAGGATATGCCACCTCCGATGCTTCTGATAGACGTGGAAACCCCTGTTGGAACGAGAGCTTCTGTGACCGATGGCATCGTTCAGCGACTCGAGGGCGAACTCAAGGCAATGGCGGGACGTGCAGACTGGGAATCTGTCGTGGCGGTTTCGGGTGGTGGTGGTGGTGGTGGAAATCCTATGGGGGGTGGCCCATCAGGGCCTGAGGGTGGCCGAGTCTCCATTTCGCTGGTCGATTTTCAAGATCGTGAATCTGACGCCTTCGTAACACTTGCAGAGATGCAAGCGACAATAGGGATGGAAATAGCCGGAGCCACGATCACGGTGGATAAGGTCAGTGAGGGCCCGCCTCAAGGCGCTCCTGTGAGCATTGAAATCGTGGGCGAGGAGCCGGAAGAGCTAAAAAGGCTTTCGGATGAAATTATGGACATTATCGAGGACTCGCCGGTGTTTCCTAAGCTGGCGGGTCTCGATAGTGATATGGACGCCGCACGACCCGAGTTGTCGATCAACGTAAATCGCGAAAAAGCCGCGCTCTATGATCTGAACACGCAAAAGATCGGGATGGCTGTCCGGGGAGCGATTAACGGGATTGAAGCAGCTAAGTACCGCACAGGTAACGACGAATACGACATTGTTGTTCGGTTAGCGCAAGAATACCGGGATGAGCTTGAGGGTCTCCGGGAACTGACCGTGATGGCCGAAGGCGTTCAGGTTCCACTCCTTGAGGTTGCCACATGGGGTGTGGAGGATGGGGCGGGAACGATCCGCCGAAAAGATCGAATGCGTATGGCGACTATTACTTCCAATGTGGCGGCTGGCTACTCAAACAATGCCATTCTTGCTGAAGTTCAGTCAGAGCTGACTGAGTTCGAACAGACACTGCCGCCTGGATATACGATGCAATACGCGGGGCAATCCCAAGAGCAAGACGAGGCAACCGAATTTCTCAGTGGTGCCTTCCTCACTGCTCTTATGTTGATCGGCTTCATATTGGTTAGCCAGTTTAACTCGGTCATCAAGCCGGTGATCATTCTAACGTCTGTGATAATGTCAACCGCAGGAGTCCTGATTGGACTTATGGTGTTTCAGATGCCGTTTGGAATCATCAATACCGGAGTGGGTATCATCTCGCTCGCCGGAATAGTGGTGAACAACGCCATCATCTTGATCGATTATATCGACATCCTGCGAAACCGAGACGGTATGAATCGGCGGGAGGCTCTGGTTCAGGGTGGCAAGACGCGCTTGCGGCCTGTGGTTCTAACCGCGCTGACGACCGCACTGGGTATGGTCCCCTTAGCAATCGGACTGAATTTCGACTTCTTCGGGCTCTATGGCTCACTAGCTCCTGAACTTTATTGGGGCGGCATGCAGGCAGCATGGTGGGGACCAATGGCCGTGGCGATTATCGCAGGGATCTTGTTCGCCACGTTTTTGACACTCGTCCTGGTCCCCGTTCTATACTCGTTAGTGGATGATGCGACGGAATTTTTCCGGAGGCACTACACCTCTTCGGAATCGAGTGCGGTCGCTTTACAGACTGAAAACCAACGCCCTCAACTTGAGGTTGTCGGATCTGTTAGCCATCCAGCCCCTGAGTTGGGGTGAAGTGCTAAGCGAGGGCGTCCGCAGAGTTCTGAGCGTTATGCTCGGTTATGCAGTGTTGGGATCGATCGTACTTCTAATGGCTGACTGGGTGGCTACGGTACTCGCCCTTCCAGTGCTGTTCGAGACCTTACTGCGGTGGGGCCTCGGCCTAGGGTTGCCATGCGCGCTTCTGATTGCATGGAACTTGCCACGAGTTGGACAA
>MDTE01168855.1_pt1 | contig 17176 bp, 13 predicted proteins | sample 811231 | NCBI WGS metagenome assembly MDTE01 (sample SAMN05326651, study PRJNA326480) | marine metagenome | isolation source: seawater | place: Indian Ocean: Red Sea | collected 2010
AAAGATAATATTTTATCTTTCAACACACATTGCAATACCCATTCCTCCACCGATACAAAGAGTCGCTAAACCTTTTTTTACGTCTCTTTTAATCATCTCATGAATAAGTGTTACAAGTATTCTAGTTCCTGACGCACCAATGGGATGACCTAAAGCTATTGCACCTCCATTAACGTTAACTTTTTCTTCGGGTATAGATAGTGTTTTTAAAACAGCTAAACTTTGAGCTGCAAAAGCTTCGTTTATTTCAAAAAGGTCGACATCTTTCACAGACCAACCCGCCAATTCTAGAGCCTTTTTTGATGATGGAATTGGACCTGTGCCCATTAAAGATGGTTCAACACCACAACTAGCCCAAGATTTAATGGAAACTAATTTTGATAATCCTCTTTTTTCTGCTTCACTATCCGACATTAAAGTAACTGCAGCTGCGCCGTCATTAATGCCTGAAGCATTACCAGCGGTCACTGTGCCATCTTTTTTAAATACAGGCTTTAATCTTTTTAAAGCTTCTAAATTTATTCCATCTCTAGGATGTTCATCTTTATTAAAATCAATTTCAGCCTTTTTTGATTTAATCTTAAAATTAACTATTTCGTCTTTAAATTTATCAGTTTTAAGTGCGTTTATAGCTTTTTCCTGAGATCTAAAGGCAAATAGATCTTGCTGATCTCTTGTAATTTGAAATTTTTCAGCAACGTTTTCTGCTGTTATGCCCATGTGATAACCATGAAAAGCATCCCATAATCCATCTTTTATCATTGTATCGGTTAGTTCTGTGTCACCTAACTTTTTTCCGTCACGTAAATGGATAGCATGAGGAGCTAAAGACATGCTTTCTTGGCCTCCAGCAATGACTATTTTTGAATCTCCCGATCTAATACTTTGAAATCCAGAGGCAATGGATCGTATTCCGGAGCCACAAACTTGATTTACAATGTAAGCAGGTTTTTCTTTTGGTATTCCACAATGAATTAAAGCCTGTCTAGCTGGATTTTGACCTGCGCCGCCAGTAAGAACTTGCCCTAGTATAACTTCATCAACTTCATTTTTTTTTAACCCAGATCTTTTCATCGACTCAGAAATTACTGTAGATCCCAATTCGTAACCTGGAACATTTTTGAGAGATTTATTTAAAGAACCAACTGCAGTTCTAGTCGCGGATGTTAAATATACATTTTTCATTTAAATAAATTTATATGTTTATTTTTGATTTTCAAATGAATTTTCTTGCCTTATTAATCCAATCAAAATTCCCATTAATAAAAATAAATATGTAGAATTTCCAGTAGTAAAAAAACTACCAGTACTTTTTATTGGAAAAATTTCTACAAAAAACAAAAACAAAAAGGGAGCTAGAATTAGGTTATCTTCATAATTTTGTGTAAAAAAGTATTTTTTTGTAAGAGCTTTATAAATAGTTATTGAGAATATAATTAAGATAAGAAATAATCCAACTAATCCAGTTTCCGTAAGAATTTCTAAATAATAATTGTGAGGATGCATATTACAAATAAAACCTGCCTCCCTATCTATATGAGGTCTTACATGACAATAATATCTAAAGTTTTTTATTCCACCTCCTAAGTATTTATTTAAAGTCCAGGTATTATAAAAACTCTCAAACTCCTTAAAATATTGCGGTGTATTTGTCTCAATATTTTTAGAAGTCAATATCTTTGAAATACCATAAATTTGTTTATAAAAATTTTGAAAATTAATTCTAACTTCAGTGTTAAAGTTATAAATTATTAAAAATATTAAGGATAAAATTGTAAAAAAAAATATTAAGTATTTTCTTAATTCTTTTTGAAAAACTAATATTAAAGTAATTAAAAATAAAAATAAAATAAAAGGCATTCTGTTTCCTGATAAAATTATTCCAATTAAGAAAATTATTAATAATAATATAAAGATAGAGATTAACATTTTATTAGAAAGCTTTTTGTAAAAAATTGGAAGTACAAAAAAAGCAAAAATAGCAAATCTTTGAATGAAGCTTCCAGCAATCATTTCGTCACCAAATGGTCCTCCTAACTTTCGTGTATGACCGTGAGTTTCATATCCGAAAATATCTTTACCAAACATAAATTGATAAAAAATATCAACACTCACGAATATTGAAGCCAAAGAAGCAAAAATAAAAAAAAATTTTAATTTAAGCATATTATTTTGGATTAGATATCTTAAAAAAATATACATAAGCAGATATTTTAAAAATAAAATTGATTTTATAACTGTTGCGTATTGTCCTTTCCAATATAAATCGATTTTTATGAAATAATTATCATTTAAAAATGCTGTTAGTAAAATTAAGGAAAAAAAAATTAGTAAAATTTTATCTATAAACAAATATTCTATCTTAAAAATTTTTATACCAAAAAAAACTAAACTGACTAATATAAATAAAACTATATTTATATTAATAATCATATTTCCAGCAATGAAACTTAAAGGGAATAAAGCTATTAAAAAACTTAATGAATTCGTTTTTATTTGATTAGAAAAATTAAAAAAATGCATAAATTTTTGAAACTATGATACTTATTTATAACATAGATTAAATTGTGGAATAAAATTAAATATTGTGTATCTTGCGCCTGTAGCTCAACTGGATAGAGCGCTTGGCTACGGACCAGGAGGTTCTGGGTTCAAATCCTAGCAGGCGCACCAAAATTATGTTTAAAAAAATTAGATCTTTAGCAGGAAGACTATTTGATGAAAATCAACAAATGCTTTTAGTTATGAAGCTGTCAGGTATATTTTGGAGTTTAAGAAAATATTTTTTAAGTGTAGTGATTGATTACCCTAATGAGTTTTTAATCAATTGGAATATTATAAAAAAAAGATCTTCACAGGATAAAGAGAGAAATTTCACTGTTTATCAATTAGTTAAAATTCATAACAAGTTTTTCGAAGGAAAAACAACCAATGCCATTGAGTTTGGAACCGATAGGGGAGGCACATTAACAACAATTTCAAAATTTATCAAAAAAAACTCAAATATTTATGCCGTAGACAGTTTTGGTTTTCATGCTGAAGAAATAAAAAAAAATGTTTCAATTTATGATGAGCATTATCATGGCAAATACAAACCGTTTACAAAAAAAACAAGATTCAAAAATTTTGATCACAATGAATTAAGTCAAGAACTAAATGAAATTTTGGCTAAAAAAAACTCTAAATTAGAACTTATAGTTGGATATTTTCCGAAACTTAAAAGTGAAGATATGCAAAAAATAACATCACTTAAATTTAGTTTTGTTCATTTGGATTTTGATTTATATAAACCGACTATTGATTGTTTAAATTTCATTAAAGATAGATTAGAGAAGAACGCTATAATTTTAGTTGATGATTATAATTTTATAAATCAAGAAGGAGTAAAAAAAGCTATTAAAGACTTTGATATTGATTTATCTAAAGGATTTCAAACACAAAGTGGTCAATTAATTCTTTTTAACTAATTTGTTAAAACAATATCTTATAAAAAATAAACTCAATATTATTTGAAAAGGCAGAATATAAACTTTGTATCTCGGAAGTAAGGCGAATAAAGAATATACCAATAAAATTATCATCATATTCACAACAATAAAATTATATTTCTTATTTTTTTTTTCATAAATTATTAAACCAAATACAGAAAAAATTCCTATCAGGATATTTGGATACAAATGAAAAGCATTATAGTAATAAATTTGTGATGAATTCTTATCATAAAAATAGAAAGAAAATATTCTCTCTAAAAATAAACCAAAATACTTTTTTGGGTCTTCTAAAATATAATTTTTAGCAGCTGACAAGTAAATTTTGTCCTCATTAATTCTATAATTTATATCTTTAGGAACCTTCTTTAATTGTTCTTTAAGATTTTTATCAACGAATAAGTATCCTTCTACTTTAGATTTTGGATTATATGCTTTCCAAACATTATACCCAAGTCCTGAATGCAAAATTATTTTATCAAAGGCAATATAATTTCTGACAATATATGGTGAAATAGTAATTGTCGTTATAAAAAATATTAATAATATTTTCCTATAATTTATCTTAAAAAATACTAATCCGTAAAACAAAGAAAAAAAATAAATGCAAATAAAATCTCTTCTTGTAAGTAATAACACACCCGACAAAATTCCAAATAATAGAATATTTGTAAATTTTTTATTGTCTAAAAGTTTAAAATAAATCAAAATAAATATTATAAATAAAAACATATAAATAGTTACTGATGAAATTTGGCTTGCAGAAAAAACAATAATAGGAAACAAACTAAAGATTAGTGATCCTATACAAGAAATTTCCTTGCTAAATAATTGGTTTAGTAACTTGTAAAAAAGAATAGCAGTTAAAGAAGAAAGTAATATTTGGGAACAAATTATAAAAAATGCAAGATTTTCATTGAACCCAAAAATTAAAGCATGCAAATATGCGAAGTAAGCATAAATTGGTGGCATCCAAAGATTTGGCAAAAAAAATCATCAAACTTCAAAAGAGATAGAGAGTTATTAAAGTATAAATTCTCAACTAAAACCATCCATTCATTTTCTAAATCTCTGTCACCGTATAAATAAGCTATAATTACTCTGCTAAACAAGCTAATAGCGAATAAACAAAATATAAACCTATACTCTTTTTCAAGAAACTTGTTAATTAAGACTGTTAATGAGTTCATAAATAATTTTTTTTGTAGAATAGGATTGTTTCCATTTTGGATAATGGCGCTTAAATTTCTTCATGTTTGAAATATACCAAATATGATCTCCGACTCTATTTCTAGAAATTATCTTTTTTTTAATTTTTAAATTTGTATAGCTTTCTACTAAATTTATGGCTTCTAATATTGAACAATTAGAAAATTTACCACCACCAGTATTATAAATTTCCCCATATCTAGGTTTTTTAAAAAATTCCCAAAAACAATTTATTAAATCCTTACTATGAAGATTGTCACGAACCTGTTTCCCTTTATAACCTATTATATTATAACTTTTTTTGGTTAAGCATGATTTTACTAAGTATGATAAAAATCCATGAAGTTTTGCACCAGAATGATTGGGCCCAGTTATGCAGCCTGCTCTAAAACATGCAGTTTTTAACCCAATATTTTTTCCATATTCTTGAACAATCAAATCGGCATATGTTTTAGAGACTCCAAAAAAACTATGAGTACAGCTGTCTAAAGACATTGTTTCGTCAATTCCATTAAAAAATTTATGATTTTTATTTACTTCCCAGCGAGTTTTTTTCTCGATTAAAGGAAGTTTATTGGGGTTGTCTCCATAAACCTTGTTTGATGACATAAAAATAAAAGGACTACTTGAACAATATTTTTTTGTTAATTCTAATAAATTTAGAGTTCCTTTTGCGTTAACGTCGAAATCAATAAAAGCCTTATTTTTTGCCCAATCATGTGATGGTTGGGCAGCACAATGTATAATTAATTTTATTTGATTCCTATATTTAGAAAAAATTTTTTTTAAGGAATTATAATTTCTTATATCAATATTATAGTGATTGTAATTTTTAATTTTTTTTTTTAGGCTTTTTTTTATCCAAGAGATATCTCCATCAGGACCAAAAAAAAATTTCCTAGCGTTATTATCAACACCTAATATTTCAAAGCCTTTTTTACTAAAAAATATTGCAGCCTCAGAACCAACCAAGCCACACGATCCTGTAATTAATACTAAGCTCATTTAAAATAATTTAATAATTTGTTATTAGATTTTAACCATTTGTATATATCGCTCAAAACAATGTTTATATTAAGTTTTGGCTCCCAGTTGTAAACTTTTTTAATTTTTCTGTTATCAGTGACATAATAAGGTATATCAAATATTGAAGTTCTAGAAATTTTTTTAATTTTTATCTTCCTTTTAATAAGAAATTGGCATTTAAAAGTGAGATCTTTTAAAGAAATTTTATTTTTTAAACCTCCACCAACATTAAAAGTATCATTATAGATTATTTTTAACCTACGTATTTGTAAAAGAATTAAATCGCATACATCATTTATATGAAGTACATCTCTTATTTGGTGTCCAGTGCCACCAAAACCAATATATTTTAAATTTTTTTTTAAAATGTGGCGCGCAATCCAGAGAGATACAAATCCCTGATCCTGCTTTCCGAATTGCCATGGACCGGCAATAACACCAAATCTATTGATTATATATTTTAAATTTGTATTAAAGAACATTTCTTTTATTAATTTTTCTGAGGAAAGTTTGGTGAAACCATATAATGAACTTGGATCAGCTGTTTCAAAATCTTCATTAATTGTTTTGTTAATATTTAACACACTTTTCAATTTTTTTTTGTTAATTATTTTACGAAGAGCATTAATTGAATAAACTCTACTAGAAGATAAAAATATTAAATTAGATTTATCTTTTAAGCATTTTTTGAGAATGTTAAAAGTTCCAACTAAATTAGAATTAAAAACTCTATCAATATCCTTCAAAGATGCCTCAATAGCTGGTTCCGCACAACAATCAATCACGAGATCATATTTTGGGAGTAAATTTAATTTTTTGTAATCCTCAATATTCACTTTAAAATTATTAATTCCATTTTTTTTAAGCCTACTTAGATTTATTTTAGACCCATTTCTATTTAAGTTGTCTAAACTTGAGATTTTGAGATTTTTAATTCTTTTTTTTAAGAAAATTGCGATATTTGAACCTACAAAACCGCAGCCTCCTGTAATAAGTATTTTCATTATTAAATAAATATCTTACTAATTGATAAAAATAAACTAACTTATGCTTTCTATAATAGTGCCAGTAAGAAATGAGTCAGAAAATTTGGTAAGTGTTTTTGATTATTTCTCAAAAAATCTTAATAATTTTAATTACGAAGTACTATTAATTAATGATTTTAGTAAAGATGATACTTTCAAAAAGGCAAAAGAGATTTCAAAAACATTTTCTAGGTTTAAAGTTTTAGAAAATGGGCAAAAAGGTTTGGGTGGCGCAATTAATTTAGGAATAAAGGAAGCTAAAGGTGAAAATATAGTTATCATGATGGCAGATCAATCAGATGATATAAATGATCTAAAAAAATATTATGAAATAATAAGTAAGGGTAATTATGATGCTGTATTAGGATCAAGATTTTTAAAGCACTCAAAAGTGAATGATTATCCTTTACAAAAATTAATCCTAAACAGAATTTTTAATTTATTTGTGTGTATATTATTTTGGAATAGCTATAACGATTATACAAATGCATTTAAGATTTATAAAAAAAAAGCTTTAACCGAAATTTTACCTTTAATATCTGAAAGTTTTAACATATTTCTTGAAATACCATTAAAAATTATTTCTAGAAATTATAATTATAAAGTAATACCTATAAATTGGGTAGGGAGAAAAAAAGGTGAGTCAAAATTTAAAATTAAAGAACTAAGATCTAAATATTTATTTACTCTAATCTATTGTTTTATTGAGAAAATCTTACTAAACTTAAAAAGATGAAATTTTTATCTAAACTTTCTCTACAAAAAGCTGTAATTTTATTTTTTATTATAGTCTTTCTTATCCTACTAGTTTTTTCGATTATTTTATAAGTAAGCTATTCCAACTAAAAACGTGCCTAGAATTATTCTATAAATCACAAAAATAGTTAGATTAAATTTTTGTATATAATAAAAAAATAATTTTATTGTTACAAAGGAAAATAAAAATGAAAGAAGCACAGAAATCAAGCTTAATTGCAATAACTCAAGTTCATTTTCAGCAGCTACGTTGCTTAATCCAAAAATTGATATTGCCCCTAATATTGGGATGGAGAGTAAAAAAGAAATTTTTAAAGAATCCTTTCTTGAAAATTTTAAAAATCTTGCTGCGGTGATGGCAATTCCAGATCTACTGACACCAGGTATCAAAGATACAACCTGCATTAAACCAATGTAAATTATATTTTTATAATTTAAGTTTTTATCAATTGAACTTTCAATTTTGCACTTATCACTTAAGAACAGTAAAATACCAAAAAAAATAGTTGTCCATCCAATAATTTCAACGCTCCTAAGGTTATAGATAAGTTTAGTTTCAACTAAAATAAAACCTGTAATCATTATTGGTATTGATCCGATTATAATTTTTAAAAAAAGAAATTTATTTTTTATGAATTTAAAAATATCTTTATAAAAGTAAGTCGTTACAGCCAAAAACGAACCAATATGCAAACTAACATCTATTAAAAGATTGTTTTTTTTAAAATCTAGATACTCTGAAATTATTATTAAATGCGAAGATGAGCTAATCGGTAAAAACTCAGTTATTCCCTGTATTAAAGATAACAAAAAAATAGTCGCCATATTAAAAAATTAAAAGCCAAGGTTGTTTTTTTAATGACATTCTATAATGCATATCAGGTATGCAAAAAATTACATTAAAATTTGCGGATTTTTTAAAATATAGGTAATTATTATTGACCTTATATTTATATTAATCTAGGGTATATTTTAATAGTTTGTCCTACTTATGAAAAAGATGCTTAAATTTGTTAATCTTACGCAAGAGACACCAGTAAAAAGGAGCACGTCTTCTAGAAAAAGTGACTTTAACGAAATATATAACGAATTTATTACAGATAAAGCAAAAGAACAATCAAGTAGATGTTCTCAATGTGGAGTCCCATTTTGTCAAATTCATTGTCCTTTAAGTAATAACATTCCTGATTGGTTAAAACTTACTGCTGAGGGAAGGTTAAAAGAAGCTTACGAAATTTCACAAAGTACAAATAATATGCCTGAAGTTTGTGGTAGAATTTGTCCGCAAGATAGACTGTGTGAGGGAAATTGCGTTATTGAACAATCAGGGCATGGTACAGTTACTATTGGTTCAGTAGAAAAATATATTAACGATACAGCATGGGAAAAGGGATGGGTCAAACCAATAAAGTTAAAAAAAGAACTTAAACAATCTGTAGGTATCATAGGCGCTGGTCCAGCAGGTATGGCATGTGCTGAGGAGTTAAGAAAAATAGGATATCAGGTGACTATTTATGATAGATACGACCGGCCTGGGGGACTTTTGATTTATGGAATACCAAACTTTAAACTTGAAAAATTTGTCGTAGAAAGAAGAACAAATCTCTTGAAAGAGAGTGGTATTAAATTTGTTCAAAATTTTGAAGTTGGTAAAGACAAAACACTTTACGAGTTAAAAGAAAATCACGATGCGATTCTAATAGCTACAGGAGTTTACAAAGCACGTGAGATAGATATTCCTGGACATAATTTGAAAAATATCTTTCCAGCTATGGAATTTTTAACAGCTTCAAATAGAAAAGGTTTAGGAGATAAAGTAAAATTATTTGATGATGGAACTTTAGATGCTCGAGGCAAAGATGTAATAGTAATCGGCGGAGGAGATACCGCAATGGATTGTGTGCGCACATCAGTAAGGCAAAAAGCTAATTCAGTGAAGTGTCTATATAGAAGAGATAGAGAAAATATGCCTGGTTCAGCAAGGGAAGTAGGAAATGCAATTGAAGAAGGAGTTGAGTTTGTTTGGTTGAGTAGCCCCAAAAGATTTATTGGCGATACAAAAGTAGAAGCAGTCGAAATAAATAAAATGAAACTTGGTGAGCCGGACTCCTCAGGTAGAAGAAGACCAGAAATTGAAGTTGGATCAGAGTATAAACTAAAAGCAGATTTAGTAATTAAATCTTTAGGTTTTGATCCAGAAAACTTACCAAAATTATTTAACGCTGAGGAGCTTGGAATTTCACAATGGGGAACAATTAAAATTGACCTTAAATCGATGCAAACTAATTTAGAAGGAGTTTTCGCTGCTGGAGATATAGTAAGAGGAGCCTCTTTAGTTGTTTGGGCTATAAAAGATGGTAGAGATGCTGCAGCTCAAATTGAAAAGTACTTACAATTAAAAGCTGGTAAAAGTAAATCTGAGGTAGCAGCTTGAATGAATATTTATAAAAAAAATAAACAACTATTAGAAAAAACTTTTAACTATAAAACTGAAATGGAGCACGATGCTTGCGGAGTAGGTTTAATTGCATCAACGAATGGTAAAAAGTCAAGAAAAGTTGTCGAATATGGTATTGAAGCACTCAAAGCAATCTGGCATAGAGGAGCTGTTGATGCTGACGGAAAATCTGGCGACGGTGCCGGCATTCAAATTGAAATAGCACCAGATTTTTTCAAAGAAAAAATTTTAAACACAGGTCATACTCTTGATGAAGAAAAAAGAATTTGTGTTGGTATGATTTTTCTACCAAGGACTGACTATTCTGAGCAAGAAAAATGCAGAGAAATTATAGAGTCTGCTTTGTTAGATGGAAATTATTATATCTATGGGTGGAGACAAGTACCTATAAATCCAAGTGTTCTTGGAAAAACTGCTGATCAAAGTCGACCTGAAATAGCCCAAGTAATGTTTAAAAAGAATGAAAATTTAAAAACTAATGATCTCGAGAGAGACTTGTTTGAAACTCGAAAAAAAATTGAAAAAATAGCAAGAGAAAGCCAATTAAAAGATTTCTACATTTGTTCATTCAGCTCAAGATCAATTGTTTATAAAGGCATGTTTTTAGCTGAGATGCTTTCAGAGTTTTATCCTGATCTTAATGATGAAAAATTAACCTCTAGGTTTGCGGTTTTTCATCAAAGATATTCAACCAATACTTTTCCGAGCTGGGATCTTGCACAACCATTTAGAACTTTAGCTCATAACGGGGAAATAAATACACTTAAAGGAAATATAAATTGGATGAAAATCCATGAACAAGACATGTCAAATTCTTTATTTAAAAACGTAAAAGATTTAAAACCTGTTATTAGAAGTTCATCTGACTCTGGTGCACTTGACAATGTTTTTGAATTATTGGTTCACTCAGGTAAGTTAGCCCCTCTTATAAAATTAATGATGATCCCTGACGCCTGGTCTAAAAGAAGTAAGACTGTTCCAAAAAATCACCAAGATTTATTCAATTTCTTAAATAGTACTATTGAACCCTGGGATGGCCCTGCAGCAATTTGTGCAACCGATGCAAAATGGGTTTTAGCTTCCTCGGATAGAAATGGACTAAGACCTTTAAGATATACAATTACTTCAGATGATTTATTTTTTGCTGGTTCTGAAACTGGTATGATAAAAATACCTGAAGAGAAAATTATTGAAAAAGGTAAGTTGGGCCCAGGACAAATTATTGCAATAGATTTAAAAAAAGGAAAGCTATTTAAGGATAAGGCAATTAAAGATTTATTAGCCAAAGATTATAAAAAATATAATAAACAAATAATTGATCTTGAAAAGAAAATTTCAAATGAAAATGAAAAACCAAATTTCATTGGAGAAGATTTAAGAAAGAGGCAGTATTTATCTGGACTAAGTGTGGAAGATCTAGAGTTGATTCTTCATCCAATGGCTGAAGAGGGTAAAGAAGCCTCAGGTTCAATGGGAGATGACACACCTGTAGCAGTATTGTCTAGTCACTTCAGACCTGTATCCCATTACTTTAGACAAAACTTTAGTCAAGTAACAAATCCTCCTATAGACTCTTTAAGAGAGAACAAAGTAATGAGTTTAAAAACTAGATTTGGAAATCTCGGTAATATATTAGATTTTGACAATCTTACAGAGGAAAACATTTATGTTTTAGATAGCCCCATATTAACCAATTCACAATTTAGGAAATTTAAAAAATTTTTCTCTAAAAAAACAAAAGTAATTGATTGCTCTTTTGATATTTCTTTATCTTTAAAAGATAGGATAGAAGAGATTAGAGAAGAGGCAGAAACTTCAGTAAGAGAAGGAAGCACATGTCTTATACTGTCTGATAAAAACATCAATACCCAAAGAGCAAGTATACCTAGTATATTAACAGTTGGTGCGGTTCATTCTCATTTAGTAAAGCATGGCTTAAGAGGGTACTGTTCATTAAATGTAGAATGCTCAGATGCTTTAGACACACATTCTTTTGCTGTACTCATTGGAGTTGGTGCAACAACTGTAAATCCTTATCTAGCCATCGATAGCATTTTTCAAAGATTTGAAAAAAAACTATTCGGTAAGTCTGACTTCGAGAGTTGTGTAGTAAAATTTAAAAAATCGATTGATGCCGGACTTCTTAAAATAATGTCTAAGATGGGTATATCCGTAATAAGTTCTTATAGAGGCGGATGTAATTTTGAGGCAGTAGGTTTAAGCAGAGCAATAGTTTCTGACTACTTTCCAGGGATGTCCTCAAGAATTTCTGGCATAGGTGTAACAGGTATTGAAAAAAAAATTAAAGAGCTTCACACAAAATTTAATTCAAAAAACGTATTTACCTTACCAATTGGGGGGCTTTACAGGTATAGAAAAAGTGGAGAGGATCATCAGTATCAAGGTAGACTGATCCACTTACTTCAAAGTGCAGTTGGAAACGGATCTTATGAGCAATATAAAAAATATTCCGCTGGTATTCATAACCTTCCGCCAATAAATATTAGAGATTTATTAGAATTTAAAAAGTCTCAAAATGAAATAAGCATTGATGAAGTTGAACCAATTGAGAAAATTTTAAAGCGATTTGGGAGTGGAAGTATGTCACACGGAGCTTTATCAGCTGAGGCACACGAGACACTTGCCACAGGTATGAATAGAATTAAAGGAGCTTCCTGTAGTGGTGAGGGGGGAGAAGATGCTAAAAGATTTAAAGTTCTTCCTAATGGAGATAGTGCTAATTCAAGAGTGAAACAGATCGCTTCTGCAAGGTTTGGTGTAACAGTAGATTATTTAAATAACGCAAATGAAATAGAAATTAAAATCGCACAAGGCGCAAAACCAGGTGAAGGAGGACAGCTTCCAGGCTTTAAAGTGACCAAGGAAATAGCCAGATTACGACATTCAACGCCTGGAGTTACTTTAATTTCACCTCCACCTCATCATGATATTTATTCAATCGAAGATTTAGCCCAACTAATCTATGATCTAAAACAAATAAATCCTAAAGCTAGAGTAGGTGTAAAACTTGTTGCCTCGACAGGAATAGGCACAATCGCAGCAGGGGTGGCAAAAGCTAAAGCAGATATTATTTTAATCTCTGGGCACTCTGGAGGCACTGGAGCAAGCCCACAAACAAGTATAAAGTATGCAGGCATACCATGGGAAATGGGTTTAACTGAAGCTAATCAGATCCTTACTTTAAATAATTTAAGACACAATGTTACTTTGAGAACTGACGGAGGATTAAAAACAGGAAGAGATGTAGTTATTGCAGCGATGATGGGTGCAGAAGAATACGGCATGGGTACGTCATCTTTAGTTGCTATGGGTTGTATTATGGTAAGACAGTGTCACTCAAATACCTGTCCTGTAGGTGTATGTAGCCAAGATCCCTCGCTAAGAGAAAAATTTACTGGCACACCAGAAAAAGTTGAAAATTTATTTAAATTTGTTGCAACTGAAGTAAGAGAGATCTTAGCTTCTTTGGGATTTAAATCAATAAATGAAATTATCGGCCGCACCGATTTGCTATCGCAAGTGAATAAGGGAGCTTCAAATTTAGATGACCTAGATTTAAATCCTCTACTAGTTCAAGCAGATCCGGGTGAAAACTTAAGATACTGCAAAAACAATCACATAAATAAAGTTCCTGAAACTTTAGATGAAAAAATATGGTCTGATATTAAAGATAAGTTAAACCCTTCAAATAAAAATAATTTTGAATATGAAATTGAAAATACTTCAAGATCTGTAGGGACTAGACTTTCACACCATGTTTATAAAAAATTTGGTAATGAAAAACTAAAAGATTATACAATAAATATTAAATTAACTGGTTCAGCCGGCCAATCATTAGGAGCGTTTTTGACGAAGGGAATAAGCCTTACAGTTGTGGGTGATTGTAATGATTATGTGGGTAAAGGATTATCTGGAGGTGAAATTGTCGTTAAAATTCCAAGTAATAGTAAATTAGTTGCAGAACAAAACACTATAATAGGTAATACAGTTTTATATGGTGCTACCTCTGGAAAACTATATGCTTCTGGGCAAGCGGGGGAAAGATTTGCAGTAAGAAACTCAGGAAGTTTTGCAGTTATTGAAGGTTGTGGTGCTCATGGATGTGAGTACATGACCGGAGGAACCGCGATTATACTAGGAGCAGTTGGAGATAATTTTGGAGCCGGCATGACTGGTGGAATGGCTTTTATTTATGATGAAAAAAATGAATTTGAAAATTTTGCAAATCCTACATCAATTATTTGGCAACCAGTTGAAACAGACTATTGGAAAAAATTCTTAGAGGAAAGCATTAAAGATTTTGAATATAAAACCTCTTCTAAAAAAGCTAAAAAAATACTTGCAAATTTTAAAGCTGAGCTTAAAAATTTCAAGCAGGTTTGTCCAATAGAAATGCTTGATAAATTAGACAATCCTATTACTTTAAGATCCCATAGCAAGAAAGCAGGTTGATGAGTAAACTAAAAGTCTTTTGCTTTGGCTTTGGCCAAGTTGCGGAAAGTTTTATCAATAAATTAGTTAATGAAAAAAAAGATTTTGATATAGGTATTACTTCTAGACAAGAAACGCATCAGGTAGAGTTTAATCATATCAAAATAAATTCTTACCAATTTTCTAAAGATAAAATTGATAATTCTATAATCAAAAATTTAGAAGAGGCAAATTATATTTTAATTTCCATTCCGCCTGTTGAAGGGGAAGATATTGTAGTTAATTATCTTGAAAATAATCTAAAAACTAAAACAAATTTTAAATGGATTACTTATTTGTCAGCGACAAGTGTATATGGAGATCATAAAGGTGATTGGGTAAATGAGACTAGTTTAACTAAACCCTCTTCCCCTAATGGTATAAGTAGGTTACAAGCAGAAAATACTTGGTTGAGTTTTTCAAATAAAAATAATTTTCCATTACAAATTTTTAGATTAGCAGGGATATACTCAAAAGAGTTTAATATTTTGAAACGATTACAAGCTAGCAAAGTACAGATTGTAGATAAAAAAAATCATTTTTTTTCAAGAATTCACGTTGATGATATAGCTAACATTTTATTTAAGTCTATTTATAATTTTAAAAATAATGAAATTTATAATATTTGTGATGACAAACCCGCTTCACAAATTGAGGTGGCAAACTATGGAGCAAAATTACTGAAACTTAAACAACCAAATCCCGTCAAATTAGAGGAAATTCAAAGTGAAATGTTAAAAAATTTTTACAAAGAGTCAAAAAAAGTAGATAACAAAAAAATGAAAGCCTTTTTCAAATATAATTTAAAATTTCCAACTTACGTAGAGGGATTAAACTATATTTTTAACAATGATATATAATTCTTTGATTATTTTCTTTAATTGGCTTTGGTTAGACAAACTGTGATCTCCATTTTTTATAATGATAGTCTTCTTTTTAGCTTTGGTAAACACTCCTAAAACAAGCTTTGAGTAAATAGTAGGAACAACCTCATCTTTTTGCCCGTGTACCATTGTTACACTTATATCTAAATTTAGTTTTTTATTTAGAACTTTATTCTTTTTACCATCTTTAATTAATTGCAAAGTAATTGGATATTCATAACCTCCATTTTTAATTAAAACTTTTCCCTTACTAATTAATTCTTTTTTTGTTTTATTTGGAAATTTATTCCACATTAACCTAGTTAAAAATTCTGGGGCTGAACCTATTCCAACGAATCCTTTAATTTGTGATTTAAAATATTTGAATTGATTCAACGCAATCCAAGCTCCCATACTTGAGCCTACTAATATAAAATTATTTTTCTTGACAATTTTTTTAATTACATTTTTAGCATCATTTGACCAAACAGTAATATTTCCTTTAGTGAAAACGCCTGAAGATTTTCCGTGCCCAGAGTATTCTAAACTTAAAAAACCTAATTTGAGCTTTTTAGCAAATTTAAAAATAGTTTGAGGTTTTTTACCTTCAATATCCGACATAAACCCTGGAAGAAAAATTATATATAGCCTCTTTTTAAAATAATTGTTTATATATCTAAGCTTTTTTGTATTTGAAATTTTTAGGTACTTAAATTTTTTCATATAACGTAAACTTAATTTGCTATTATATAATAATAATTATGACTACTAAAATAAATGTTTTACAAGTTATTCCAAAACTTGGTTACGGTGGAGCTGAAACAGGCTGTTATGACATTGCGCATTACTTAGCAGAAAAAGAATGTGGCTCATACATTGCTACCTCTGGTGGAGAATTATTAAAATTTGTTAAAAAAAGTAAAGTAGGGATATTTAAAATTCCAGTACACTCAAAAAATCCAATATTTATTATATTCAACTCGATAATATTATCTTGCATAATTCTTTTTAAAAAAATTAATATTGTTCACGCTAGAAGTCGTGCGCCAGCTTGGTCATGTTATTTAGCATGTCTTTTAACTAACACAATTTTTGTAACAACTTTTCATGGGACTTATAACTTTAAAAATAAATTTAAAAAATTTTATAACAGCATAATGTTAAGATCTAAGCTAACTATTGCAGGTTCTAATTTTATTTTTAATCACATTAATGAAAACTACAATGAGTACCTAAGTAAAAAAAAAAAACTTAGAGTTATATTTAGAGGTATCAATATTGATTACTTCAATCAAAAAAATATTTCAATTTTGAAGCAAGAAAAATTGAAAAAAGAATGGAACCTAGATCCTAATAAATTTAGTATTTTAATGCCTGGAAGATTAACTAGCTGGAAAGGTCAAGAGAAATTTATTGAAGCTCTTAATATTTTGATAGAGGACTATCACGTTACTAATTTTCAAGCAATTTTACTTGGTTCCGATCAAGGAAGAAAAGTTTATTCAAAAAAACTTCATAGTTTAGTTGAAAGGTACAGCTTAACCAAAAAGATAAAGTTTATAAATCATTGCAAAGAAATGCCATTAGCTTACTCTCTTGCAGACGTAGTAGTTTCAGCCTCGATCGAACCAGAAGCTTTTGGTAGAGTAGCTGTTGAATCTCAATCAATGAGTAAACCAATAATTGCAAGTAATATTGGTGGATCCAGAGAAACGATTTTAAATAAAAAATCTGGATTTTTATACAAACATGATGATCCTAGAGAACTTGCTAAATATATAAATACTGTTATTCAATTAAATCAGGAAGAGTTGAAATTAATGGGAAACGAAGGTAGAAAAAACATAACAAAAAAATTTG
>MDTE01109465.1_pt1 | contig 17175 bp, 10 predicted proteins | sample 811231 | NCBI WGS metagenome assembly MDTE01 (sample SAMN05326651, study PRJNA326480) | marine metagenome | isolation source: seawater | place: Indian Ocean: Red Sea | collected 2010
ATGGGAGAAAGAAGCAACCTGGGCGGGTAAGACCGAAGGTATGACTCAGAAAGCATTGGAGTCCTGTGCTCGTGGTAAGATGTGGGAAGACTATGAACCCACACCTATGACTGAAGAATGGTTAAGGGAAAACGGATATATAAAGTAGATAAATAAGAATAAAAGTCATATAGTAGCATGACCTTTACAAAGGTACAATCTGGTTTTGTTGACCTAACTACAAGTTCTGGTTTGACAGTTGGTGCTGGTAATGCAACAACTCCAGCACTTAACTTTAGTGACAATTCAACTGGTTTCTTTAGATCTGGTTCTGATGAAATTGCAATTTCATTATCTGGTAGTCAAAAATTTACTTTTAAGAATAATAATTTTGGTATCGGCACCAACTCTCCAGATGTGCCTTTGACGGTTGTTGGTAATACAAAGATTAGTGGTAATACACACATTGGTGGTGCGTCTGGATCAGGTGCGAGATTGTCTGTATATAGAGCAACTCAATATGCAGCTAATCCAGTTTTTGAAGCATATTCAAACCTCACAGGTAACGCTCAAACAAAAATCTTTGAGGTAGATGGAGACGGTTCTGTTCTCATTGATGGTGGTGTTGGTGTTGATACTTCAGGTACACTTGAACTCAGACAACGTGGTGTAACAAAAGATGATGGTATTGCTATAACATCTTCTCATGCTGCATCACATAGAATTTGGAAAAATAGTGCTGGTAGACTTAATATCGGTGTAAATGCAGACCCCGATCAACTTTTTATTACTCAAGCTGCTGCACCTAATGGTTACATTGGACTGAATAAACCAACCAGATTTGGTGTTGGTGATGGCGGCCCTGCAGATTATGGTACGGTAGGTAATGGTAATATAGACACAGATGTAACTCAACAGGTCTGGTATACTGGTGGTGGTAGACATTATATTCAATTAGATGCAACCCCTAGCAATGATGAAGATGGGTCACAAGATCCTGCATATATTGCTTGGAAAGGATCTACAGGTAGTGACTCTAATACTGTCATTCCTAATGGTGGGTACATGGCGAGAATCGGTGGATATCGAGATTTGACAAATAATGGTTTAACAAGTCTTTGTTGGGAAAGTATTCATAGTACAACAAGTCCACAGGTTCCAATTCGTAATTTGACTCTAAGATATGATGGAAAAATTGGTTTTGGTGCTGAAATTGAACCTGCATGTGTAGTTGACATGAGTCGGGATACAACTGCTATTTGTCTTCCTAAAGGAACAACACAACAAAGATCTGGTTTTACTAATGAATCAGGTCAGATAAGATATAATACAAATAATCAGGTGATTGAATGGTATAATGGAACTGCTTGGAAGGATATTACAGAAGGAGCTATTACATCTACTTCTGGTGATTATGTAACCACTTCTGGTGGATTTAAGTTTCACTTCTTCAATCAGGGAGGTACTTTCCAAAATACTGGTGGATCACAAGTTGCAGAAGTTTATGTCATCGGTGGCGGAGGTGGCGGCGGTGGTGGAACCCCAAACGCTGGATCTGGCGGCGGTGGAGGCGGTGGAATGGTCTTTGGTACAGTAAATATTCCTAATGGTTCTTACACCGTTCAGGTTGGTGCCGCTGGTGCTGGAAGTCAAGCGAACGGCACTAGTTCTCCTAATGGTAGTGCTGGTGGTACATCTAGTATTGTAATTGGTTCTACTACATTCCAAGCAACTGGTGGAGGTGGTGGAGGATCTGATGCTGCATCAACATCTCCTAATGGACTTGGATCTGCAGGACAAGCACAGAATGGTAGTGGTTCTGCTGCTTCCTTTGGTGGTGCTGGTGGAACTGGTACTATTAATGGTGGTACTTCTTACATTGGTCCTGATGGAACAGCATCTGTATTTGGTACAGGTGGTACAGGTGGATTTGGTGGATCTTTAGATAGTAGTAGTAATGGTCAGAATAATTCTCCTGGATTGAATGGTACTAATGGTGGCGCCGGCGGAGGCGGCGGTGGTCAGAATAATGGACCTCACAATGGTAATGGTGGTAATGGATCTTCCACTTACTACACTGGTGGTGGAGGCGGTGGTGCCTATGACAATGATGGTAACCCGACCCAATACCCAACACCTGCTAATAGTTTAGATGGTGGTACTGGTTATTTCAATGGTGGTGATGGTGGAGACCTAAGTGGTTCTCAAGGTCAAAATGGTGGAGCTCCAACTGGATCTGCTGGAACTAACTACTCTGGTGGCGGAACTACTGCTGGTACTACTAGATTCAACAACGGAGGTGGTGGAGGTGCCTATGGTGGTGGCGGCGGCGGAGGTGCTGATGCTAACAACTCCCCAAATGCTACTGGTGGTAATGGCGGTTCTGGTGTTGTAATTATTAAATACTCAGTATAAGAGGTAAATTAAATGTCTAGTTTTGCAAGAATTGATGATGAAGGAAATGTACTTGAAGTGGTCAATGCATCATTTGCTTTTATTGCATCTGGTGCTGTTGGTGATCATGAAGATTGGGTACAAACATATCCAGATGGTTCTAAGAGAGGACGTTATGCTGGAACTGGTATGAAGTATGATAGAACTTTAGATAAATTTATTACTGCTAAACCACATCCATCTTGGACATTAAATTCTGATGGTAATTGGGAAGCACCAGTTGCATATCCATCTGGCGCTAATCCTACAGAATATATGTGGGATGAGGACACTACATCATGGGTCATAAATAACTCGGAAGGATAATATCACAAAATGAGTCAATCTAAAGCTCAATTAGTTGATGACGTAAAACCGTCTTTAGCAATCGGATATGGTACTAGTAATAGTGCTGTAACTGCTGAAAGTGGTGTGCAATTACATTTGCACAGTAATGAACATGCTCAATTGAAATTGAGTGCTGATAGGGGAAACCACGGTAGTGAATCATATGAAGCACGAGTTAAATTTGCTATTGATGGTAATATCGAACAGTCTGCAATAAGACTTGGTAATTATGGTAATTATTGGTCTGGTGGTACTAATAATGATAATGCATTGATTCTTTCTGCTAATACAGATTCCACTTTTGGCGGTATTGTATTTGAAACTGGTCAATCCGATGTAAGTAGTGGCGAGCTATGGAATCGCGATGTAGTTACTGAAAGAGTCAGAATTACTAATAGTGGATTAGAAATTCTCGGTGGAATTCATGGTAGTGGTGCAACTCAAGAAAGATATAGAGTTACATTAAGTTCCACAATGGGACTTAATACTGGTGATAATAATAATGCAGCTCAAAGAACTGCTGGACTAAATGTTGGTGGAACTGCTTACTTAAAAGTTCCCATCGGTACAACTGCTCAACGACCTGCATCTGCAACCGCTGGTATGTTGAGATTTAATAGTACGGTATCTAAACTAGAACAACATAATGGTACAACATGGATTCCAGTTTCAACTCCACCAGTTGTAGATTCTCTTAGTTACCCTGGAAGTCAAACTGCAGCTGATCCTGCAGGTGGTGAAACAATTACACTGACTGGTAGTAACTTTGGTTCGATACCAATCATTAAATTAATTGCTCCTAATGGCACTGAATATGATGCATTATCAGAATCATTTGTTAGTTCAACAAGCGTTACCTTTGTAACACCAAATGTTTCTGGTACTGGTGATGGTGATTATGATGTAAGAGTTGAAAATCCTGATGGTGGTGTTGCATTAAAAACAGATTTTATTACTATTGATGGACCAGTAACATTCTCATCACCTGCAGCTGGTGCTACGATTGCTAGTGTAGAGGAAGGTGCATCTATTAGTGCAACTGTTGTTGCATCAGAACCAGATTCTGGAACAATCACATACAGTGTTTCTGCAGGTGCTTTACCATCTGGAGTTACTCTAAATACAAGTACTGGTGTTATTTCTGGAACTGCTCCGACTACAGGATCAGACACCAATTATAACTTTACTATTCAAGCAACTGACCCAGAGAATCAGTCCGCTACAAGATCTTTTGTTATTAATGTAACAGTACCATTAACCATGACTGGTGGTACACACTTCGGAGGGTAATACTTAAATGGCTAACGAACGACTAGTTAAAAAGATGTCATCTTCGAGTGATGGTAGCAGAACTACCGCCACTTGGTCTTTTTGGGTCAGAAGAATTACTCTTGGGGGGAACAACCCTAATTATTTCATTGAGCATAGAAACTCTGAATCTAATGGTGTCACTAATAGATGGGCAATTAGACTTAATGCTGATCATCTACAGTTTATTGCTAACACTGGTTTCTGGGTGAGTTCGGTACAATATTTCAGGGATTGTACAAACTGGTATCATTTTGTAATTGCTGTTAATACCAACGCAACTGGAACAAATAATAAATTTAAGGTCTGGGTAAATGGCACTCAGTTAGATCTAACTGATATGGCAACACAAGCTAATACTAGCGGTAATGCTGGTTTTGGTAAAGGTGATGAAGAGATTGCAATTGGGTATAGTTTAGTTGACTCTATTGGCCCAAAACCATTTAACATGGTTCAGTTTACTTATGTAAACAATCAACAGATGCAAGCTACTGATTTTGGTGGTTATGATGCTAACGGTAAATGGAAACCTAAATCTATTTCATCAATCAGAACTACTGTTAATAGTGGTGGTGGTTTTGGTGTTAATGGATTCTTGTTGCCATTGGAAATGGAATTGGAACAACAAGGTGTTGTAAACAATGGTAGTTGTCCATATTATGATAATGTAAATGAAAATATTTACAGAGCAATTTGGGATAAAAATACAGTTACTGGAAATGCAAGGAAGGAGTATGCTAGGGTTCAACCATCTCCTTGGACAAAATATTCTGGTTCTGCTTTATATGCACCAGGGACATTTGGTGAATCTAGTAGCGACGCCAGTACTGGAATTAATAGATGGACATCAAAGAATGGATTGTTCCAAGGTGGTTCAAAGCAACTAGATGATCTGTCGAATGCTAGTAGTTGGACTATTGAAGCATGGGTCAGACAAACCTCTAGATTATCTACCAATGCACAGGGATCTGGTGTTTGGTTGGGTATCAATAGTTCTTCTGGTACTAATTTAATTCTGTTGAGATCTAAAAATGGAAATAATAATGGTTGGGATGCATGGATTGGTGGTAGCACTAATGATTATATTACTAGTGGTACTCATAGTACATGGAATTATGATTGGCAACACCAAGCAGTTGTTTGGGATGGTACAAAGTTTAAATATTATTCTGACGGAAAATATATTGGTGAATTTACTGCAGGTAATGTGATCAACAGTGGATCATATTTTACTCTCTTCAATGAACTTGATGCTTCCGCCCCTAACTTGGGTATGGATAACCATTGTTGTGGTATGGCATTAGATTCTCTGAGAATTACTTCGGGACAAGCACTTTATACTACTAGTACTACTACTGCTGGTGATACGGTATTTACTCCTGGTGATATTACTTCAAAGACTACATTCACAACTGATGGTGATACTTCTACCAGTTCGATTACTGGAACTGTTACACATCTTTTAAGTCTTCCAGCGACTCTTCCTGCAGAAGTTGTAAAAGATCAAGCTACAGTTAACAATGCTGGTGACAGTAATTTTAATCCACACTGGATTAGAGTTGGTGAAAACGCATATCCAAACTTAACTGGTGACGCAAAATTTGGTAGATCATCGATTAATTTCACTGAGACTCTTGACAGTAGTTCAACAGTTCATTATAATGCTGCTCTAGTTGAAGATAGACTTGGAGACAGTAATGGTAGTAGTCTAAATACCCGCCGTAGTCAATTTAAAGATGTATTTAATGGTAATGGTGATTTCACCATAGAGTTTTGGTATAAAGTTTATTCTGTAGCTGGTAGAGGAAATTACTATCCAAGAATATTCGATCTTGGTGGTGGTAATACAGAAAATCAATTGCAAATTATTCTTGCTGTTTCATCTAGTGATGTTGCCGCTTATGGTACTCCCGCTGGTGTACCTTGGTTATTTGATAACAGTGGTAATTATGACTGGAACTATAGTGGTATCGATAGTGGACCTAGTTATACCACACCAAATGGTGGAAATAGTATTTGTGCTGATGGTAAGTGGCATCATTATGCTTTAACTAGAAGTGGTAATGTTTTCAGACAATTCTTTGATGGTAATTTATATTTACAACGTACAACTTCTACTCCTGCTTACCAAACCGTAGCTTACAGACCAGCGATGATTGGCGGTGTTTCTGATGTAGCAGCACATACTAGTAATAATGGTTTGGATATAATTGATGGTAGATTCCAAGGTGCAATTAACCAATTCCGTATTGTTGCTAGTCAAGCACTTTATACATCCAACTTTACTCCTGGTGATCTTAATTCTAAGACAACATTTAGCACTGATGGTACATCACAAGGTAATAGTATTACTGGATCTGTAAGAACGTTGTTAGCACCTGATCATAAGGTAACTGGTACTGATGTTTCTACAAGTGATACTGTATCCACTAATGGATTTGATGACCGTGGATTTAATACTGGTGAGAGAAATATTAAAGATAATCCTATTAATGTGTTCTGCTCAATGACAGATAATGACGCCACAAATACCAGAAAGAATGCTTCTGTCAGTTACAGAAAAGTATCTGGAATGTCTCAATCAGCAAAAGAAGCATTTACTGGATCGATGTCTGTAAGTGGTGGTAAATGGTATTATGAACTTGTACAACATATTAATGGTGACTGGGTTGCATCAGGTGCTGGTTTAGCAGTAGGTTGGAGAACTACAGAAACTAAAGCAGATGGTACTGAAGACCTTGGTCAAGATGCACCTTGGGGTGGTTATTCTACATCTTTTGGAATTAGAGCCGGTCAAAGTGGTTCTAATACTGACAGATTTTTGATTAATGGTAATCAAGTTTTTCAATCTACTGCAAATAAGGGTGTTGATAATATAGCAACAACAAGAGGACAAATTGAATCTAATGGATCTAAGATTGGTAATACTCACGCTCTGATTGCTCTTGGTGTTGCATGTGATCTTGATAATGGTGTTATCACATATTATGTGAATGGAGAACAGACTTTTACTAGAACTGATAGTTCAATTGGTAGAGGTACACCAAGTACAAGATGGGCTCCAGCTATTCTACTAGAAACTGCTTCTTCTAGTACTACAATATTCGTTCCTAACTTTGGTGATTCGGGTGGTATTCATGATCAAAGAAGCACTCATTTTGCTGATGATAATGGGTATGGTAGATTTGTCACAAAACCTCCTACTGGTTATCTAGCATTGTGTACGGAGAACATTAAAACTTCTCATAATGCAATCACTGATGGTTCTCAACATATGAAGTGTATCAATATTGATACTACTGGATCTTCTATGGATATTGATGTTGGATTTACTCCAGCACTTATAATGCTTAAGAGAAGAGCATCAAATACTTATTACCCATTTACTTTTGATAGATTAAGAGGAATTTCTAGTGCAACTTATGGTACACTAAGAACAACTACTACTGGTCAAGCAAGTAGTAGTTCTTATATGACTGATTACCTAAGCACCAGTGATGGTGATGCAGTTAATGGTTTTACTCTTGGTGGAGTTACTGCGGTTAATAATTCAAATGATGAAACTATTGCTTGGTGTTGGAGAGCAGATGACACATTCACTCCTACTGGTAGTTCTATCAGTAATGCAACTGGAAGAAGAAACACTACTGCTGGTTTTAGTATGATGAAGTGGGATGGTGCTTCGGGTGGTGGTCACATCACACATGGCCTGAACAGAGCCCCAGATTTTGTAATCTACAAAAATATCGCCGCAACTAACAACTGGGATATCTATCACATTTCTGTCGATGGTCCTCAAAAATCTGCTGGTGATTTATGTAATGGACTTATCTTTACTCCTGCCACACCAAGATCTAATTCAGTTAAAGCACCATCCAGTACTCAGTTAATGTTGGTTGATGCTTACACAAATGGTGTTAACAAAGTCATGGTGGCTTACTGTTGGCATGCTGTTGCTGGTTATTCTGCATTTGGTAGATATACTTGTGCTACTACAGAAAACCAAGATGGTAATGGCGCACCAGATGTTAATGGCCCATTTATTTACTGTGGCTTCAAGCCTGCTTTCGTTATGGCGAAAAGAGTAGATGCTAATAATGATTGGGGTATTCGTGATAATGCAAGAGATACTGAAAATCCTAGAACTAAGGTGTTAAGATGGAATATTCAAGGAACTGAAGGAACTGCTGGTGCTCTTGAAGAACAAGATCAGGATGCATATGGAATTAATTTTTATGCTGAAGGATTCCAAATCGTATCTGGTGCAGGTGAAACGATGGCTAATAATGGAGAATACATATATGCAGCATGGGCAGAAAGACCTGCGTGGGCAGCAAATGCTGTTGTTTAAAAACACTAAATAGTAGAAAAAAGTCTGACTCCTCATGTCCACATTAAAAGTAGATAATATTCAGAATAGAGTCGGGACGGGGGCACCTACATTAACGTATGGTGCGACTATCCCCTCTGGTCAGGATTTGTCAGTTGGTGGTGATTTAACAGTCACTGGTAACTTGACCGTCAGTGGTACAACCACAACAGTAAACACTACGAACACTACGATTCAAGACTCTTTACTTGAGTTGAATACTGGTGCTACTGGTAATAACTCAAACGACCTTGGATTAATTTTTGAACGAGGTTCTGATGATAATGTTGCATTTATCTGGGATGAATCTGTAGATAAATTTGCACTTGGTACTACATCAGCTGTTGGAAGTGCGACTGGTAACCTAACACTTTCTACTGGTACATTAGTTGCAAACCTAGAAGGTAGTCAATCTGGTGGTTCAGTCAGTGCCACTACGATTACTGGTTCAAGTGATATGAACATCGGTACTGGTAAACTATTTGTAGATCAAAGTGAAGCAGCAGTTGGTGTTCTTACTTCCGCCCCTGGTTTCCCTGCATCTCATGGCGCTAGTACTGATACTATAGCAAATGTTGGATTAGACATTTGTTATAGTGGTGCTGGTACTCCAAATGACGTACCATATATTAGTTTATACATTGGTGCTGATAGTGGTTCTGGGGGAACTTCGGCCAGAACTGATGATACACAAAAAGAATTTAGAATTGCAAGTCCTCATTATCATAATGAGCATTTGCCAGTAGCTTTCGCTATGGCGGAAAACCTTGACACTGAAAGTAGATTATATATTGGTGGTAGTACTGGTAGTTGTACTACTCCAACTAGCATTAGTTTCAAGGTAAATTCAGCTAATACAGTTACTTCATCTTCAAATGAGTCTCAACTTGTACTTAGAGGTGTTAATGCTACATATAGTAGACTAGAACTTAAGAACGCTGGTTTCTCCGAATCTTGTCAGGGTACTTATAGTACACAAGGTAGTGGAACAATGACTTTTGATTGTTCTAAAGCTACAACTTTTGCTAGAGAAGCAATTGGTAATGTTACACAAATTGCCCTTAATAATTTAGACCTTTCTAATAATCGAGTTCAGACAGTTACTATTTTCTACTTTGTTGCAACCGCTACAAACGATGTTACAGTTGCTGGAACATCTGGTGTAAATCTTAATGGTGGTGGTGCAGCAAACCTTAGATTCTCTGGTGGTGGTAATGCAACATTGAAAGCGGGTAAAATTAATATGTTGACAATAGTTGTTCACCAAGATAACGGTGGTACTAAGAGAGTGTTCGGAACTCTCGTTGACAATCTTTGATAATTAGGAGAATATCATGCCAACTTTTTTAGGAGCAGGAAGAGCGGGAATCATTGGTGGTGCTGGTCCTAGTGGACCTTATGGTACTCAGGAGAATCCAATCACTAATGATGCTGAAGGTGCTTTATGGGTTACTAGTAATGGAGGCAACTCTGGTCCAGCTTATGTACAAAAAGCAGGATTGAATGGTGGTAATCCATATGAAGTTTACTGTGTTTATAGCAGTAATAAATTATGGGTAATGGCTGGCGTATTTGCTGGTAACGACTCCACAAACTCTTCTAGTGGAAATGGTTTCTTTAGGTGGGCTCCTTGTGAATCTCCATCCAGTACTTCAAATAATGATTGGGGTACTCTGACTCATACATTTAATGATAATTACGACTTTAGTGCTTACAGCCAAAATAATAGATCTGCAAGAAGTCGTGCATGGGCAGAACTTGCAACAAACAGAAGTAGATTTTACTTCTTTAACCAAACACAAACTTCTAAATTAATTTATAGTTTTACTTCTAGTTCTGCTGGTGGTGAAAATGCCAGTTGGGGTACTCGTATGGAAACCGTCAGTGATTACTTTAGAATTGGTTCTGGTACTGTTAGTGTTGCTGCAAATGATATTGTTGGATCTGTTCCATCAGGTACTTTACAAGACACTAGATGGGCGAGACTTGGATTAGGTGCATCTGACGGAGAAAACGCAAATGCAAACACGCAAGACGTTATTATGCTTGTTGCACAAGGTACTACATCCCAAGGTACTAGCACCGATTGGGGTAATAGTGGTCAAAACATGGGTGGTCTTGGTGTAAAGAGATGTCAAGTAAATAATGGATATCCTAGCAACTTCACCTTTAATGGTACTGGTGGTGACTCAAAAGCAGCTGTTATTGCTAACCCAGGATCTTATAATGGTAATATTGGTTTTGATACAGATGGATACATCACCATTTATCAGGCCCTTGAATCAGATTGATAAATACTAAAGAAGGATATTAGACGTTAAATGGCATACGTTGGAAGACAACCATTAGCAGGTGAAGTCATTGTTCTGGATGATATTCAGAGCCAGTTCAATGGTGTCTTGACATCATTTACGTTACAAAGATCCATTGGTGGTGTAGCAACTAGTTTCTATCCAGTAACAACTGCTCAGTTACTTGTATCTCTTGGTGGTACAATTCAAGAACCTGATCGTGGTGGAACTAGAGGATTTAAGATTGATGGTAATCAAATTGTATTTGCATCTCCTCCCCCAGCAAGTACAGATTGTTTTATCGTCTCATACGGTAATGTAACTGATCTAGTTGACTATTCTGAATTAACTGGATTTAAATCGACAGTTGAAAACGACAACATTTATTATGTTGAAGATCTATCAATTATAGCAACTCAGACTGTTGGTAATCAACAATCAAACTCATTTTTCACATTAGCTCCAACCGTTACTGTAAACAATAGTGTTGATTTTACAATTGCAGATGGTGAATCATTAAGTATTGAAGCACTTGCTGGTAGTGGGGGCAGTGGTGGATCATCTTATGTTCTTCCTACAGCAACTACAACTACGTTAGGTGGGGTTAGAGTTGACGGTAATACAATTAATATCAGCGGCGGGGTCATTTCCGCATCACAGAATACAGACTACAACAATCTAACTAATACTCCAGACATTAGTTTGTTGGGTCGTATTAATGATGCAAATAAAACTACTAATGATATTCTCGCTTGGGATGGTACTAACTGGACAGATACAAATACACTTACTAGTTTAACCTTATCTGATTGTGCAGGTACGATTAGAGGTACTGATCCAAGTCCTGTAACTTTATCTTATTATAATCAAATTTATGTAAATGGGACAACTACTGGTTTAAGAATCGCTGGTAGAGAATCTACATTAGATATTGTCAGCGATCTTAATGGTGCTCATGCTAGTAGTATTTACATAAGAGGTGAAAATCAAGGTTTTGCTCTTGTTTATGATTCAAATGCCGATGAACTTGAAATTAATACATATGTAGCAATTGCAAATGATTTTCATGCCCATAGCACCAGTGCTAATGTATCTAATTTTGGACAAAGATTAAAGATTGGTAGAACCACAGGACACATTCTGCCTGGTGCAGATGCAACACAAGATCTTGGTTCATCAACTGCAAGATGGGCAAACATTTACTCTGCTGACCTTCAACTTTCCAATGAAGGTAGTGCAAATGATGTAGATGGCACCTGGGGTCAATATACAATTCAGGAGGGTGAGAATGATCTCTTCCTTCTAAATAGAAGAAATGGAAAAACATATAAATTTGTTCTCCAAGAGGTAAACTGAGACATGGCAATTTACGGTACTTACTCAGAAAAAGCTGTATCTAATACAATAGATAAAACAGCAACTGCTGTGTTTGTTTATGATACTTCACAAGATTCTGATAGTGGAGAATGGAGAACAAGAACACAACATACTTCATGGTATAATGAAACTCTAGATACATCAACTAGAGGGAGTAGGAGAGACTTTCCTGCAGTTGCTATACTTATTGCTGAAGAAAATAAATTGACAATTTATGATGGAGATGATCCAGATCATCCAATGTGGATGGTATTTGAATCAGAAGATGCAATCGGTCTTAACTCTCATATGATTCCTAGAGGGGCATCTTCTTCACGATCCGATATAACATCTATTGCATGTTTAAATGGTAAACTTGTAGTCGGACTTAAGGATGTAGATGGACATGTCGGAGAAGGTCTCATAGAGATTAATTTTATTCCAGATTATGCTAGAATCTATCGTGAGACTGGTAGTAGTTATACTGGTGCAATTTTTGCTCTTCCGATATCTGGAAGAAACACTAATGCTGATTATCTGGGAGATTTTGACACCTATGGAGTTACCGCTCAAACAGTTAATCATGTAGCAATGAAGGTATTGCCAAATTCACCTGTTGATCCTGCAACTGGATTGCCTATTCCTACTATTGCTTTTGCTCATGATACAGGTGTCAGTGTCATCAAGGGTCATAATACTGATGGTGCAACAAGTGGATTTGAAGTTATTAATAAGGTAGCGAATCACGCTGATACTGATGTTCCATCTGTTGAATTTACAGAAGATGGTAATCTCATGGTGAATAGAGATGATTATCATTATTTTGTAATTACACCAGTGGATGGCGCAGAGTCGCAAGCAAATCCTTCTGGATGGGGCAATTTACTCTATTTTAGGGAACAGGCTGGTCAATATCCTGGTCCCATGGGTCCAGGGGGTGATCAGAATTATGGAGATATCAATAAAATAGCTCCTTTAAAAGGATCGGATACAGCAACAGCAGATGATAAAGGATTAAATATTTTCAGTGTAGACCTGAGTTTGGGTAATAACAAAAATATGGTTGCTTATGTGACAGATGAATTTAACACTGGACATCTGGTAGGAAACACTGAACTTGCTACCTTATCTGATACTGTTACTACACAACCATCAGAGTTAATTACTAATGGAACTTTTGATAGTGATATTAGCAATTGGACTGGATATAATGCAGTTTTAACTCATCAAACAGATGCAATTAGAATTGCGGATAATGGTTCTTTTAGTAAAGCATACCAAGCATTCACCACTGTAGTTGGAAAATCATATCAAGTTAAGGTTGTTGTTAAAACAATTAGCGGTGGTGCTGCTCACTGTAATACGGGATCTCAGAATCCTGCTCAGACTTCTGGAAATGACTTTACTATTTTCACCAATGCAACTTCAACTGGCACTTATTACAATACATTTACAGCTAATTCAACCACGACATATGTAGAAGTTTGGTCCGATGGCACTAATTATGTTGAGTATAGTGAAATATCAGTAAAAGAAGCGATACAGGATCGTTCTAACCCAAGTCCTAAAGGTTTTTGTGCAAAGGGAACAATCACCAAGACTGCCGTTAATACTGGTGCTGAACTAGTTGCTTATAGTGGGTTTAGTGAATATAATGTTATTTCTCAAAGTTACAACTCTAATCTAAACCCAGGAACTAATACTTATAGTTTTGCTTGTTGGTTTAAGTGTTCTAATACTTCTTCAGAACAAGTAATTATGAGAAGATTTTCAACTTCTTCTGTAACTGGTGGACAGATAGTGCGTATTTTATCGTCTTCATCTAAAATATCATGGTATGTAAGAGATACTACAGGTAGTAGTACTACACTTGAAAGTATGGAAGCATTAGATGATGGTAACTGGCATTGTATGGTGGGAACAAGAGATACTACTAGTACAAAACTTTATATTGATGGAATACTAAATGCTAGTGGTACTTGTAGTGCACTCAGTCACAATGCAGGATCTGATGCAAATTTCGTAATCGGAGCAGAAGAAACTGTAGGATCTCCTGGGACTTATGCAAACCCTGCTAGTGCTTGTTCTTTAGCACTTGTAAGATTTTCTAAAACAGCACCAACAGAAGAACAAGTCGAAAAGATGTATAATGATGAAAAGGCTCTATTCCAAGTGAATGCAAATGCAACCTTATATGGTTCATCGAAAGTTACAACTGCACTTGCTTATGATAAAGCCGCTGATATACTTCATGTTGGAACATCTTCAGGTCGTTCTGAATTCCAGGGTCTGCAGAGGATAAATAATACGACAACGGCAGTTACTACTGCTATTTCCGCTCACGATAGACTTATCGTAGAACAGTAACATGACAGTTAGAATAACTAAACCTGAGTTAAATATCAGGGAACAATTAAGGAAACTGGAATATTCTCACATTCCCTATGAGAAACTTCCAGCTGGAGTGCCAATTCAAACTGTAGTAAGTCGATATCAGATTGGTGGTACTGCTAATGAACATGAGACTAGTTCCAATACATATCAAGCAACTCCTTTTAGTGTTACAATTAAACCAAGATTTACGAGCAGTTTAATCGAAGTAAAAGCAGCAGTAAACCATAAAGAAAATGGTTCTACAGCATATCATAATGTAGCAATCTATCGTCAAATTGAAGGTGAATCAGATTTTTCTTATATTGGAGATAGTATCTCCAATGGTCAAATGACTATTTCTTGGGGTTCATCTTCGGCTGGTAATACAATTTATGGTGCTATTCCTATTTTGATATTTGATAATCCTGGTACAACATTACCAGTAACTTATAAAATATATCATAGACATTCTCAAGGAAGTTATACTGTAAGAATTGGAGAAAATGGTGCTGATGAATATATGAGTGCAACGGAGATAAGAGGTCAGTATTCATCAATATCAAAGTATTAATACCATGGAAAATATTAGAATTTCAGATGCTCTTCAAGTTTTAAGGCCTGGTGCTGAATGGTCAATTACCAATAACTCCTACGGTCAATTAGACTGGTTGGATACTGAACAAACTAAACCAACAGAAGAAGAAGTTGCTCAAAAGGTTGCTGAGTTAACCTATCAAAAGGAAGTAGAGGCATACAAAGAACAACGTGCTGCTGAGTATCCTTCTTATGCAGATCAATTTGATAAGATCTATCATAGTGGTGTGAATGCTTGGAAGGCACAAATTAAAACAATTAAAGATAAGTATCCAAAACAAACCATTGACGCTACTGAACTTCAGGCAAGGAAAGACCAAGCAGTTTCTGATATTCAGACTGAAAGATATGCTACTGCTTTGAAGAGATTGGATCAATATGTCTTGTCTGTCGGTCGTCCAGAAATTACTGAAGAGGTTGAAGTTGTTACTGGTAAAACCTGGGTTGGTGATGAGACTGGATCATGGGTAGAGAATACTACTACTGAAACCGTTGTTGTATACAATGCTATCGATCCTTTACCTGCAACAGTAGAAGTTTTCAATCAGGAAACAGAATCAATGGAAACTGTTCCAAATCCATTAATCGTAAAAGATGAAGAGGAACGTGCTGCAGCACAGGCAGTTGTTGACGCAACACCGCAGCAAGTCAAAGACGACTACGCCAGTGCATAAATAACTAAAAAAGCACCAAAGTAATGGCTGATCGTTTTCCGTTAGTTGTAAATAGTACCACAAATCAGATCACTGAGGTGATGTCTGGTGATGATTTGCTATTTGATAGTACAGACCTAAAGACATCTACAGGCAATCTTGTATTGAATCCTGCTGCTGATGTTGATATTCAACAGGATATTGTAAACTCAACTGGTAATGTTAAGGTTGATGATGAACTAGAAGTAACTGGTAGACTTGCTCTTGGTACTACTGTTGGTGCTGGTACAGATCTAAGAATTAATAGAACGTGGAACAATAATGCTGTCACGTTCATGGGTCTGGACATGGACATCACACCGACAGCACTTGCTAGTGCGTCAAGACTTGTCAGACTCAGAAATACTGGTGTCGATAAATTCACAATCGATGTAGACGGTAATACAAGAACATTCGGTACACTAACTGTAGATGGTGCAACTACACTTAGTTCTACCCTAAATGCTGTTGGTGCTGTTGACTTCGATAGTACACTGAATGTAGACGGAAATACAACTTTAGTCGGAACTCTGGGTGTAACTGGTGCTACTACACTCACAACACTTACAACTAGTGGTGATCTTTCTGTTAGTGGTGCAGCAACATTTACTTCTGCGATTGATGCAAACTCCACACTGAATGTTCAGGGTGCTGCAACATTCCAAGATGGAATTTATCCAGATACTGATGAAGGTGCTAACATTGGTAGTACTACTTTGCCATGGTCATCTGCTTACATTGGTGAGATTCGGATTGCGGTTGGTAACTCTGGTGATGATGATAATACAATTACCACTGCAACAGGTAATCTTTTCCTATCCACTGCAAATGGTAATAGTGGTGTAGTTAATATCACTGGTTCTATCACTGCTACCAGTGATGCAGTTAACAATAACTTTAGATTAATCAGTACAGAAGATGGAGCTTCAGCTGCACCAGACATAGCATTATACAGAAATAGTGCTACACCTGCAAATGATGATGCCCTTGGTAATATTCGTTTCTACGGTAATAATTCTAATGGTACTGAAATTAGTTACGCTAGAATTTATGGAGAAATTGTCGATGTAGCTTCCAGTGATGAAACTTCTAAAATTTATATTGACTGCATGAATAATGGCTCTAATACCAACGCAATGGAAATTAGTGCTAGTGGTGTAGATATTAAAGGTAACTTGACAGTTCAAGGTACACAAACCATTCTGAATACTGCAACTTTAAGTGTCGAAGACAATACAGTTGAACTGAGAAGAGGTAATAACCTCACCGCCGCTGATGGTGGTATTCAAGTTAATCTCACAACAAATGCTAATGGTGCTGTTCAGTCATCTCGATCACTTCTCTGGGATAACTCAGAAACATCTTGGAGAACATATGATGGTAGTGACTACTCAAGTCTCGTAACAGAAGCAAGAGACAATGATATTACTGG
>MDTE01108945.1_pt1 | contig 17174 bp, 14 predicted proteins | sample 811231 | NCBI WGS metagenome assembly MDTE01 (sample SAMN05326651, study PRJNA326480) | marine metagenome | isolation source: seawater | place: Indian Ocean: Red Sea | collected 2010
CCACCCGCGAGGCACTCATTGACGGCTCATAAGCGCGCCAGGCGAGCGCCGGTGTATCCCGCGAATACACAGGTTCCGCAGTGCGGGGATCGGGATCTGAATTTCCTGGCGGTGCGCGGGCGCTCGAAACGCACCGCGTGAATCGACGGTACCGGCCGTCGACTCACACGGGTTTGATTTCAAACCGGCTCAGGCGGTCAATCTCACTTCGACCTGATTGGCGACCTCGGTGAAATCAGGCATCTGATCGAAGTTGAGATAGCGATAGATTTCCTCGCTCATGCTGTCGATGCGGGTCGCGTATTCCAGATACTCCTCCGGTGTCGGCAATTTGCCCATGACGGCCGAGACCGCGGCCAGCTCGGCCGAGGCAAGGAACACATCGGCGCCTTGTCCCAGCCGATTGGGAAAGTTTCGCGTCGAGGTCGATACGGCTGTCGACTTGGGCGCAATCCGAGCCTGATTGCCCATGCACAGCGAGCAGCCCGGCATCTCGGTGCGCGCGCCAGCCTGGGCGAAAATGTTGTAGTAACCCTCTTCCATCAGCTGGTGCTCGTCCATTTTCGTCGGCGGCGCGATCCAGAGCCGGGCCGGGATGACCTCACCCGCGGCTTGCAGCAGCTTGCCCGCGGCTCGGAAGTGTCCGATGTTGGTCATGCAAGAGCCGATGAAGACCTCGTCGATACGTCGTCCTGCGACTTCGCCGAGTGGCTTCACGTCATCCGGGTCATTCGGGCAGGCCAGCAACGGCTCCTTGATCTCGTTCATGTCGATCTCGATGACTTCGGCGTACTCAGCATTCTTGTCGGCACGCATCAGCACCGGATTGGCGAGCCACTTTTCCATACCCTGGATACGTCGCTCGATGGTGCGCACGTCGCCATAACCATTGGCGATGAGCCACTTGAGCATGACCACATTCGAGCGCAGATACTCGGCGACCGACTCAATGCTCAAATCAATGGTGCAGCCACCGGCTGAGCGTTCGGCGGTTGCGTCCGAAAGCTCGAAGGCCTGCTCGACGGTCAAGTCCGGAAGTCCTTCGATTTCGATAATGCGGCCGCTGTAGACATTCTTTTTGCCCTTTTTCTCGACCGTGAGCAGCCCGCGTTGAATAGCCGCATAGGGCACCGCGTTGACCAGATCACGCAAGGTGATGCCGGGCTGCATCTCACCGGTGAATCGGACCAGCACGGACTCCGGCATGTCCAGCGGCATGACGCCGAGCGCCGCGGCGAACGCGACCAGTCCCGAGCCCGCCGGAAAAGATATCCCCAGCGGGAAGCGCGTATGCGAGTCGCCACCGGTGCCGACCTGATCAGGCAGCAACATTCGGTTGAGCCAGCTGTGAATAATGCCGTCACCGGGCCGCAGAGAAATGCCGCCGCGGGTCTGGATGAAGTGGGGCAGAGTGTGCTGGGTCTCGATGTCGACTGGCTTCGGATATGCGGCTGTATGACAGAACGTCTGCAGCACTAGATCGGCCGAGAAACCCAGACAGGCGAGCTCCTTGAGCTCGTCGCGGGTCATGGGTCCGGTGGTGTCCTGGGATCCGACCGTGGACATGCGAGGTTCGCAGTAAGTGCCCGGTCGAATGCCATCCACCCCGCAGGCGTGACCGACCATTTTTTGCGCCAGTGTGAAGCCCTTCTCGCTGTCCTCACCGCTGGTGGGCTTGCGGAAGGCGTCGCTGGGGCCGAGCTCCAGGGTCTCGCGTGCACGCGCCGTCAGGCTCCTGCCGATAATGAGCGGAATTCGGCCGCCAGCCTGTACTTCATCCAGCAAGGCTTCGGTCGCGAGTTCGAACTCGCTCACCACCTCGCCGTCTTCATTGACGATCTGACCCGCATAGGGTTTGACGGTGATCACATCGCCCATTTTGAGGTTGTCGACCGGACACTCGATGGGCAACGCACCGGAATCTTCGACGGTGTTGAAAAAAATGGGGGCGATATTTCCGCCGAGTACCACGCCGCCTTGCTTCTTGTTCGGTACATGGGGGATGTCATTGCCCATGTGCCACAGCACCGAGTTGGTGGCGCTCTTGCGTGACGAGCCAGTGCCGACAACGTCGCCCACATAGGCAACCGGGTGGCCCTTGTTCTGGAGCTGCTGAATCTGCTCCAGCGCATTGGTGATGCCATCGCGCGCATTCTTGAGCATGGCGTTTGCGTGCAGGGGAATGTCCGGACGCGACCAGGCGTCCTGTGCCGGGGACAGGTCGTCGGTGTTGGTTTCGCCGGTGACCTTGAACACCGTCAGCTTGATCTCCTCGGCGACCACCGGCTTGTCGGTGAACCACTCGGCGTCGGCCCAGGACCGCATTACTTCCTGTGCGTGGCTGTTGCCGGCTTTCGCTTTGTCGGCGACATCGTGAAACGCGTCGAACACCAGCAGCGTGTTCTTGAGCTGCTCCGCCGCGACTGCACCGAGCTGGTCGTGGTCGAGAAATTCGACCAGCGTGGCGACGTTGTAGCCGCCCATCATGGTGCCGAGCAGCTCGAGCGCGCACTTGGCGTCAATGAGCGGCGAGCTAGCGGTGCCTTTGGCGATGTCCGTGAGAAACGCAGCCTTGACGTAGGCAGCGTCATCGACCCCCGGCGGCACCCGCTCGCTGATCAGATCCATGAGGAACGCTTCTTCGCCGGAAGGCGGACTCTTGAGCAGCTCGACAAGACCAGCGGTTTGCTCGGCGTCTAGTGGCAGGGGGGGAATGCCTTGAGCGGCACGTTCCTTGGAATGTTCACGATAGGCTTCTAGCACGGCGGTGTCCTTTTCAAAGTCCGGCGGCGGATCAACGGTCCCGAAGAGATATGTAGAGAGCCTAGTGCACGATTTGTTATGCGTAAAATGGATTAAACTGATGGAATACATGCACACCACGCATGTATTATCTCACTCCATGGACCTGCTTCTGCTCCGCTCTCTGGTCGCCGTTGCCGACAGCGGCGCCATCACCGAGGCCGCCACGCGTCTCAGCATCACTCAGCCTGCATTGTCGCGTCGTATACAACAGCTTGAAGAGCATCTGGGCGCCGCCCTGCTCGATAGAGGCCGCAATGGTGTCAGCTTGACAGAGGCCGGCCAGCTGGCGGTCGATGAGGCACGGGTGTTGACCGCTCGCTTCGATCGGCTGCGTGAGTCTATCGGCGCGCACGTGACTCTCGAGGCAGGCGCGGTGCGTGTCGGTGGTGGCGCAACGGCGGTGTCATTCCTGGTGCCTCCCGCAATCGCCGCACTGCAATCCGAGCACAATAAAATCCGGTTTCAAGTCAAGGAAGCCGGCAGCCAGGAAATCGAGCGCGACGTGGTGCAGGAGAATCTCGATCTGGGTGTGGTCACCCTGCCCGTGGCGAGCCGGGACCTGGATGTGCAGCCCTTGTTCATCGACCAGATTGTGCCGGTCGCAGCCGCCAGTCATCCGTTGGCGGGCAAGCAGCGTATTGCTGTTTCCGATCTGCGTGGCTCAGGGCTGGTGGGCTTTGAAGGTGGAAGTGCCATCCGTCAAATTATCGATTCCCAGCTGCGTGATGTCGGAGTCGAGCTCGACGTGGTCATGGAATTGAGGTCTATCCCGGCCATCTTGCGTATGGTCGCGACCACTGGAAACCTGGCCTTCGTGAGCCTGCTCGGTGTCGGTGCCTTGCCCGGTATAGCAGTGCTGGATGTGCGCGGTTTGCACATCACCCGGCAGCTTGGCGTGATCACCCGCCGTGGTCACCGGTTGTCGCCGGCGGCAGATGCGTTTCTGCAACGACTGGCGCGTTTCGCCGCCGAAAGCACGTCCTGAGCTGGAGGTCGATGTTCAGCTAGTGGTGAGGCCGGCCCACAGCAGTTTGATGGCCAGCACCGTGACCACTCCACGAAACAACCATTGAAAGAGTTGGTCCGGCACTTTATCGAGCACCCGGTTGCCCACCCAGGTGCCAGCAAAGCCCATCACCACCATGGCGCCCATCACCACCAACCAGTCTTTGAACTGAAATCCCAGATAGCCGAAAGCAAAAATCTTCAAGGTGTGTTGAATTGTTGCGCAGGCACTGAGAGTCGCAACCACCCCGTGACGCTGCAGACGTTCGAGCGACAGAAACGACGCTACGAACGGCCCGACCGCGCCGACAAACATGGTGCAAAACGTCGCCACCATGCCGACTATCGGGTAGGCCTTGTCCGGTAAGTTGGAAGGTTTGAATGTAGGCGTCCAAACCGAGAACAAAATGAATGCACCCAGCAGCAGCTGTAAGGTCTGTGTGGACAAGGTGACAAAAATTCGCGTCGCGATCGCGACGCCTACCAACGCACCCAGACCAAACAGAATCGTGATGCGCTTATCGATGTGCTTGCGCATCAGCCACATGCGCCCGCCATTGGAGCCGAGCTGAACCACGCCGTGCACTGGTAGCACAATGAACGGTGGAAGCAGGATCGCCATCACGCTGATCAAGGTAATGCCACCACCGATGCTGGCAACCGAGGTCAACACCGAGGTGAAGAAGCTCAAGATAATGAGACCAACAGCGGCGGTCGGGGACAGCTCAGGCGGTAGCAGTTCGGGCAAGACGGGTGCTCGTATTCACTCGACCCACCCACCGCGCTTGCAGTGGGCGGGTCTTGGTCGTCGATGGAGCGTGCTCAGTTGACGCCGTTGCCGGGGTACATCTCGTCGTCGGCGTAGGGGAACCACCAGAAGTCCTGGGTGCCACAGTTCGGATCAATCCACACGAACTTGGTCTTGCGGAAAGTCTCCAGACCTTCGCCGCCCAGCTGTCGGCCCATGCCACTCATCTTGGTGCCGCCAAACGGTCCGGCGTCGTTGTCGAGCAGCGGTGCATTCACCCACACCATGCCGCCGTCGAGTTCTTCGGCTGCCTGTGCCGTCTCTTTCAGATCGGTGGTGTAGAGACAGGCGCCCAGACCGTACTTGGAGTCGTTGGCGAGCTCGAGGGCTTCTTCGAAGCTCTTGACGCGGCAAACGGGGGCAACCGGCCCGAAGCTCTCGTTGTGGAAAATATCCATGTCCGGGGTGCAGTCGGTGAGAATCGTCGGCTCCACGAACCAGCCTCGATTGAATTCCGAGGGTCGACCGCCACCGAGCTTTACGTTCGCGCCCTGGTCACGTGCATTGGCGACAATGCCTTCGAAGCGTGCACGTTCGCGCTCGGCCACCATGGGCCCCATCTCCACCTTGTCAAGTCCATTACCGATGCGGATGGCGCGTGCGTGCTCGGCGAGCTTCTCGACGAACTCGTCGTGAATGTCTTCGTGCACATACATGCGCTCCGCGGAAACGCAGATCTGTCCGCAGTTCATGTAAGCGGAGAACGCCGCCGCCCGCGCGGAAATTTCCAGCGGGGCGGACGGCATGACCAAAAACGGATCGTTCCCGGAGGTCTCGATGAGACTTGGTTTCATCATGTCACCACAGGTGCGCGCAATGGCTCGACCGGTCGGTACACTGCCGGTGAAGGCGACCATGTCCACACCTTCGTGTTCGACCAGTTGTTTGCCCGCCTCGCCGGCGCCGGTCAGTACCTGAAACAAGCCCGGTGGCAGGTGTTTGTTGAAGGGCTCGGCGTAGAGCAGGGTGGTGATGGTGGTGTACTCGGACGGTTTGGCAATCACGGCGTTGCCTGCCGACAGCGCCGCGGCGCCTTCCCAGGACAACAGGGTCATCGGGTAGTTGAAGGGCTGAATGGATGCGCACACTCCGAGCGGGAGTTTCAGCGTGTAGTTCATGTGGCCTTCGACCGCAGGACCAATCACGCGGCCCATGTCATGCCGGCCGAGCTCCGCATAGTAGCGGATCGCCGACACCGACCAGTCCACCTCGTCGGCCGACTCCTTGTAGGGCTTGCCCATTTCACGGGTGAGTGTCTCGGCCAGCTGCGCCTTCATGGCGTGCAGCTCGTTAGCGATGTCGTGCATGGTTTCGCTGCGTTCGAGCGCGCTTTTCTTCCACCACAGCTTTTGTGCCTGGCATGCACACGCGACGGCCTGATCTAATTCGGTGCTGGTGGTCTCCGCGAGCTGGGTCAAGACATTCTCGGTCGCCGGATCGATGACGTCTCTTTGTTCGGTTGAGGCGCTTTGGCGGTACTCGCCGTCGACCAGAATGGTGTGACTCAATTTTTCGATTCGTTCTAGCATGCTCATGAATGAAGCCTCCTGTCTGATTTGATATCGCACGACTCGAAACTGCCCGGTTATGCTGTGCCGCGTCTTTTCGTGGAAGCAGGCAGCGGATATGTTTGTCAGCTCAAATGGGTACAGACTCTGTCAGTAGTCGGCCGTAACCCTCGAACCGATCGTCAATTCCCGCCAGTCGCAAAGTGTCCCAGATCATGGCTTGATTCGAGCACACCGCGGGCTTTCCGAGGCGGATTTCGATTTCACCGATGACGTCCAGCGTTCTAAGCGCACCACAAGACATGAAGAACGCGTCCGCGTCGACGCGGTCGATCTGTTGCGCGAACTCGATGAGATACTCGGGCGTGACCCGCACCATGTCGCTGTCCTTCTCGATGTTGAGCCCCTGGATGTCCAGCACTTCGAAACCGGCCTGCTCGAGATAGACTTTTTCCCGGGTGTTGATCTCATCGAGATAGGGAGTGCCGACCACCAGGCGCTTGGCGCCCAGTGCGCGAAGCGCTCGAATGACGCCACTGATGAGGGAGGTCGGTTGCGCACTCGGCGCACCGCGCTTCAGTTCGCGGAACACGTTGTCCTCACCGATCACCAATGAACCCGACGTGCAGCCATAGCACACCACATCCAGCGAACCGTCGGGCAGCAGCGTGGATGCGCAATCAGCGAGTAAGTCGATTTGCGCCGCCAGAGTCTCGTTAGTGATGGAATCCGGTATCGCAGCGCGTGCGAAGTGAATACCGACACCCTCCGGGCGCAGCTGCATCACGTCATCCTGAATGGTTTGCTCGGTCGCGAGCAGCACATAGCCGATCTTGGCGCGCCAGTGCCGACCCCGGTCGAAGCCGGTGTCGTAGCTCTGTGAAACAACTTCTTTTGTTACCTCGGTGTCCACGGCAATCTCACCTCAGTGCCAGCCAGTGTACATGTCGAGTCCGCGTTTTTTGATTTGACCGCCGATCACGACTTTTTGGATCTCCGAGGTCCCTTCCCAGATACGTTCCAGACGCACGTCGCGAGTCAGTCGTTCGACCGGATTCTCGCACATGGTGCCGCGTCCGCCGAAAATCTGCACTGACTTGTCCACTATCCTAAACGCTGCTTCCGAGCAGAAATATTTGATGGCGCTCGCCTTGGCGTGGGCGGTTTTTCGGTCGAGCCCCGAATCGATCTCCTGCGCCACCCGGTAGATTATGGACTTGCCCGCCATTATCTCGGTTGCCATCTCGGCCAGCATGAACTGGACGGCTTGAAAGTCGATGATGGCCTGACCGAATTGCTCACGTTCCCTGGCCCATTCCAGAGCCAGCTCACTTGCGCGGATGGCCATGCCCATGCTGCGTGCTGCAATGGCGAGTCGGGCTTCGACAAACCAGTCCTTGGTGAGCTCAAAACCCTGGCCGACGTCACCGAGCATCTGAGTCGTCGGCAACCGCAGGTCTTCGATGTCGACTTCCGGATGCCCGGTGCCGGAGCGCTGCGCAAACCGGGGAAGACGCCGGATGTTGAAGCCGGGTGTGCCTTTGTCGACCAGGAACAACGTCGGCTTGGTGGGATCGCCGTCGACGACAGTGGTCAGCAAGCAAACATCGGCGGACTCCGCATGACTGGCGAAACATTTCTCGCCATGGATCTGATAGTGATTGCCGTCCAGCACCGCAGTGGTGCGTACGCCACCGGCGTCGGATCCCGCGCTCGGCTCAGAGGTACAGAACGCCGTGCTCAGCTCCCCGCGACAAGCCGGCAGCAAATACTTTTCGACTTGTTCGGGCGTGCCGTCCTTCAGACACACGGGCGGCACCCAGACACGCGCCCAGAGCGCATTGGTGGCGGAGCCGGTTTCTTCACTCACTATGCACTGTTGCACGAGGCTGAAGCCTTGACCACCATGCTCGGGCGCGTGATTGACCGCATTCAACGCATAGTCGAGCACCCCCTGGCGTATCGATGCCTCGGTGGCCTCTGGCAAACATTCGGTCTCATCGAGTTCGAGTTCATGTGGATAGAGATGCTTGCGCGTGAACTCACGTGCGCGCTCGCGAATTTCCAGATCGGTCTTGCTGAGTCCCATGTCCATGTTCAGTCGAGCTCCTCCAGTGCGGCGACAATGTGCTCATCGAACGCACGACTGCTCGATTCCCAGGTGGGTGACATCAAGCCGCCATTGGTCATGACCGGCGAGCGTCGGCCCACCTGCAGCCTTCGCGCCATCGCCCAGTCTTCGGCAATGACGTCGCAATTGAGCTGCCGCCACGCATCGAGTTCGGCGGCTGCCAGGGGCTCACCGCCCATCTGATATATCACCCGTCTTTGATGTGTCCGATCGGCGGCCAGCGGGGGGTTGATCATCACATAAATGTGGGTTTGCTCCGCGAAATAGACGAAGAACAAGAAGCTCGGAAACAAGCACAAGTACCAAGCGCTGATATCCAGGCACAAGCTGTCGGGCGATGACGGCCGTGACTCGTCGGGCTCGATATCCGCACCACAACCCATGAGATGACCATCGCGAATCATGTAATGCGCATCGAGCGGTTGACCGGCAGCCGTGCCCGGGTGGGTCACTGGCACGTGATAAGGCTCTATGAAGTTCTCGACCAGAAACTTCCAGTTGGCCTCTACCTCGCCACTGTCAATCTTGAGGATGGGCTCGATGGTGTCGAGCGCCAGTCGATCGCCGACGAAGCGCTCCAACGGTTCGATCTGCTGTTCGAAAGGACCGGCGTTGGCGTCGATGTTGACGAACACCCAGTCATGCCAGGTGGCGCTGCGAACCTCCACCAGACCATTGGCCTCATAGTCGAGCCCGGCGGCGTCATGCACACCGTAGCCGCCAAAGTGCGCCGCCCGCTTGAGCTTGCCCTCCAAGGTATAAGTCCAGCCGTGATAGGGGCAGGCGATGCCGCGTCGCGCGCTGCAGGGGGCATCGACCAAGGTCAATCCGCGATGGCGGCAGACATTGTGAAACACCCGCAGCACACCATCGGCCCCACGAACCAGCACCAGCGGCAGTCCGCCCACTTGCACCGGATGAATGTCGCCGGGGGCAGCGACCTCATGGACAAAGCCCGCGAACGCCCAGCGTCGACGGAACACAGCTTGTTCCTCGGCGGCAAAAAACTGTTCATCGGAGTATGCGTTTGCCGGCAGCCCACTGGTCAACTGCCCGGTGTCTTTGAATCGTGCGGTTGCCGCCGCGCCCAGCAGGTGTTCGAGAGTTGCACTGGCCATTGGCGTTTTCCGCTTTCAGGTGCTGTCGAACAAGCATAACTGCAAAAAGTTACCGTAGGAGATACATTCGTCCACCCGGATGCCGAATGTATCTCCTACGGTAACTTTTTGCCGCCGGCTGGAGCTGAGCCACTTGACCTCACACGGTCAGCGGCGCTAATAGTCCTCCATGGAAAATTCCGATCTCAAGCTTCGAATCGGCGTCGACATCGGTGGCACGTTCACCGATTTGATCATGGTGGATGATGAGGGACGGTTGACAGTCGCCAAGGTGCCGTCAACGCCAGACGATCCGAGCCGCGGTGTTCTAGCCGCCATCGAGCGCAGCGCCGAACAGATCGGGACGAGTGTGGGTGAGCTGTTGTCGCGCTGCCAGCTGTTCGTGCATGGCTCGACCATCGCTACCAATACCATGCTGGAAGGCAAGGGCGCGCGGGTGGGTATGCTCACCACCAGCGGCTTTCGAGACAGTCTCGAGATTCGACGTGGTGCCCGTGAGGACAGCTGGGATCATCGAACACCGTTTGCCCCCGTTCTGGTGCCGCGACATCTTCGTTTGGGTGTGACTGAACGCATCGACCGCGACGGCGAGGTGCTTTCAGAGATCGATTCAGGCGAACTCGATGAGCACGCAGCCAGGTTCGATGCCGAGGGCGTGGACTCCATCGCGGTTTGTTTGCTCAACAGCTTTGTGAATCCTGCGCACGAGCAACAGATTCGGGAAACACTGTCAGCGCGGCTTCCGACCACGCCGGTCAGCTTGTCGAGCGAGGTAGCGCCGGTGATGGGCGAGTACGAGCGTGGCTCGACTGCCGTCATCAATGCCTATCTGGCACCCCAGGTCTTGCCCTATCTGCAAAAGCTCGACGCCATGCTGGGTGAGCAGGGACTCGATCGGCCCGTGCTGTTGATGCAAAGCAATGCAGGTGTGTCGTCGGTCGAACAGGTTTCTCCACGACCGGCGACTCTGCTGCTGTCGGGGCCGGCTGCCGCGCATGGCAGTCTGGAGCTGATCGCGCGTCAATGTGGTAATGACAATCTGATCTCCATGGAGATTGGCGGCACCAGCTGTGATGTGGTGATGATGAATGCCGGTGAGGTGGGGCTCAGGGACGAATCCTTGATCGCTGGTTACCACGTCGCACTGCCGAGTATCGATGTGCACACCGTTGGCGCCGGCGGTGGCACCGTTGCAGCGGTCGACAGTGGCGGTATGCTCAAGGTGGGTCCTCGCGGCGCGGGTGCCGATCCGGGGCCTGTGTGTTACGGACTCGGTGGTGTGGAGCCGACGGTCACCGATGCGCTGCTGGTGCTGGGGAGACTTGCGGCACGGAGATATGCCGATGGCGCCGTGAATCTGGATCTGAGCGCCGCGCAGAATGCATTGCACACCCGGCTCGCGGAGCCACTGGGGATCAGCATCGAAGAGGCGGCAGTCGGGGTCATCAGTATTCTCGAGCAGAATGTGCTGCACGCGGTGCAACGAATCAGCATTGAGCGTGGTCTCGACCCGAGCCCTTGCACGTTGGTTGCTGCTGGTGGCGCAGGCCCAATGCATGGCGCGGCGGTGGCCCGAGCGCTCGGGTGCAAGCAAGTATTCGTGCCGAGACAAGCGGGTGCTTATTGCGCGCTTGGCATGCTCAACACCGACGTGCGTCACGACGTGATGCGGGTGTTGATTGATGACCTGGATGGCGTTGGCGATGACTTGCTCGAGCATGAGTTCGGGTTACTCGAGCGCCGCGCCGGTCAGCTCATCGAGCGCGAAGGTTTCGGTCCGGAAAGACGCCGAGTCGAGCGTTTTCTGGGGCTGCACTACGCTGGTCAGCAATCGTCCATCCGGGTATCAGCCGAGGATCTGGACCGCGCCCGGTTGCGTGCCGAGTTCGAAGCCTTGCATCAACGCATGTTCGGTCACATCCAGCCCGGCGGCTTCATCGAGATCACCAGCCTCAATGTGTCAGGTATTGGGGCCATTCCACGTCTAGAGCCGACCCGTGACCCCCGAGAGGTTGGTACACTCACCGCAGATGAAGTGCGGCTGGTTTTCGCCGGCCACGAGCAAGGCATGCTTGACACGCCGGTCTACATCGGGAGTGCCCTCGGACCCGACGTCGAGATTGCGGGACCGGTGTTGATCGAGGAGCAGACCACTACGATCTATGTCGGCCCGGGAGACACCGTCCGGGTCGACGCTTACGGCAACTATGTCATCGAGGTTGAACAGCCATGAGCACACCTGATCCGGTAAAACTGGCATTGACACAAAATCAGCTCGACGAAATCTCGCGGCAGATGGCGTGGGTCATGGTGCAGACCGCGCGCAGCACGGTTTTCAGTCTCAGCCACGATTTCTCATGCTTCGTGAGTGATGAGGAAGGGGTGTTGATCAGTCAAGCCGATGGCTGCCCGATCCACACCGGCTGTGGTGGGATCGCATTGCAGGCGCTCCTCGACGCATTCGACGACGACATCCAGGAGGAAGATGTTTTTCTGTTGAACGATCCTTATGTCGCCGGCGGCAATCATCTGGCCGACTGGGTCATCGCACGACCGGTCTTTCAGGAGGGTTATCGCGTTGGGTTTTGCTGCAATCGCGCGCATCAGTCCGACATTGGCGGCGGGGCGGCTGGCACCTTCAATCCGGAAGCCACTGAGATCTGGCACGAAGGCATTCGTTTGCCGCCCCTGAAGATCATCGAGCAAGGTGAGACCCGTGAAGATCTCTGGCAGCTGTTGCTGCTGAACTGCCGCACGCCAGAGTTGCTCGACGGTGATTTGCGCGCCATGTTGGGTTCGACCCGTATTGGCATGCAGCGTCTGCAGGCGATTGTCGCAGAGCTTGGAGTCGAGCAGGCACGGCAGTGTTTCGATGGCATCTTGGAGCACGGTGACCGCATGTTCAGGGCGTGTGTGTCGGCGTTGCCGGACGGCACTTATCACGGCGAGGACTGGACCGAGAACGACTGCTTCGAGGACATCCGTACCCCCATCAAGGTGGCGGTTACCATCGACGGTGATGAAGTGCATGTCGATTTCGAAGGCACCGGACCGCAGATGCGTGGCTTCAAGAATTCCTCACCGGCAAATACCCAGTCCGCCGTCTACATGGGATTGAAGTCATTCTTTGACGATGACTTGCCGCACAACGAAGGCGTGTTTCGCGGCGTCAGCATTAACATGCCATTGGGCAGTGCGATTAATCCACGGCCGCCAGCACCCACCTCGAACGGCACTATTGTCATCGCTCAGCACATCGTGCACGCGGTGTGGATGGCACTCGGCAAAGCAGCGCCGGAGCTGGCTTGCGCGGGTTGGGGCAGGAGCGTGCACCCGACCATGGCGACCCGCGACGAGACACGTGACAAGAACTGCATTGTTTATCACTTTCAGGCCATGCCGGGAGGCGGTGCGGTCAAGGGGCGTGATGGTTTTTGCCAGGTCGGGCATTTGTCTGCGTTGGGCGGCTTGTTCATACCCAATGTCGAACCATACGAGCAGCTCTATCCGATTCGATTCGAACGTCAGGAGCTTCGCTGTGATGGGGGCGGCCCCGGTGAGTTTCGCGGTGGACCGGGGGTCGACTACGAGGTGACCACACACTATCCCTCCACCATGCACTTCAGGAGCGAGGGGATTGGTCCGCCAAGCGGATTTGGCGCCGTTGGTGGGGGTGCGGGTGAGGGTGGCTATATGGAAGTCATCGAGGAGTCTGGTACGCGTGATGTGCCACCGCCGTTCAGTACCCGGCACTACAATCGATGTGTGTTTCACGCCTTGTCTCCGGGTGGTGGTGGATTCGGTCACCCGTGGCGGCGAGACCCTGAGAGTGTGGTGCGCGATGTCAAAGACGGTCTGGTCAGTCTGGCCAAGGCACGTGACGTCTATGGTGTTGTCATGACTGATGACGGATGCGTCGATGATATGGCGACCGGTGAACAACGTGCCCGACTTAGCCGCGAGGCCAGCAACACCGATTTAACGATAGCTTGATGGCGCGTGAGGTCAGTAACCCAAACAGCCTGTTCCCCATCGTCGGTTTCGACAAGACCGTATCGAGCGCCATCACCCGCGCACTCAAGCGTTGTTTCCCCGGCAGCGCACCACCCGCGGCCACCTCGGTTGGAGTCACCGCACTTGCTCATCCGGATTTGCGCGTCGAGATCGAAGCGACGGCTGTTACGAAGTAGTTGAAGCGATGAGTCCGCCATCAACGTACATCGACGTTGAAGGTCGGCGTGTTCAATGTTGTCACTACGACGTTCCTATTCGGAATGAGTCAACGCTCGTGTTTTTGCACGAGGGTCTTGGTTCCACCGCGGCGTGGAGAGATTTTCCGCAGACACTCAGCGCACGGACGCTACGTGCTGGCTTCAGCTACAGCAGATTCGGATATGGTGATTCGGCTGCGGCCCAGCTTCCGCGCCCAGTCCGGTTCATGCACGACGAAGCCGAGCAGGTGTTACCCAAGGTGCTCGAGCAATCCGGCATCGGCTCCTCGATACTCATCGGTCACAGCGATGGCGCATCCATCGCATTGATTCACACTGGCGCGGCAGTTGATTCCAATGTGCGGGCGCTGGTCCTGATCGCACCCCATGTGTTCGTCGAGGACGTCACCGTGGGCGGCATCCAAAGCATTCGCCGGCGCTACCTGCATGAGGATCTTCGCTGCAAGCTCGCGCGCTTGCATGTTCGCGATGTGGACCACAGCTTTTTTGGTTGGTGTGATGTGTGGCTGTCACCACAGTTTCGAGACTGGAACATCCAAGCATATGCTGAGCGTGTCGATGTGCCAGTTTTGCTGATTCAAGGTGATGCGGACGAGTACGGGACGGCCCGGCAGCTGGATGCGATTGCGCAACGCGTGCGTGGACCGGTGGAACAACGTATTGTTCCCGGCGCCGGACATGCCCCACATCTCACACACCCTCAGGTCGTTGATGATGTTGTAGACTTTCTGCAATCAAACATTGTCTGAGCACCGACTTGCTCGGCCCAATTCCAACGAATCTGCAGTTTCTTCATTTTCCACAAGATCTACACAAGTTAACCACAGGTTGTTCTCTAGATTCGAGAACTGGCGACCGTATACTTCACTCACGGTCTACGGAATAGCGCATTTCGATTCGACCGGGCCCCGATTGGCCGGGGCGAGGGTCACAAGTCAGGAGTGACCAACGAGCGGCACCGCCGCCGACCCGCGAAGCCCACCAGGGTGGTTGCGGGGGGAGTCAGACAAGCCCTTTGGGGTGAGTCGGGCGCCGATGGGGGCCAGAGTCGATCGAACACGTGGTGACGGTTCCGGACTGTTGCTGCGGGTGGACGGAGCCAAACGTCCATAAATATGAAGGAGGGCCTCGAGTTCTCCAGGCTGGTGCTAGGTAAGAAGGTCAGTTGGCGCTTGCGCCGAGTGGCCGGACCACCGAAGGCCAAGTCAAAAGCTAAGGTGACTGGGATGGTTCAAACCGCCATAGTGACCAAGCCGTCAGACTAAAACAGGGGGGCGTCACCTTCGGGTGCCGTCCCCCGACCTTTTCTGGGTTTCAAAAAAGAAAATGCCTGCCGGCTCGCTCAAGAGGTTTTCTTGTCTTCCGTTGAGTTTTGCTCCAATGCCTGCTTTGCTGCGTCGAGCTCCGCGGACGCTTCCGCCAGCAGACTACGAAACTCCTCGGGCTCTTCATCGAATGGCAGCGCCTCTATGAGACGCTCGAGACGCCCTTTCGCGCGCCAGGCCTTGTGACGCACGTATTCTTTCGCCACTGCGGGGGAGTTGAGTCTTTTCGCCATTTGCCAGTTGGTGACGTCGGGATGGGATACATCGGTGCTGATGAAGCTCGGCACGAACACCACGCGCTCGCCGGCGATGCTCAAGGGTTGGCCCCGGTGCAGGATGTGGTAGCCCTGCATGAACATGCCGAACCCGGCTTGCTGGTACGTAACCGTCTGGATTCGGTCGGCGGGCAGGCTGCCGTGCTTGCCCACCGGATTGCGAATCGCCTGGGGACTGTCGGCCTTCATCATTGACGTCGCTTCGTCGGTGGTGCCTTCGAAATACTGAAAGGCGCCGCCCGAGAGCGATTCCGGATCACTCAATAGCACCACGAGAGAGAATCCGACCGAATCCAGATGCCAGCCCTGGTTGGTCCGCTCGACTTCTGGTGGCGCATAAACCAGCGCGGCGCCAAGCGTCGGCATACTGTGAGGTGCAAGCTCGGTGCCGGCGATCCCGGACAAGAATTCGGATAGTTGTGGGCAATGCGATAAATCCCGAACGAACCGAGAGCTGTAGTTCGCGCCACGGGGCTTGAGATAGGCGGCCCCTTCGTCATGCTCCAAGCGGTTGTCCGATGCTCGAAATGCGTCGCTGACTGCACGCAACGCGGTGAGACCTTCGTCACTCAGCACCCGGAACGGACCGGCGACGGCGAATGGCGTTGGAGTATTGCAGAGATCCTGGTCGGTGTAGCCGAGCTCATGCAGCGTTCTGGTTCGTGTGGGCGGCTCTAATGCCAGATGACGGGCGGGATTGAACACTGGCTCATCAACCAGCCGCGCATAGGCTTCCGGTACGATGTTCGGAAACGGGATGCTCCTTGAAGGCATGCAGTTTCTCCTTATCGCCGTGACCGTTCGCGTTACGGCGACGGCAGTATGTTCACCCGCGTCGATGTGTTCGATGCTTGGACTGCCTCAACAACGCCGTGCAACGCTCGCTCGATGTAGAGGCGAAGTGCGTCTGCGTGGGTGATACTGAGATCAATCGTGTCATAGCTTGCCAGTGCTGCAAATCCGTCGCCACCCGAGGCGGTGAAGCTGTTCGGCACCAGCACCGCGGTTTGCTCTGAGCGTAGATTCTTGTCTGCGGCTTAGATCAGCTCGCCGTCGTCTAGTCCGTCTGCATCGAACTCGACCTCCAGCATACCAACGTGCAGTTTGGACTCACCGTCGTTGTCGTGAAATATGGTCAACGCGCTGTCGAGCACCGGTGTGCTCGACAGCAACATGATCACGGCTAGCGCCAGCGCTGTGCGAATCATGTTGCCGCTCCAATCACCTGGCCGCTGGTGGCGCCGGCTCACCGGAGTGAATTCGGCCTTGGGCGTCTGGAAACACTGCTGGCATCGTCGAGTCCAGTCTTGCCGGTTCATCGGCATCGAGTTGTCATCGAGTCCATGATTCTCTTGATCAGCATTGCCATGGAGTCGGCCCACGCCGGCTTTGGAATTAGCTATCATGTCCGCTCGCCGCCAACTGCAGAGTGTTCTCGAATGTACATCGGCCGTGCGCTGCCAAGACAAGAAGACAACCGGTTCCTGACCGGCCGTGGTGAATATACCGAAGACCTCAAGTTTGCTGATTGTGCGCATGCAGCCGTCGTGCGAAGCCCGCATGCGCATGCGTTGATTCGCAGCATCGAACTCGCGGACGCGGAATCTGCCCCTGGCGTGCTGTGTGTGCTCGATGGCCAACGCTGGAACGCCCATCAGGTTGGCAACGATCTGCTACTTGAGGCCGAAGTCGGTTTTCCGGACGGGCGCCCGATGAACAAAGTGCCGCGGCCGGTGCTGCCGGAGGACAAAGTCTGCTATGTGGGCATGCCGGTGGCCGTGGTCGTCGCCGAGACTCGCGAGCAAGCACAGCAGGCTGCTGAGCTGGTGTTCGTCGACTATGAAGATTTGCCGGCGGTGACCGATCTGGACGCCGCGCGCGCGGAAAATGCCACGCTAATACACGAGCAGCTCGGCTCGAACGAAGTACTCGAGATCAGAGCCGGTGATCGCAGGGCGGTTGAAGCA
>MDTE01008846.1_pt1 | contig 17171 bp, 20 predicted proteins | sample 811231 | NCBI WGS metagenome assembly MDTE01 (sample SAMN05326651, study PRJNA326480) | marine metagenome | isolation source: seawater | place: Indian Ocean: Red Sea | collected 2010
ATTAGTTTTGGAACTTTGAGCAACAACCAAGATAAACACCCAGATAGAAATTGTATGGACATTGATAAAGCGGGTGAGTATATAAAATGGGTTATAGATCAACCACAAGATATAAACATAAATGAAATTAGCATTGATCCAATGCAGAATAAGGACTTTCAATGACACCACAAGCATTTAGTTATCCCACAGTAAGTAATAATGGAAAGATATACATACCTCCATACGGGTTGAACGAAGTTATAGATTATATGTTAAAGTTTGATCCTGCAGATAACTCATTTAAAAAAATTAAATTACAAGTAAATGCTTTGCCAGAAAAATGGCAGTTTGGTATTGCATATAGAAACAAAGTATATTTTCTACCTTATAACGAAGATAACATTTTAGTTGTAAACACCGACGACGATAGTATTGAGTACGTCAATGTAAATCACCCTGGTAAGGGAAAGTATATACAAGCACACATACATGGTGATAAATTAATTGCTTTACCTTATGGTGAACATGATCCATATGATTACGTTTTAACTTTTTATTTTAGAAACAACCTAGCAACATTTCATAAAATTAAATTACCTAAAAATGACAGTAAAAAATGGCACACTACACAAATGGTAGATGGAATAATTTACGGCTTACCAAGAGGAGAAAACTGGGAAGATACTTTTAATTACAGAATAAGTTACGACTGTAATAGCGGAGAATATGAAATAGCAGACATGAGTCCTATATGGTTAGATTATAATAAGCAACCTATGAATAATAAAAAATATACAACAATGGCAAAGGTTGGAAACAGATTGTATGCACCACCTTACAGTGAAAATCCTGAGTTTGATATTTTAAGTAAATTCGTTAATGGCGATTGGTATAGTGAACGCACAGGAATAAAAGGCACTAGTAGAAAATACTTCAGTCATACTGTTGCAAGTAATGGTAAGATATTCTTTCCTCCAGCAGGACATGACGAAGACTGGAGTGAAATGTTAGTTGTAGATAGTGCAAAAGATGATGGTAGCAGTCAGTACTGGCATACAATAGAATTAGGCATTGCTAAAGAAAGTAAAAAATACTTTGCAGGAATAGAAAACAGCCAAGGTAAAATTTATTGGATCCCACGTGGTGGTTGTGTATGTGAGCCAGAGGATACTTGGAAAAGCCAGGGAGATCTAAATAGTATTTTAGTCATTGACATTTACTCAGAAAAGTTTTATACTATAGATATAAGTGAACATTTCAAAGAGTTTACAACAATAGAAAAATATAATAAATGTGTTTTAATTGATGACGTCATATATGCATTTCCTTATGGTGAATCCAACGACTTTCATCAATTATTAATATTTGATACGTTATCTGAAAAGGTATTAGAAACAATAGATTTAAGAAATGTATAAAGCATTTGAAGATTATTACAAAGACGAGAGCATTAAGCATTTAGTATTGCACGACTGGAATGGAACTTTAGTAAGTCCTCCTTTTGCTACTGAAAAATGTAGAGATTATTCTAGTCTAATGTTTTTAGAAAAAGGTCAAATGCACTATATGAATCTAGACTTGCCAGAAGCAACAAGTAAAACAAATGCACTTGCAAACGTAGGCGAAAGTCTTTGGATTGTACCATACGCAATTTATGATAAGTTGGGTAAGGTTGTGGAAGTTAAAAAAGATGAAATAAATTATTTTCCACTTGACATTTCTTCCAAAGGACAGTATTATAGTATAGCATCAAATGGCGAGTCGGCTTTCAGTTTTCCTCTTGGATACACTGATGAGAGCCAGGCTCTCTACATTCGAGACGGCCAGGTAAAAATAATAGATCTTGAACAGCGGGGCCTTAAGTTGCACATGGGCACTGTTTGGTGTAATGACCGTTATTTTTCTATGCCAAGAGGTGACGAGGCAGGCTACGATAAACTATTAAGTTTTGATGGCAATACTATACAAGAGTACGAAGTACCTTACATAAACAAAAACATCACACGTAAGTTTACAGACTGTATTGTTGTAGGCAATAAATTATTTGCATTGCCGTTTGGCGAAACACAAGGCATGAACGCAGTCATAGAGTTTGATACTGTAACCAATAATTTTAAAGCACACAACTTATCGGGCATAGACTTTGCTAAGAAATACAATGCTGGTGTCCTGCTTAATAAAACCATCATTGCACTACCTTACGGAGACGAACACGTAAGTGACAGTAATTTATGCCTAAAATTCGACACCGATTCTGGTGAGTCAGAACAGTTCAAAATTAATCAAAGTTTCGGTGGAAAGTATAGATTTAGAAGCGGAATAAAATATTTTGATGAAGCATACTTCTTTCCGGCCGGTACACCTACTTGTCCTATTGTAGTAATTAACGAACAAGGACAAATTACAAACGAACTTCATGAAAAAAATGTATTGTTTGGTAGGCCAATAGTATTTGACGGCTACATTTATGTTATTAAAGTTGACCTTACAACCAAGACACACAAACTTTGCATATACGATCGTAACTTACAAATTATAAATGAAAATATTATGTAAACAAACTGTCTAGTTCAGGACAAACTTTTAAAACATCTGTGTTTCTAATTTTATCTAAGTCTTTTGTATAGTTCACAAACGTGTCAACATTTGATCCATTGTTTGTATAATTGATATGCGGGAACTTGAAATTAATTTTTTCTAATATATTATTAGGTAGTACACGTGGATTAAGATACCAAGGTGTTGTAACAACATTTTTAAAGTAAATATCCCAATTTGATTTTTTGTTTTTATCAAACCATTGTTGAATACTTTCTAGATGTGCAATATTATATGCCATGATAGTGACTGCAATTATAATCCTATCAAAGTCATATTGTTTTAAATTATGATTTAGTTGATTAAATGTAAAATTTTTTCCGCCTCTAATATATTCATACAAGGCATCAGTTCCTTCCAGACTTACAGTCCATTTAGTGTGTCCATATTGTCTAGCAAGTTCTTGGACTTCATCATCTACCATTGTTCCATTTGTAGTCCAATCTAATGTAACATTTTTTGCAATGCCTAAGTCAATAAACTTTTTCAATATAGTTTTATTTGCAGGTTCCATGTAAGGTTCGCCACCTTTAATACTTAGATATCTTAAATTCATAAACGGAGTAGGATCTTCAAATAGTCTTTGTATTATTTCTTCACTTTTATTTGTATAACCAAATTCAGGATGGTCAACCGGGCGTTCAAAATCCTTATTCATTTTAGCAAGTTTCAATTCATCTTTTACCCAAGCACTAGAACTTATACCATTGCACATACGACATTTCAAATTACATATATTACTCATATTGAATTCCAAAAACATTATATCATTGAAGTTTTTGGTGTATGAATTATTGGTATTTTCTAACATTGGATTCAATAGATCTTTAAAGAACATACGTCTGCTATGACCCACAGAGGCTTCTTTTAAAGCACATGATTCGCACTCGGGCGGTAAGTGGCCCTGTAAGAAAGATTCACGTGTGTATGACGCTGTAATGCTGTTTAACACGGTGTTTAGAGGTGATTCTAGCACGTTACCATAACGTTTTCGATATACTCCATCTGGTACTATATCGCCGTTAAAACGTACCAAAATACTATGCCATGGTGCTAAACATTTAATCATTTTATTAACTCTTTTCTAAGGTATATGTCGCTCAAACAACCGCATAATTCTTTGTTACAGATAACCGTTTCTTGAGGTAAAGTAAAGTCTTCTAGTGTACCAATAAGTCCACCTTGCATACATTCTGCTCTAAAAATTCTACCCCATTCAATATAAATCATATCAAGTCCTGCCCAGCACTTCCAACCTTTGTGCTTATTCAATCCTTCAACGATTAATTCATTTGCATCTATTTTTCTTTCATTGTAAAATATTTCACCTCTATGTAGATGACTATCATTTAATTTTCTAAAATAAGGCCATTTGCTAATAATTTCTTTTTGTTCTTCTGTATATACACTTACTTCATTTGTAATATTTTCACCACTAGTCTTATCTAGTATTACCTTTGGCCATATTGCTAATCTATCAGTGTTGTCATATAATGTAGCGGCAACTTTTTGTGCTTCTTTAAATCCTTCGATATCATTTGGCATCATTAAATTTACTGCTATCTCCATTTTTGTATTGTTTGCAATATCTATAAATTTTTGCACATCAGCATAAGCATGATGATAACTTATTATCATACCATCTGTGTAAGGATCTATCTTTTTATAGTAGTCTACACTTTGACTTCCATTGGTAATAAAACTAAATGTATGTCCTTGTTCTTTGATAAGTCTTGCCATGTCAATAAAACGTTTCCAGAAGGTAGGTTCTCCGCCTGTTATTCTGTAGCAAATTTCTTTATCTTTGATTTTTAAACTTTTAACAAAGTTTTCAACAACTTCCCATTTAGGTTGTCCACTAGATCCGTTATGCAAAAAGTCGGGACAATAAGTGCAACGGTAATTACACTTATTTGATAACGCCCAACTGACTAAGAACCAATTTTCTTTGTCTGGATTTGCATAACTTATCTTCATTAGTTCATCGTATTGTTTATAATTAAATCGTGTGTACGTTGATTTACCTTTACAGTAAGTATTAAGGCATAAAGTCCGTCACTAAAACTAAACACACTATGATCTAATTGAAAATTTACAAAATATAGATATCCAGGATCTGGATATACAGGTTTTCCATCTAGCATATGAACAAAGTTTTCAGGTTTACATTTTCCGAACACCATAAGCAAACGCATCCACTCTGGTCCTACACCCGGAAAGTCTCTGTGCGGTGGAAAAAATCCTCCTTTGTCTACCCTTAATAAATGTACTCTGCCTATGTCTGGCTTAAATGCATCTACAAGTTTTGCAAGTTCTGGAACTTTGTTATAGACTTCGGTTGGAGTTGTAAAATTTTCTTCTTTCATCTCAACGTCATGGTATTTTTGCATATAGCCAAAACTATTCAAATGATAATTGTCCATAACATCACCTGTATGGCTAGTAATAGGCAATCCCCATCTATTATTATGCGTATCTTTTTTTACATTATACGGACACCAGTTGTCTTTGAACTGTTCTAACTGTTCTAGTACTTCATGTTCATTAATTTTCCATTTAAGTTTCATGGTTTGTCCCATATTACAAAGACTATTCCATATTAAAGCACGTTCAGTATTAATCATTTATAAATTCTCCTAATTCTTTAAAGGTTTTAGTGTAATCTGTACCTCTCCTTTCGTCAGTTACAGTTAAGTATTCACGCAACGCAGGAAGTTTTGTACTCCAATCTTCTTGCATCATGTATTTAATGAGTCCATTCCAACGTTGTGCCCCGTAAGGGTGTTGGTTGAACTCTAAATTAAATTTTTGTCTGTCGATAAATGTTTCTAATTTATCTTTTACCCATAGTTTTGCTTTTTGTGGTAGCACTCTTACATTTAGATATGATGGCAAATAAACTAAATGTGTTCCTATGATACCACCTCCAAACATAGAAGGGTTAATTTTACTAAATCCTTGATCCATTTTCCATTCTGCTAGTTCATCTATGTAACCTGCATTAAGTAATTGTACTGCACAGGCAATATTAATCACTGTATTATCTCTTGTATTTTCATCTAGCCTTTTTAAATTCTTTGCAACGTCTTCCCATTGGCTAGGATAACGTATATAATTGTTACGTTGTCCGTAAGCATCTATGCTAAAATTAAAACGTACTTCTTTGAAGTGTTGCCACAGTTCAAATAACTTGTCTGGTAATTCTAAACCATTTGAATTGTAACGTAAGTTTACGTCTTTAGCAAAACCTTCTTCTACAAGAAACTCTAATATTTTGTAATGTTCTGGTATAAGCAAAGGTTCGCCACCTGCAAAATAAAGTTCCTGTATGTTTTCTACTTGGCCCTTCATTGATTCTATAAATGAACCCTTTTTATACCAAGTATAATCAAATTCTTCGTTCCAACCTTGGTCTCTAACTAATTCTTCATTTTTATACTGCGGATATTGTAACTTCCATTCTTTTATCCAACTTGAACTATCGTGTGGACTACACATAATACATTTTAGTTGACATAAATTTCCTAGTCGTAGATCAAAGTAAGGAACATTAACAGGCACAGTACCATCTTCTTTTGTTTGTTTTACTAATTTTTGTAAGTCTAAACGTGTTGCCCATTCTCTAGTTTCCCATTGACGTTTACTTGTAATACCTTTTTCCTCTTCAGCAAAACATTTCTTGCAACTTACTGGTACTTCTCCTTTGATCATTTGTAATCTTGTTCTACGCATATGGCTACTGTTAAACACTTCTTCTATTGTATGGTCACGTAGGTTCATTGCCACACCATCTTCCTTGACTAGTCCTGCTTCTTTTTCATCTGTAATACCTGCACCACTGGCATTTGCAGTACAACATACCCTAACATCTCCATTAGGTCTGGTTGCTAAATGTATCCACGGCAGTGGGCAAAATGTTTTACTCATCTTTTCCTTCCACAAATTAAAAACCTTTTGTATTTAGGCAATTCTAATTCTTCTTCCAAGTCAACTTTTAATTTAGACTTACGTTTAAATTCATCAAGGTCACTCATGCAGTTTACGTGTTCTTCATGATCTTTAAAATTATTGCTTTGCAAAACAATATACACGTCATCTGGTATATTTGCTAACCAAGTATTATATTGTTCTTGCGTAATGTGTTCACAACTAGTATTAATTACCATATAAGTATCTTTATCAGGTTGATGTGTACACATATCTTCTGTAACTGCTGTAAATCTACCTTCCATCTCATAACGTTTGTTCATTGTGTTTGCAATTTCCTCGCATTTAGGATCTATGTCAACACTTGTAATATGTTTTATACCTAATGAACTGTTGAACAACATAGTCGAAAGCACACCATACCAGCCTCCATATACAACAATTTTTGCATTCTTTACGTTGCAATGATGTGATACGTGTTCTATTAACCATGATTTACTTTTTAACTGGCCACCCCAGAAACATTCAAGCACACGATCTCTATCACTGCTATTACGGATAGCATCTGCCCAGAACTTTATGTCATCGATGTTAATTTTCATTCCATGCCTCCGGACAAATACTTTTCATTGCATCTATTATTTCTTCTGTTGTCCATGTTCCATTCATTTTCTTATCTAATTCAATAGATCTATTATGTTCTCCTACAAATATTTTCAAATATTCTTCTTCAGTCATTTCTTCCTTAACTTCTTAACAAGCAATGGAAGATACACAGTTACTCCTACAACCGTCCAAAAGGTCAACAGCACTGTAAAATATAACTTCCAATTGGCGATGTCTATTGCTATACCTAATGTAACACCACCTATCCAAACATAATCTAATGTAGCATGAAAACGTTTCCAATTACTTCCATACTTGGCCATTAGTGCTTCTCTTTTACGTGCGAACCACGGGTGTACATGACGCATTATCACAAAGCCTTCATTTAACACCATTACTATAAAACCAATCCAAAACAACATTTTAAGTCCTTTCTATGAATTGTTTATTCAACTTATCGAATGTACCGCATTGACGACTACATTCTTTTAATCCAGTTGTTGTCCAACAACTGCTAATCTTGTTAAAAAATCCGCTATCAAATATTTCTTTTAATGACTGCTTATGTAAATTAGGAATAGTGTTTACCTTTGTCATGTAATCTATTCTACTTTGACTGTGTTGCGGTATCCAATCTAAATCTAACCAACAGCATGGTGATATGTTTCCATTAGCACCTACATACATTTGATTGTCTTCCTTTGCTTTACATTTTATTTTAGGCAAAAATTCTTCTGCGGCTTTTTTTGCTGGATCAATCATTTCTAAACTTTTCTGCGATGGCAATAAAGTATGAGTGACATTATAAGTGTCGTCTATCACATCTAATTTTCCATCTCTAAATCTTGTTGTATGTTTGACACTAAATCCTTTGAAGCCTAATAACTTACTAAGGTCTTGGCATTTTTCTACTTGATGTTCGTTGTGTTTAAAGACAAGCATATCCCAACGTGCATCTCCTCCTGCTTTTATAAATGTTTTTGCATTTTTAATAATCTTGTTCCAATCAGTGTTTATTCTGTATAATGCATGAGTATCCTGTAATCCATCAATACCAAATACAGTTTTAACTTTTAGTTCTGCTAATTCTTTCCACCATTTGTCTGTGCGGCCACTTCCGTTTGTATGCATTTGTAAACTCATTTCTGGATTTAATTCACGCATATATCTAAAAATTTTTAATGTGTCTTTAGCAATCATAGGATCACCTAAGTTACCACACATATAAACGTGTTCTAATTGATGTATGAAATCTACCGGAAACCACTTTTTAAAAATGTCTAATGTAATTTCTTCAAGATATAAACTATCAAGCAGAGGACCTCCTTGCAATCTTCTTGGACACATAGGACACCTTGCTTGACATTTAGAAGTAACTTCTAGGTGTATAGATTTTATATCTTTATAATTATACATTCTTTTCCTTTGGTATTTTGCTGTCAGCACTGCTTACACAGGTTGGAGTAATACATGGCATAGGCTTTTTAAATAATTTAAATCCTTTTTCTAAAGTTCCTAAAGGTTCATCGTGACAACTGTAACTGCGTTTCACTTCTCCTCCTGGTTCACGTATTATGCAACTTTGATAACCAGACCAACAGTTCCAATCCTTAAACTTATTGAAACCATAAGCATTCAATCTTTCCGCTTGATCAATCCAATATTCTACTCCATCATTGTCATATAACGCGACTTGGTAGGTGTTTTGTACACTTTCCTGTTGTAAAATTTTCTTTTGTTCTTCGGTGTATCCCGAGACAACAAAACTAGCAGTAGGATCAGACTGAGGCTTAAGAGTAACATGAAGACCCCTGCTAATAAACCTATTACATCTATCATAATATTCCTCCCAATGTTCAGGCACCATTACCTGATTGATCGTTACAAGGACATCATTGTCCTGTAAATATAAAAGTTTGTCACCAAACTCTTTTTCATTTGCAAATTCGGCATGATAACTTGCTGTAATACTTCTTCTATCCATGACATGAGTAGCATCTAACCATCTTGTCCACCAACGTTTGGCAGGACTGCAATTACTTGTCATATGTATGCTCAAATATTCACTTTCATAATCTTCATAATGTTTAATCAAATCGATAAACTTTTTGTATGCAGTAGGTTCTCCACCGCTGAAACTAAAATGAAATTTATCAAATCCGTTTGCTCTTGCTTGACGTTTAATCTCATCAATAGCATTAGTGTAAACTTCAAACTGTCTATGATCAACTTTACTGCTTCTAGCATACGGCCAACAATAACTGCAATTATAGTTACAGAAACGGCCAAGGATCCAGGACACAGAAAACAAGTTGTTTTCCAACATAGTTCTTTGTCCAAGTTTAACAATATTGTTAAACGGTATTTTTTCCATACTGCTCATGCAACCATTCCCAATCATTTATTAACCGAAGATCAGACCCCCTAGAAAGGCCAAACTCCATACCAGCGGTAGCGCCTGCCAAAGCGTATTTGCCCATAGGTCTATCGTGTCCCACGGTTGTCCAAGTTTTAAGTCTTTCATTTGTTTCTCCTTCTTCTTGTCTATCAATTGTTTTACTAGCAAGTTTGACACATTCCCTAAAAGCACTTTTCCAAGTATTAAAAGGATCTGTGTCAAATCTTGTTATGTTACTGACTACCGGCATTGGCTTGAACTTTTTACTGATACTAGTAGTCATGTCGGGTACGGTGACGTCAACCTTTTGTGTGAGAGTCTTAGGTAATAGTTTTACGCCGCCGTACCCGTATTCCAAGTTGTTTATAGGATTTCTACTACGCCATACATGAACGCAGTCTAAGTCCCACTCGGAAACCTTGTGATCAAAGTTAAAATCATCTACAATTTCTGCATCACCGTCTACTACGTAAAACATTTTAGTAAATGACTTGTTTGCCGCCTGTATGTGTGCTTGGTGTATTCCTTTCACACCATGTACACGTTTTGCCATTGGGAAACGTTCTTTTAATGCTTTCCAATTGGCTTCTGCATTAGGCTCTTGATAACTTATAAAAATTATATCAAACATTTTACTTTGTCTTTAAATTGTTCAAATGCATCATAATGAATCTTAGGTCCGTCATGTTGCAAATCTCTTGCTAAATCTTTGTGTGTGTTAATAACTTTAAATATTTTTTTTGTTCCATAGTCAGTAGTAAAGTCACCTTCCCATGTCCAATGGAATACAGGCACTCCTAATGCTGACCATAAATTATCTACACTAAAAAGATCTTTCATTGACTGTATGACTTGTTCACCGGTCTCTTGAATATATCTATTCATGTACCAGTCAGTATCACGCATAGCCATACTGTCGCTTGTTTCTTCCTTGTTTACATTCCTATCTTCTAGTCTTATACCTTCTTCACAATGAAATCCAAAACTTTTTCTATTAATTTGTGGCCACTGTACAACTACTAGTTTAGGTTTTACAAATCCAGATCTTTTAAAAAGTTGTGTGTTAAAATTTATTACGTCTGGGCCTGTACCTGCTTTTGCTAGATTCCTATAATCTATTTTTAAATAATCTGCTAAATGCTTACACCATATTTCTTCTTCATATAAACCTACGCCTTCTGTGTAACTACAACCAAACACTAACATATATGGGTCCATGTGTAAATTGTTAAACTCTTTAGTTCTGTATCCTAAACTATTAAATTTATATTTCAACTTTCCTTTGCTATCATAATAGTTCCAATCAGGATTATTAGTTTGCAAGTAATTTATTTGTGTATCTCCTTGATACCAATCTAATTCTTTATTAACATCATTTCCTACAAGTAGGGGTTTGCCTTTTTTAAGAAATAACATTTTCATAACCTCCTAACTCTTTTATTGTTTCCGGAATATAATCTGTGTCTTTTGATATTTCTAAAAGTCTTTGATGATTAAATTCTAATTTCCATTCTAGTGACTTGTACATTTCTGCATACTTTGAAGGTGTTGTAATATTATTTCTAATTTCTTTTACTATTTTACCTGCTCTTGTTTTCCTATGCATTTCATTATCAAAAGAATAATCAAACAATTCATCGTACAATTTAAATCCTAGTTTTTGCAGTACTTTGTGTATTCCCCTTGCACCATGTATAATGAAAGGTTTTTTATAATACAGCGGCTTTGCAGTTTTTTCTGTTATGAATATATCTTCGATACTAGACTCGTTGACTAAATCAATAAAACTGTTACCATATTCTTTTGGCATATCATACAAAGACCCTTTAGCATTTTTAAAATTATCTAAATTAGAAACTTTTTGTTTCCAATGTTTAAAATTATAATCAGGTTCAAGAACGTTCCAACTATATGCACCCATACTTAATAAACCATCTTTGGCAAGATTATCCATCATTCTACATCTATGTTCCCATGGCCTGTGATTAAGTGTAATAAATGGATATTCAAAGTTTTCATTTACTACTTCTTGTACGCAATTTTTTACAGTGTGAGTCATCCAAAATGTAGGCCAATATTCTACTTTGCTATAAGCAGGCCAATTGATATTACTATGTGGCCAACCTCCTGATACGAAAGTACATTTGTTACTGCTTTTCTTTAATGCACGGCTGATACGTTTAATATCTTTCTTTTGGTCAAATCCCATTAGTTCCATTTCTTCTGCACCAAGAACTCGTATATGGCAACCACGTAACCTTTCAAGCATTTCCATAAAATGGCTAGGTGACCAGTCGTCAGACCACATTTTGATATTATATAAACTCTCACTCACACATTTATTTATATACGCAGTTAATAAATATTGATATGTTCGAAATAGTAAAAGAGTTTGAAAAACGTATTGCAGACTATTACAATGCACCTTTTGCCGTAGCAACAGATAGTTGTACTCATGCGTTAGAACTTTCGTTTAGATATGATCGCAGTAACGGTAATATATCAAATCCAAAAGTTACTTTACCTACAAGAACGTATGTTAGTGTTCCAATGACACTAATGAAGTTGGACATACCCTTCTCATTTGTTAATATAAAATGGAAGGAATATTATTTTTTTGGTAATACAAGGATTGTAGACGCGGCAGTTTTGTTTACTCCAAAGACATATATTAATGGACAACTTATGTGTTTAAGTTTTCAACACAAAAAAATGTTAGGCTTAGGTAGAGGTGGTGCTATATTATGTCCTAATGAACAAGAATATAATGAACTTAAAAAAATGGCGTACGATGGAAGAGATGACAGTAAACCGTGGGCAGAACAAAATATCAAAACAATAGGATACCATTATTACATGACACCTGAAACTGCTCAATTAGGCATAGACAAAATTAAGACTGCTGTACCCAACAAACTATGGACAAGTGATGATTATCCGTACTTGCCGGAAATGGAGGTATTTAGAAATGTCTTATAATGAATGGGATCAACTAACAAAAGTTATTGTTGGCATAGCCGACAATGCCAAGATACCTGATGTTGATATAAGTTTGCGTTGCGTAAACTATGCGGACAAGATTGATGAAACAGAAATAATAAAAGGACCATATCCGCAAAGAGTAATTGATGAGGCAAATGAAGATTTAGATACACTTTGTAAATTTTTACAAAAAGAAAATGTAGAAGTTTTACGCCCTAATGATACAGATTGTAATTATTATAACTTCTGTCCAAGAGACAGTGTTTTTGTTTACGGTGATTTACAAATGGCAACTCCAATGCCCATACGTGCAAGACGTGGAGAATGGAGAGCATTTGAACATCATTTAACAAACCCTGTAAACATACGTTGCTACCACGAAAGTTCTTTATACAATACAGACTGTATAGGAAACAAAGATGTTCTTGCATTAACAGAATTTGAACCTGCCTTTGATGCCGCAAATATATTAAGGGCAAATGACAACGTTTTATATCTCGTCAGCAATAGTGCAAATAGGTTAGGCAGTGCTTTATTACAAGGTGCATTAGGAGATAAAGCAAAAGTACATAAATTAGAAAACGTTTATAGTTTTATGCATTTAGACAGCACCGTTGCATTTTTAAAAGAAGGTTTATTACTTGCAAATCCAAGTAGGATAAAAAGCAAAGATGACTTGCCAGGTCCTTTTAAGAAATGGGATATTATTTGGTGTCCTGAGCCTGTAGATATAGGACATTATCCTAGGTACTGTAATTCCAGCACTTGGATTAATATGAATCTTTTAAGTGTAAATACAAAGTTAGTTGTGCTTGAAGAACAGCAAGAACCAACTAGAATAGAATTAGAGAAACATGGTATAGAGTGTGCCATGTTGCCTATGCGTCATGCTAGAACACTAGGTGGTACGTTCCATTGTGTTACACTTGACTTAGAAAGGAAGGCTAATGTATAACCAAAAAGTAAAATTTAAATATGATTGTACGAAATTTGTAGATTGCAAATATCCAGATGAGTCTTCTTGTATTAAACATCAAGTCCATGAACTTACAGATATTCACGAAAAGTATGGTGGGTTTCCAGAAACATATACTATGGGCAATACTAAAATACATCAAAGATGGTGGACTGAAGATGAATTAGACTTTGCAGAAATAGGTAATCTATTAGGCATGGATGCAGTTACAATAAGCAGTATTAAACAACCGCCAGGACAAGTAGTTCCTTGGCACAGAGACACATTCTTTTTATTAAAGAAAAAATTTCCTAAAAGACCCCAACCTGTAAGAGCATTAATTATGTTAGAAGATTGGAAGGTAGGACATTTTGTACAACATGATGACGCTGTGTTCACACACTGGATGGCCGGTGATGGATACATTTGGGACGAGGACATTTTACATCTTGGTGCTAACGCAGGTATGGAAAACAAATATACATTGCAGGTATCAGGTTTTATAAAATGATCAAAGGACAAATTGCTGTTACATGGACCGAGCAGGATTACAAAAATCTGCAATGGGTAACTAATAAAGTTCACGAAGAAAAATTCAATGCTACCGTTGACACAGAAAATTACAACGTAGGTGTGTATATGTGTTTTGAAAACTTGCCTAAAGTTTTTCATGATGCAGTCAAAGTTTTAGAACTTAACAAAGTAGTTGTTGCTGTTAACAAACTTACTCCTGGACAGATATTGCCATACCATACAGACAAATATCAAACATACAAAAAAAGAAATAACATAACAGATGACGATGAAATAATTAGGGTCATAGTATTTTTGCATGATCAAAAAGCAGGACATCAATTATGGATTAAAGATAAAGTATGTGTTGGCCCCGCAGGCAGTTACTTTGGTTGGGGTAAAGATGTAGAACACATGGCGGCTAATTTAGGAAATGAAGATAGATATATTTTGCAAGTTACAGGAATAAAAAAATGACGGACTTTACACAAGGATTATATTACAAAAATTTTCCTGCTACAAAGCCTCCTCATAAGGTTATCCCAAGATTCAAACAATTATTCGAAGAAAGTTTCCTACGTTCTGAAACTAAACCATTCTTTTTGTTTACTGGAACAAATAATATAGTTGAACTTGAAAATTTATTTCTCAATAGTAAACAAATTAAACGTTTAGATCAACAAGGTTTAGACTTTTACATATATGAACCTTTGTCAAGTTATAGAACAAAACCACACAATAGAGAATTTTACAGTGAATTTATTGATCTTAAACCACAACTGTATGCAGATGAGTTAGATAGCATACAAAAATTTAAAAACAAATATGGCATTAGAAACATAAACGTATATACGTGTGATTACAAAGTAAAAGAATTTTTCCAGAAACAATACCCTGATTTAAATTTGTATTGTTTGGATATTTTCCTTAGAGATTATTTTCCTGGTTCTAAAATCAATGATAATGTAAAGCCTACAAAAAAGTTTGTATGTACTAATTGGCGATATACTAAACATAGACATATCATTATGTGTAACTTACACAGTAAGCCAGGGCATTACAGTTGGCAATTTAAAGCAGATAAAAAGTTATTGCAAGAGAATACTTTCCTAACCAAAGATTTTTGGATGTCTATACATAACAAAACAACAATGAACGGTTTAGAAGAACTTAATTTAAAAAGTCCTATGGCTATTGACCTTGCACCAACAAGCAGTAAGTATGTTGAACCTCATCTTGGTACTAAATGGCCAGACGATCAACACAAATTAGAAGCAAATCTTAAAGATGCTTACTATGATAGTTTTATTAGCATTGTGAATGAAACTAGATTTGCACAACCAACTGCTAATTTAAGTGAAAAAGTGTTTACCGCCATGTGGTTTCAACGTCCTTTCTTAATTGTTGGTCCTCCATATAGTTTAGAGTATCTTAAAAAACTAGGTTTCGTTACTTGGGATAAATGGATAGACGAAAGTTATGATACTATTGAAGACCATACACAACGTATGATGAAGATCTTAGATGTTATAAACACAATTAATGATACCGATCAAGGTAAACTATGTATTATGTTAGATGAAATGAGCAAGTTTCTTAAAAGAAATCAAAAACTTGTGACTAGATTCTATAATGACGTTACTATACTAGAGTAGAACAATCCATATAAAAATTTTCTAATTCAGGAAATACTTCAATTAGTTTTATGTTACGCCTAGAATCATATTGAGTAAAGAAATTGTAAAAGTTCTTTCTACCCTTTTGTAATTTTTCTTTGTCATACTGTGTTTTTTCCATGTAATCTACTACACGCCTAAACTTTTCTACTTCTAAACTACTGAATTTTGTTCTGTCTGTATCGTCCTGATAGTCATGCATCATTTGTAAATGCTTTTTCATATAAGGCATAAATTTTTCTTTAGGCAAAATATTCATATCAAATTGAATTGGGTCACGCAGATAAGGAGTATCAAATCTTATGCGTTGCCATTTAGTTTGCATATCACTATTATATTTGTGGCGCCATTCTAATATCTTCTCAAGCAATTTATTAAAACTTGTAACCGCAAATAGATTGAAAGTAATCATAAATGTAACTGGCCAACCTGTATTAGTTAGATAGTAATCTAAATTACGTTCCCATAATCCTATATCTAAACCTGTTCTAGTATAACTTGCTCTAGGACCCCAAGTATCTATACTTGTATAAAGTTTAAAACTATTAATTGCTTTCAAACTTTTAAGTTCTTTCAATGTTTCTACTAATTTTTTAACTAGTTTTTCTTTAACACCCATGTTGCTGTTAAGTTCAATATTTAAATGAGGTTTAGGATTTTCCTTTAGTTCCTCAAATAACCTCCAGGTGCTTTTGTGCATTAATGGTTCGCCTCCGGTAATACGCAATATGTTTAATGTTTTACTTACTTCTGGCCACCATTTCCACCATGCTTCTAAATAAGGGTTATCATCTTCTTCATACAACTTAAACCAATCAATGTTATTGCTGTGTGCTGTAACATCTTTGTAAGGTCCGTGTTGTTTTATTTCATTGTAATATCGTGTGCTGAATTTAGGATGGCAATATCCACATTTAAAATTGCACTCGTTACTAAAATTAATTTCAATATATTCTGGATTAATGTTATAGTCCCATGGGTTACTTTTTATTTCTTCAATGCGTTCAGGAGTATGTATGCTTGAACTTTTTATATGTCTATCACTTACATAATCCTTACCCATACATTCTATATTCCAACAGTATTGACATCCTTTAGGTTGTTTACCTTCTAGCATTAACTTACGTTCTTGTTTCTTCTCATTAGTATTATGTAATGCACTAGGATTGTCTTTAAGTTCTTCTAATGGTATAGAATGCGGAGCAGGGTGGTAACAACTGTGTGTTTCTCCTGTTTGTAGATATATTGTAACATGATGCCATTTTGCTAGACAAAAGGTAGGAGATACCTTATCCATCTCAGGCATTATTTGTTTTATTCTATCTAGTTCGCTCATTCTTGCGTATTACTCTGTCACTGTTTATGTAAACTGTTTTAAAAAACTCACTTTGTTTTTCGTCAAGTGCTAGTTTACTTATAGGTAGATTGAGTTGGTTCTGTAATTCTGTACCCAATTCTATTATCCTATCATTTACATTGACATCTTTGATTGTGTCCCAATACTTGTTTAACCAAGTAAAATCTCTTGTTACAA